>Ga0209006_10004054_pt1 | contig 13322 bp, 11 predicted proteins | sample JacPin_JW_Ref_O2_FD_188567 | JGI IMG/M metagenome (GOLD analysis project Ga0209006, IMG submission 188567) | Forest soil microbial communities from Algoma, Ontario, Canada - Jack Pine, Ontario site 1_JW_Ref_O2 (SPAdes) (version 2) | ecosystem: Environmental > Terrestrial > Soil > Boreal... | reverse complement strand
CGCGATATCGAACCGTCGCGGCGGCCGGATCGGTTCTGCTTCAGCCGGCGACGCATCCGGCGGCGGCGCTTCGACCTTCTTGGTCCGATCGATGCCCGCGGCGTCGGCGAGATAACCGACAAACGTATCTTCCAACGAGTCGCTGCCGCGCTCCTTCACCAGATCCATTGGCGCGCCGACGGCGAGCACCTTGCCGGCATGCATCAGTGAGATGCGGTCGCAGCGCTCCGCCTCGTTCATGAAATGAGTGGAGAGAAAAATCGTGACGCCATCGTCGCGGGAAAGGTCGATCATCGACCGCCAGAACGCGTCGCGGGCGATCGGATCGACGCCCGAAGTCGGCTCGTCGAGGATGAGAATAGCGGGTGCGTGCAACACCGCCACGGCAAGCTGCAGCCGCTGCTTGATGCCGAGCGGCAAACTCTCAGGCTTGGAGTTGGCGACCGCTTCCAGGTCATAGCGCTGCAAAAGCTCCTTGATGCGGCTTGCTATTTTATCCGACGGCAGATGATAGAGTTGCGCGTGCAGCTCGAGATTCTGCCGCACCGTGAGCTCGCCATAGAGCGAGAACGCCTGCGTCATGTAACCGACGTTGCGGCGCATCTCCATGTCGTTGGAGCCCATCGGCTTACCGAACAGCTTCGCCCAGCCGTCGCTCACCGGCAGGAACCCGGTCAGCATCTTCATGGTGGTGGACTTGCCGCAGCCGTTGGAGCCAAGGAAGCCGAAGATTTCGCCGGGGGCGATGCGGAAATTGACGTGATCGACGGCGACGAAATTGCCGAACCGCCGCGTCAATCCTTCGGCCTCGATCGCCGGCACTTCGTCCGGTGCGGCGACTCGCGGCCGCACGATCACTTTTTGATGCTGCGCCCGCTTTTGCTCCGGCAGCAGCGCGATGAACGCTTCCTCGAGCGTCGGCTCTCCCGCCTTGTCCAGCATTTCCTGAAGCGTGCCGTGGGCGATGATCTTGCCGTCGTCCATCGCCATCAGCCAATCGAAGCGCTGCGCTTCGTCCATGTAGGCGGTCGCGACGATCACGCTCATCTGCGGCCGGCGCGCGCGAATGGTGTTGATCAGGTCCCAGAACTGGCCGCGCGACAACGGGTCGACGCCGGTGGTCGGTTCGTCGAGAATCAGCAAATCCGGATCGTTGATTAGCGCGCAGCAAAGACTGAGTTTCTGTTTCATGCCGCCGGAAAGCTTGCCGGCTGGTCGATCCTCGAATGGATCTAGCGCCGTGGCCGTCAAGAGCTCCGTAATCTTGGCGCGACGCTGGGCGGCCGATTGCCCGAACAGCCGGCCGAAGAAATCAATATTCTCGAACACACTGAGTGTTGGATAGAGGTTGCGGCCCAGGCCTTGCGGCATATAGGCGACGCGTGCGCGCAGGCCTTTGAGGTGCGACCGCTTGGTCACGTCACCGTCGAAGACGATGACCTTCCCGCTTTGCACCGTACGCACGCCCGAAATCAGCGCCAGCATGGTCGACTTGCCAACGCCATCCGGCCCGATCACCCCGATCATCTTGCGCGCCGGGATCTCGATGGTGACATCGTCGAGCGCGACGGTCGCCCCGTAGCGGTGCGACACACCGTCGAGCCGGGCGACGATGGCGTCGGTCATTGCGGCAGCTTGACTTGCAGGTCTTCAGGCCATGCGGTCGCGGTATTGGTGCGCACGACGCCGAGCCCGCGCACGCCCGTCTTCACCCGCCGGCTATATTGTTTGAGCACATCCGCATCCAATTGCAGCTTGACGCGGAACATCAGTTTTTCGCGCTCGTCCTTGGTCTCCACAGTCTTCGGCGTGAATTGCGCGTCGGCGGCGACAAAGCTCACTGAAGCGGGAACCACATATTCGGGAACCGGATCGAGAATGATGCGGGCCTCGCCGCCGATCTCGAGCCTGCCGGCAACGGCCGCCGGCGCAAAGACGGTCATGTAAACGTCGTGCAGGTCGAGGATCGTAAAGACCTTGCCGCCCGCGGCGACCACTTCGCCGTTGCGCGCCAGCTGGTATTGCACCCGCCCGGTTCTGGGAGACACCAGAATCAGATCGTGCAAAATGGATTCGATACGCTCGACCTCGGCTTGCGCGCTCTTGATAGCGGCATCAGCTTGTTCGCGCTGCGCGACCCCGCCGGCAACGCCAGCTTCGGCGCTTTCGAAATTGCGGCGGCGTTGATCGAACGTTTGTTGCGTAATGATCTGTTTGCCGACGAGTTCCTGCCCGCGCTCGAAATCGGACTTGGCCGCGGCCAGCACGGCCTTGCGTTGATCGATCTGCGTCTCCGCTTCGGCCAGCGCCTGCTTGGCCTTCTCGAGATTGGACTGCGCCGCCCGCAACTGCGCTTCGTATTCCGGCGACGACACCCGGCCGACGACCTGTCCGGCTTTGACTTCGCTGCCTTCCTCGACGTTGACATCGACGAGCCGGCCCGGATATTTCGCGGCGACATCGACCTGTATGGCCTCGATGCGGCCGTTGGTCTTGAAGATGCCGTCGGGCATCGTTCGGCCGAGCACGCGGTCGAGTATATTGCGGACTCTTGATTTCGCTTCCGCGGTCGAAGACAGCAATCCGGCGACCGGCGAATGCGTCAGTGCGCAGGGCAACGGCGCGCTGCCGACAGAAAATGCGAATACAAGAAGGGCGCCGGCGAGAAAACGACTGTGCATTGCAAGTGTCCTCTGAAAGTTCCGGAAAGAACTATTCGATCTGAAGAGACACTTAGTGCATGCGGGCCACGCTAGTTCCTTCCTTGACCAAGATCAATCCACGTTCGCTTGGCGAAGGTCTTTGGAAATTTTGTCATTGAATAAGCCATGGGACGTCGAGGGGGATCGGCGCCGTGCTGATTGATGTATCAGCCAAACGCAGACCTCATAGCGGCCGGATGCAGCTGTCCGGCCCGGGTCGCCAGTAGCGACACGGTGTGTCGCGCAATCATCAATTCCTCGTCGGTCGGCACGACATAAAGCGCAACCTTACTGTCCGCCTGCGAAATGACCGACATTCCTGCCCGATTTGCGATTGGATCAAAAGTGGCGCCGAGCCAGCCAAGCTTTTCCGCCACGCGAGCGCGGATCATGGCGGAATTCTCGCCAATGCCGGCGGTGAAAACGAACGCGTCCAGCCCGCCGAGCGCAGCCGCCAGCATTCCGGCATACAAGCCGATGCGATGAACAAAATAGTCGATCGCCAGCGCCACGCCGGAATCGCTGCTGGCTTCCAGCTCGCGCATATCGCTGCTGACGCCGGATAGCCCCTTCAACCCGCTCTCCCGGTAGAGCATATTTTGCACCGCTTCCGCGCTCATACCCTTCTCGGTCAGCATGTAAAGCAACACGCCGGGATCGATCTGGCCCGATCGCGTCCCCATCGGCAGGCCGTCGAGCGCGGTAAAGCCCATCGTACTGTCGACGCTCCTGCCCTCCTTGAGCGCACACATCGAAGCGCCGCTGCCGAGATGCGCGGCGATCACCCGCCGCTTGGCGATGCCCGGCGCCATCTCGGACAAACGACCGGCGACGTATTCGTAGGAAAGTCCGTGGAATCCGTATCGCCTGACACCTTCGCGGTAGAAATGTTCGGGAATTGCGTAATGGTCGGTGACCGCGTCGTGGGAGCGATGAAAGGCCGTGTCGAAGCAGGCGACCTGCGGCAATTCCGGGCGGCTGGCGAGCAGCGATCGGATTGGCGCGATGTTGTTCGGTTGATGCAACGGCGCCAGCGCCACGTGGCGCTCCAGTCGCGCCAGCACGTCGGCGTCGACCAGCACCGGGCGGTCGTAGTCGGGACCGCCATGGACGACCCGGTGGCCGATGGCGACGAGCTCGATCGCGTGGGCATCCCGCAACCACTGCCCCGCAGTCGCGATCGCCGCCGGAACATGGGCGATCTCGTTCGGCGCATAGTGCCGCTCGATCAGCGCCGACCCATCCCCGGTCTTGGCGCGAAGCCGCGGCTGCGTGCCGATGCCGTCGACCTGCCCCTTGATGAGCCGGTGCAATTTTTCGCCCGCGGCGATATCAAAGATCTGGAATTTGACGCTCGATGAGCCGGCATTGACAACGAGAACTGCGCGCATCGGCGTCACGCTGCTGGCACGGTCGCGGCGCGGCGGCGTGCCGCGGCATAGAGGACGGCGACCGCGCACGAGGCCATGCGGCTGCGCACCGAATCCGCCCGCGACGTCAACACGATTGGCACCCGCGCGCCGAGCACCAAACCCGCCGAATCCGCCTTCGCCAAATAAATGAGATTTTTTGCCAGCATGTTGCCGGCCTCGAGATCGGGCACGACCAGAATCTGCGCCCGCCCCGCGACCGGCGAGTGAATGCCCTTGATTCGCGCCGCCTCCGGCTCGACGGCGTTGTCGAAGGCGAGCGGGCCATCGAGCGTTGCCCCAGTGATCTGGCCGCGATCGGCCATCTTGCACAGCGCCGCCGCGTCGATGGTCGACGGAATTTTGGACGTCACCGTTTCGACAGCAGAGAGAATCGCCACGCGCGGCTTGCCGAGCCCGACGGCGGTGAAAAGGTCGACCGCGTTCTGCACGATGTCGCGCTTGGCATCGAGGTCGGGGAAAATATTGACTGCGGCGTCGGTGATAAACAGCGTTTCGGCGTGTGACGGCACGTCCATGACAAATACGTGGCTGATCCGCCGTTCGGTACGCAAGCCGGTACTGGAAGACGTGACCGCCCGCATCAATTCATCGGTGTGCAGACCGCCTTTCATCAATAATTCGCCTTGCCCCGTCCTGATCAATTCGACGGCTTTCGCGGCCGCCGCGTCGCTGTGGGGGGCGTCGACGACTTCGAACGCGCTAATATCGATCTGGTGTTCGCGCGCCGCGCGCTCGATCTTGGCCGCCGGGCCGACCAAAGTCGGAATGATCAGTCCGATTTTCGCCGCCTCGATCGCGCCGCGCAGCGAAGTCTCGTCGCAAGGATGCACGACGATCGCCTTGGCCACCGCGACGCGTTTCGCCTCGCCAATCAGCCGCTCGTATTTCGAAGGCGCCGCAGCGTGCGCTGCGGGAGCGGCACTGGCGCGTGCCGTAGATGCGATGCCCCTGTCAGCCATGATTACGTGCACCTTATCTCCCGGCCTTGGACAGACCGCTTATGAGGCCCTCGCCTGCGGTTCATCTTGAACATCGAACGCGATGGCGAGATTGCCGCGGACGCTCAATTGGCCGTCGGTATCGAACAATGCGCCGATCCGCCGAATACGTTTGAGGTCTTCGCTCGAGTGCTGCCTGCGCGCACTCAAAACCTCGCAGATCAGATCGAATGCGCCCTGCCGGGCCGCCGTGTCGCTGGGAAGCATCGAGGGAATCGCGGCCAGCGCGGCTTCGGTATCCATCAGCAGCATGTCGTATTGCTCGCGCACGGTCGCCTTGAACACCGAGAGCGGCGCGTCGCTCTGATTTTGACGAATGCGGCGCACCACTTCGAAACCACGCTCGTCGATCGCGGCACGGTCCATGCCGGCGAAGATCAGCGCGCGAATGAGCGCCTCGCGTAACCCGCCGGATCCGATACGCGATCGAAGGTCGGCAACCCGCTGCTCGATGACTTTGTGGTGAAGCAGACTTTTGGGAGACTTTCGCAACGGCACCGTCGAGTGCGGATCAACGCCCGCCGCTGCCTGAAGCGCCTTCGATCCGAAGGCCGCCATGAAGGTGCGTTCGGCGCATGTCTCGTTGAACACGCGCCACGCATCGAGAGCCGCGACGACTTGATCCGAAACCTGCTCCTGCATGGCAAGGAACGGATTATTGGCGGCCGCCGGTCTTCGGTTTTCACGCATCGCGTCGGCCAGACCTGCGGTCGGCGCCATCAGCGGATTGGCGTCCGAGAGAAGCTGATATTGCAGCCGCAAGGGATGGAGCTTTTGGATCGCATCGGCCAGAGGCGGATTGACCAGGGCCCGGATAACCGGCTGCATGAACGTGCGGTAGAGCGCGAGATTGGCCTGCGAAACGCGGTCGACTGTTTCGAAGCAATGCTCGTCGGTGGCATTATTGCCGCCAAGCGCTCGAATGTCGTCGAGGGTGCGTGCCTCGCAGCGCATCACCCAGTCGCCGCCGGCGAGATCGGCACCTGCGGTTTCCGCCGTCTTGGCTTCGAAGAACGCCTCATAGAGCCCCGGCGGCAGCGTATCGATCAGATCGATATTGCTGGAGAACTTGTCGTGCTCCTTGCGCGCCACCTTGCCCGATACGAAGATGCCAAGATGGCCGATGCTCTTGTGGATCGTGTAAACGATCGTTTGGCCGTAGCCGCGGATTTCGTCGACGTCGTCGTACAGATCGAGTATCCAGCCCAGCGCCTGCTGCGGCGGCGTGACGTTGTCGCCTTCCGAGCAAAACACCACGATCGGCGAACGAATATTGCGCAGGTCGATCGCCAAGCCGTCGGACGTGTGAATTTCGCCGGCGGCGAGCTTGTTGCCGACGAACAAATCATCGACGATGAATTGGATCTCCTCGGCGTTCAGATTGACGTGTCCGCCCCACCAGCGCTCGAAACCGAGATATCGCTGCGCTTCGGTGTCGATCTTCGAATACAGATTGTATTGCTTGGTCCAGTAGGTGTTGGCCGGATTCTGGTTCTCGAAATTCTGCACCAGCCACGCGCCGTCGAATTTGCCATTGCCTATGTCGCTGGCGAACGCCGTGAGCCAGCTGCCGCCAAGGAGCCCGCCCGAATAGCGCATCGGATACTTGCCATGCACGCCCTGCCAGTACGACAGCGGCGAGCCGGCGATGATGATCGGCCCGAACAGATCGGGGCGCAGCGCCGCCAGCATCATGATCGCCCAGCCGGCCTGGCAATTACCGATCACGCATGGCTTGTCGTCGGCTTCCGGGTGAAGCTCGATGACCTTTTTCAGGAAAACCGCTTCGGCGCGGGCGACGTCGCCGATCGTCTGCCCAGGCACGGGGTCGGGTAGAAAGCCGATGAAGTAACACGGGTGTCCGGCTTTTAGCGCGACACCGATTTCGCTGTCGGCCTTGAAGCCGCCGATGCCCGGACCGTGACCGGCGCGCGGATCGACGATGACGAAGGGTCTTTGCGCCGGGTCGACCGTGACGCCAGTCGGCGGGATGATACGCGCAAGACAATAATTGACTGGCCGTTCGAGGCGGCGGCCGTCGAGAATCAGCTCAGCCTGATAATCGAGCACATGCGGCGCGGCCTCGGCCATGTGCTCGCGATACTGATTGCCGCGCCGGCGCATGACGTCCCAGAAAAGCATGCTGCGCTGCCCGGCATCGACCAGGTATTCGAGCGCTGAAGCAAACAAATTCCCAAGAGCGGGTATTTCCGGCGACTTCCGCGATTGGACGGCGTGGCGCTCGGTCATTTGTTATTCCTTCTTCCGATCACTACTGCGGATGGCTTGCGCTTTTGCGTCCCCCGTTTCTTCTTCCGATAACGTTCGCGTTATGCTTCGGTATCAACACCGAACGACAAAACGAAATTCAAATTAGAATGATAAGGCAGCTTAAATCGCGTTTCTGACAGGCTAATGTAATCTGACATGCTAGTGTAACCGGAATAGCTGAGAAAGGCGACGAGGCCTTGCACTGCATCAAATTTATGTTGTTCATTTTCGCTATCGTGCGGTAGCAATAGTCAAAACACTGGCGACGAGGGATTTGGCCCATGATTCCCGCGGTGAAAGCCAAGCTGCTGGAAGGAAAAAGGGGCCTGATCGTCGGCATCGCCAACGATCAATCGATCGCGTGGGGTTGCGCCAAGGCTTTTCGCGCGTTCGGCGCTGAACTTGCCGTGACCTACCTCAACGACAAAGCCAAAAAATATGTCGAGCCGCTGGCGCGGGAACTCGACGCCGCAATCGTCATGCCGCTCGACGCGCGTGTGCCGGGCCAAATGGAAGCGCTGTTCGACTGTGTCGCCAAAACGTGGGGCAAGCTGGATTTTGTCGTCCATTCGATCGCGTTTTCGCCAAAGGATGCGCTTGAGGGACGCGTCACCGACGTGTCGCGGGACGGCTTCCTGACCACGATGGAGATTTCGTGCTGGACCTTTATCCGCATGGCGCACCTGGCGGAGCCGCTGATGCGCGACGGCGGAACTCTGTTCACCATGACCTATTACGGCAGCCAGATGGTGGTGCAGAACTACAACATTATGGGGGTCGCCAAAGCCGCGCTGGAAAGCGCTGTGCGTTATCTCGCCGCCGAACTTGGACCCAAGAACATCCGCGTCCACGCCATTTCGCCGGGACCGCTGGCTACCCGCGCCGCTTCCGGCATTCCCGAATTCGACGCGCTGCTCGACAAGGCCAAGACCAAGGCGCCGGCGCGGCAGCTTGTAAGCATCGACGATGTCGGCGCCGCGACCGCGTTTCTCGCCCACGACGCGGCGCGTCTGATTACTGGCGAAACGCTCTACATCGACGGCGGTTATCACATTATTGACTAGGGAAACATATCGCGACAATCACACGCGGGGTTGCAAACACGCCACGACGGGAGCCGCAGATGTCCTTATCGACGATCCGCTCAATTGCATCGGCCATTATGGCTCTCATGCCGCTTGGCGCGAATGCGCAAATGCCAGAGGCCGCAGCACCGGAGACGCAGCTTCTGAAACCGGCGGAACGCGATCAGCTGCTGGCGCCGATCGCGCTCTGTCCGGATACCTTGCTGGCCGAAGTCCTGATGGCGTCGGCCTATCCGCTCGACATCGTGCAGGCCGAGCGTTGGATCCAAGCGAACAAGAATCTCACGGGAGACCAGTTAAAGCCCGAAGTCGCCAAACAGCCGGGGGATGAGAGCGTCAAGTCACTGGCCGTTGCGCGGTCCGTTCATGAAATGACGGCCGCCAAGCTCGACTGGATCAGAGCGGCAGCAAAATTCCAACTGCGGTTCAAAACCACCACTGACTGCGGAACGCAACGTGGTGATCGGCGGAGCTAGCTCCATGGACGGCGACACCATCACGTACAACGTTTGGGGCGTCCTTCTGCTCGGAATCCTCATATCAATCTTTCTGGCCTACTGGAGCCGCCGGCTGCGAGCCAAACGATTGCAGTTGATGGATCTGTTCAACGGCTATTTCCGCGGCGAGGTGCCCGCCGACCAGCTCGGCCAGCGCGCTCGGCAAATCGCCAGTCGTCACTTCGTGGGGAGCGGGGAATTCTTTTCGTTGGCTGTCGCCGCGTTTCAGGGTGCCGTTGATGCCAGACTGGCGCATCAGCCGCACTCTGAAGAACTACAGAAGAAACTGCTGAGAATGTTGGCGGCTTTGAAGAACGAGTTCGGGCTGACGGATCGCTACCTGATCGAAGGATGGCGGATCGGGCGCGAATAATCCTTTCGTCAAAGAAGTATGGAGCGCCCTAGAGGCCGCGCCTTCACCCGAGGACCTTCGGTCATGATAGAGGCAGCTAAATACTCGGCTGTAGAGCGGCTGCGTGATGGCCGCGAGATCGAAATTCGCGCGCTGCGGCCGGCCGACGCAGACGACATGCTCGCGGCTGTCGACCGCACCAGCGCGCAATCGCTCTATCGGCGCTTCTTCGGTGCCAAAAGGCATTTTTCCGAACGCGAGAAGTCGTTTTTCCTCAACGTCGATTTCGTCACCCACGTCGCCTTGGTCGCGGTCGCGAAAGAAGGCGGCCGAAGCGTCATCGTCGGCGGTGGCCGCTATATCGTCGCCCGGGAGGGAGCGGCTGAGCTGGCTTTTGCAATCGTTGACGAATATCAGGGACAAGGTATCGGCGCGGCGCTGATGCGTCACCTCACGATGCTCGCCCGCGGCGCCGGGATCAAGGAACTGATCGCGGAAGTCCTGCCGGAAAACCTGCCGATGCTGAAGGTGTTTCAGAACAGCGGGCTGAATCTGCAGACCAAACACCGTGCAGGCGTCGTTGATGTGACGCTTAATGTGCCGAATGACGGCACAAAGGGCTGCTGATTTCCGCAATTGGGACTTCTCGGACCTCTCACAATCCGCGGGATAGATGAAGTGAAGCCGTCGGACACTCTTCCGGCGTCGACTCCGCCAAGTTCGTCTAGTAGCGACAGTGGACGATGCGGCAATGATGCCCGCCGGCATTGCCTCCGGCGGCCGCACACGAGCGCAGCGCGACCCACTGCGCCCTTTCGACGATGATGCGATCGGCCCGGCCCGACGCTCCGTTGCCACTGTGCGCTACACAATGGAACGCCGATGCGGAAGTTGACACCGTCAGAACGATCGCAAGGCCAGCAGCAGCAACGATAAGGAAACGGTTCATTATCGACCTCCCTTGTCATATTTTTACCGCCTATCTTTCCCACGCCGGGCGTTGATGCAAGTCAACGTTAAGCTGATTGACATCTCAAACAAACGCCGATTTCACGGCGGTCGGATCCGTATGCCCGGCTAGAGTGGCCAGCAGCGACAACGTGTGCCGCGCTCCGCTTTCGGGGCATTCTGGACAAAGAGCTATTTTCGGCGAGCAACGAAGCCGTAGCGAATGACCCACAGGCGACATCGCCGGCTCATGGACACGCCCCCCACCGGCCCCTAAGCTTATTTCGTATTGGGGGCGCCATTGCATTTGCCTTGCAGGGAGCGAGCCATGATGAGAATTCCGCCCTCCGTGATTGCGATCATTTTGGTATTGTCGGCTGTCTTGGGCAGCATGGCCTTTGCGGCGCAAGACAGGTACTCGCTGAAATTGGGTAAGCTCGCATTTTCTGATTTCAGAGGATATGAAAACTGGCGGGACGTCGCGGTCAGTCAAACCGAAACTTTGTTGAAAGTGATCGTGGCGAATGACGTGATGATGAACGCCTATAGGCAAGGCCTTCCCGCCAATGACAAGCTTTTTCCTGACGGGTCCAAGATCGTGAAGATCGAGTGGACCGCAAAAAAGAACACTACGTCCCCGTATTTCGTGATGGTACCGGACACCCTGAAAGCGGTTGCGGTAATCGAAAAAGACAGCAAGAGATTCCCGGACACGCACGGATGGGCATACGGCAATTTTAACTATGATGCCGCGTCCGACACGTTTACGCCTGAAGGCAACGACGCCAGATGCGGATACGCGTGCCATACGACGGTAGCCGCACAAGACTACATTTTCACAGCATATCCCAAGCGGTAAATGGACTGACGGATTAGTCGATTAAATCTCGCGGGCATCCACGTCTTCATATTGCGTTGAAGAAAGACGCGGACGGCTGAACAACAAGTCCGGCCATGACGAACCGGCGGCTCAATCTCGACTCAACCGGCTCTAAGGACGGCGTTGAGCCGCTTAGGCCGGCTGAATAGCCGGGCTCGGCTGCGTCACCGAGACTTGCTCGCTGACCATGAGCAGTTGCGCCGCCAGCGCTGCGGCAATGACCGGCGGCTCCTTGCCTTTGATCTCGGTAATGCCGATCGGGCAAACCAGCCGCTCGATGTCGCGCTGCGTGACGCCCATCTGCCGCGCAAAGCTGACAAAGCGCGCCCGCTTGGTCTCCGACCCGATCAAGCCGACGAAATCGAAGGTACGCCGCCGCAATGCCGCGACGGTGATATCGAAGTCGAGCGGATGCGAGTGGGTCATGACGATGACGAGCGCGTCGCGCGGCGCCTCGGCCAATTCGCGGTCGACGGCTTCGGTGCGGACGGTGACGACGTTCTGCGGCACATATTGCGGAAACTGATCCGGCCGGCCGTCGATCCAGCGCACGGTGAAAGGCAGCGGCGCCAGCGCCAGCACCACGGCGCGGCCGACATGGCCGGCGCCGAACAACAGCACCGGGGTCGTCACTTCGCCGAAATGCTCGGCGAACGGCGCCTTGGCGAACCGCGCAGCCGCCACATCGTCGTGCGTGCCGGCCGCGCTTGGTGGCGCCAGTAGCCGCGTAATCCGCCCGTCACCGTCGACCCGGCTTGCGGTCACGAAAGCTCCGGCTTTCTCCGCCTCCTCCAAGCGCCGCACCGCCGCCAGGTCGTCACGGTCGAATGTTTCGGTGAGCGTCTTCACCATGCCGCCGCAGCATTGGCCGAGATTGGGGCCGAGTGGCCAATCGCGAAACTGCGCCGCGCCGCGGCCACCCCGCAAAGCCGCACGCGCCGCCGCGATCGCCTCGTATTCCAGGCGGCCGCCGCCGATGCTGCCGTAAAAGCCGCCGTCCGGCTGCAAGACGATGCGGGCGCCGGTCTCGCGCGGCACCGAGCCGGCGGCGCCGACCACGCTGAGCAGACCGGCAGCGCCGTGCCGTTCGATGGTTTCCCGAACGCGAGCCCAGACCTTCGCCATTTCACGCCTGTTTCAAGCGCTGCGCGACTCTACTCTATAAGCGGCGCCAGCGCGGCCACGGCATCGACCGGACCTAGCGCTTTCAGAATCGCTTCCGGGGTCGCCGGAGCGTCCAGCGCGACCGGCCTGCCCGGATGCACTGAGTGTATCGCATCCGCGACCGCCGCAAACACGGAAATTCCCAGCATCAAAGGCGGCTCGCCAACCGCTTTGGAGCGATAAATCGTCTCCTCGCGATTGCTGCCGTCGAACAGCGCCACCCGGAAGTCCGCCGGCACATCGGAGGCGACCGGTATCTTGTAGGTCGAGGGCGCGTGGGTGAGCAGGCGGCCCTTGTCGTCATAGACCAGTTCCTCGGTCGTCAGCCAGCCCATGCCCTGGACGAAAGCGCCTTCGATCTGGCCGATGTCGAGCGCCGGATTGATTGAGCGGCCGACGTCATGGAGGATATCGACGCGGCGGACATTCATCTCGCCGGTGAGGATATCGATGGCGACTTCGCTGCAGGCGGCGCCATAGGCGTAATAGAAAAACGGCCGGCCTTTGCCTTTGTCGCGATCCCAATGCAGCTTCGGCGTCTTGTAGAAGCCCGCCGCCGACAAATGCACGCGGGCGGCGTAAGCCTTCTTGGTCAATTCGCCGAACAAAATACTTTCGTTGCCGATGAAGACGCGGTCGTCGCGGAACGAAATATGATCCTCGGCGACGTTCCAGGTCTCGCTGGCGAACTGGATCAGCCGCGACTTTATTTGGCGTGCGGCCTGCTGCACGGCCATCCCGTTCAGATCGGTGCCGGACGACGCCGCGGTGGCCGACGTGTTCGGCACCTTGTCGGTCGAGGTGGCGGTGATATGGACGCGGTCGAGCCCGATGCCGAATTCTTCGGCCGCCACTTGGGCGACTTTCTGAAACAGGCCCTGGCCCATTTCGGTGCCGCCGTGATTGAGATGAACGGAGCCGTCCTGATAGACGTGCACCAGCGCGCCGGCCTGATTGAGGTGCGTCAGCGTGAACGAAATGCCGAATTTCAC
>Ga0209006_10004053_pt1 | contig 13326 bp, 13 predicted proteins | sample JacPin_JW_Ref_O2_FD_188567 | JGI IMG/M metagenome (GOLD analysis project Ga0209006, IMG submission 188567) | Forest soil microbial communities from Algoma, Ontario, Canada - Jack Pine, Ontario site 1_JW_Ref_O2 (SPAdes) (version 2) | ecosystem: Environmental > Terrestrial > Soil > Boreal... | reverse complement strand
GTGCCACCGCTTGCCGTCGGCCGCCCCCTCGACTCGATCGAGCATGGAGTCCCACATCCGGTAGCCGGCGCTCGCGAGCCTCCAGCCGCCGACCATGCCGTCGAAATTGGGACCGGCCGCATTGCGGCCGACGAGCCTGGTGAAGCGTCCATCCGGCCCGGCTTCGTAGACCTTGTCGAGGTCGTCGGTGCTGCAATCGCCGTCGGGCAGGCGATCGACGCGGGCCGTGTAGAGCCAGTGGTAGGCGGTCTCTCCGCCATCGCGCTTGGGGATGACGAAGGCGAGCTCGGCCGCGATCGCGAGGTGATCGGCGCGAAACGGCATGCTGAACGGGGTAAATCCGATATTGGTGAAGCTCCAGCGCCGTGCGATCACGGCCGGCGTGGAAAAGCGCGCCATCCCGTCCTGATCGGTGACGATGCGGATGCCGGCATCCGGCGCCTGCCAGTCCTGGGTGCCGAACACGAGACGCACCGGCACGCCGGCGAGCGGATGATAGTCCTCGTCGGTGACCTTGAGCTCGACGTCGAGCGGAACGGTGGCGCCTGAGGAGCCGCGCAGCAGGACGAAAAGCGCCGCCCCGGCGAGACACGCAACGGAGCCGAGGAGAAGGAGCTTCATCGCGCCGCTCGCGCGTCGCGTTTTATGTTGGCGCATGTCCTTGTCGGCGCACCGGCGTCCACCCCGGATCGAGTCCAAGGCAGGCTTTCGCCGGGACATGCGCTACACGTAATCGACATAGGCCGGCTTGCTGTCGCAGTGGCGGCACGCGAAGACGTAGGCCGTCGGGCCCTGGTCGCGGTCGAGCGATTGCAGAAAGCGTGTCGCGGCGCCGCCGGAAATGCCGAGCTCATGCACGATGTACATCATCAGCGCGCCTTCGATCTGCGGGTAGCGCGCGCGCATCTCGCCGTGGCCCACCGGCTCGAGAAAGGCCGCGGCGTCGCCGCAGCAGGCGAGCCATTTTCCCTGCTGCCAGGCGCTAAAGCCGGGCGTGCGCAACGCGATCTCCTCGACGGTCGCGCGGGCGATCTCGTCGGGAAAGCACGCCGGGTCGGTGAAATCGGCGTCGAGCTTCTTCGCGGCCGACCCGTCCGCGATGCACCACGGGCAGAGCGCGTCCTCGACCTCGGCCTCGCAATAGGTCGGGCCCGTATAGATGAAGCCGCGCGCCTCGCCGCAGCAAGCGCAGCTTGCGTCCGACGCCACGATGCTGCCGCTCGCAATCGGATCGGGATGGTAGCGGAAGGCCGGCAAATCCATGTCGCAAGCCGATTCATGCATTGGCGCATGTCCTTGTCGGCGAACCGGTGGCCACCCCCGATCGGGTCGGGGGCAGGCTTTCGCCGGGACATGCGCTGGAAGCCGCCGCTTTCTACGCTGATGCCGGACGCGCTGTCCATGCCGGGGACACGAAGGCCGATTGGCGCGCGCAAAAAAAGGACGTCGCGCGGGGGGCGCGCGACGTCCAAGGTGCGGCGGTTACGCAGCCGCGGACAAGCTCAGAACAGGTGCGAGAAGATGAGATAGAGCGTGCCGGAGAGGATCATGGCGGCCGGCAGCGTCAGCACCCAGGCCATGACGATGTTGCGAATGGTCGCGACCTGCAGGCCGGAGCCGTTGGCCGCCATGGTGCCGGCAATGCCGGACGAGAGCACGTGAGTGGTCGACACCGGCAGGCCGAAGCCGTCGGCCGCCGCGATCGTCGCGGCCGCCGTGATCTCGGCGCAGGCGCCCTGCGCGTAGGTCAGGTGCGTCTTGCCGATCTTCTCGCCGACCGTGACGACGATACGCCGCCAGCCCACCATGGTGCCGAGCCCGAGCGAGATCGCGACCACGATCTTGACCCAGCGCGGAATGAACTTGGTGGCACTATCGAGCGATTTCTTGTAGGCGCCGAGCTTGGCGATGTCGTCCGCCGCGAGATCGCTCTGCTTGTCGGCGACGAGGAAGCGGATCGCCTCGGACGCGAGGTACATGTCGTTGCGGGTATTACCGACCTTGTCGACCGGCATGCGGGCGATCGAGCCGTACTGGCTCACCTGCTTGGAGATGTCGTTCACCAGCGCGGCGAGCGCCGGCAGGGTGGTCGGCTCGATCTGATGCTGCGCCACATAGGCGGTGATCACCGGACGCGGATCGGCGGTGAACGCGACGCCGTTGCCTTTGGCGCTTGCCACCGCGCTTGCGGCCTGCGAGGCGGTCGAGAACTGGGCGACCTGGTCGGCCGGCATGGCGCGGTTGAGCGCATAGGCGGTCGGCACGGTACCGATCAGGATCAGCATGATCAGGCCCATGCCCTTCTGGCCGTCGTTGGAGCCGTGGAAGAAGCTCACCAGCGTGCAGGTGATGATCAGAATGCCGCGAATCCACCACGGCGGCGGCGCATCGCCCTTCGGCTCGGCGTAGAGGTCCTGATTGCGGATGATGAACTTGACGACGAGCAGCAGCACGCCGGCAAGCACGAAGCCGAAGATCGGCGAGAGCAGCAGCGCCTTGGCGATCGAGGTCGCCTGGCCCCAGTCGACGCCCGCGGTGCCGCTGCGGCCGTGCAGCAGCGCATTGGTGACGCCGACACCGATCACCGAGCCGATCAGCGTGTGCGAGCTGGACGCCGGAAGACCGAGATACCAGGTGCCGAGGTTCCAGATGATCGCGGCGACCAGCAGCGCAAACACCATGGCGAAGCCGGCGCTGCTGCCGACCTGCAGGATGAGCTCGACCGGCAGGAGCGAAACGATGGTGAAAGCGACCAGGCCGGACGACCACAGCACGCCCCCGAGGTTCCACAGGCCGGACCACACAACCGCGATGGGCGCCGGCAGCGAGCGCGTGTAGATGACGGTCGCGACCGCATTTGCGGTGTCGTGGAAGCCGTTGACGAACTCGAAGCCGAGCGCGATCAGCAGGGCGGCGAACAGCAGAAGAAACGGCAGAAAATTGGAGATTTTCGTGCCGGCCGCATTGATGTCGACGTAGATGCTGTAGGCCGCGAACAACAGCGCGGCGGCGACCACGCCGCCGAAGATGATCCCCATCAGCGGATTGAAGGCGCCGTCGAGCTTGGGTCCGCGTCGTGCCGGCTCGATCGAGCCCGGCAAAGCAATGTCAGCCATCGTGTCCCCACCCTGCGTTCAGAGCGGGCAGTCTGCGAACCGCGCGTGAAGCCTCTGCGAATGTCTTGTGACGGATCCATGACGGGCGGGATGAGCGGCGATTTCAGTACTTGAACGAGACGACCTTGCCCTTGTCGGGGCCGGCGCCGGCGACGCAGATCGGCGAACGGTAGAGCGGGGCGAGGAAGGCCGTTTGCGGCATGCGCGCCCTGATCCGGTCGAACAGGGGCTCGAGGCCGAGATCGACCCAGGCGGGCGGCGCCGCATCGTGGTGCGCGGGCAGGAAGAGCCTTGGCTTGAACAGCTCGATGAACGGCCACGTATAGTCGATCTGCGTATCGGCGACCGCATGCACCTGGTAGGCGACGATCGCGACATCGACCGGCCCGAGCTTGTCGGCAAGCGCGCGCACGCCCGGCGTGATCGGCCCGGCGCTGCCGATGAGCACGGCCTTGAAGCCGGATGGAAAGACGAGCGCATAGGCGAGCGTGCCTTCGGTGATCACCTTGGGATCGAACGTTCCGCGCGCGCGGATGCGCGCAAGCTCTTTGATCTCCTCGTCCGAATAAGGAGGCGCATCGTTCTTGTAGAGGCTCGCATAGATGTCGGTGAGGCCGGGCTGGATGGTCGAATGCTGCGCCAGCGCGATCTCGACGGTCGCGTCGCCGAACCGCATGCTCTCGCCGCCCTTGGCGACGACGAGCTGTGCGTCCGGCACGCCGAGCTTCCTTGCCGTCTCGATCGTGATCGGCGCGCCGATGACGGGCGCCCCGGTCCGCTGCGCCACCGGGCCGATATCGGATATGTGATCGAAATGCGCGTGCGAGACGAAGATCGCCTCGGCCTTCTTGACGTCGGCGGCCGCAAATCCGATCGGATGGCTGCGCGGCGTGCGGTCGAAATAGGCGTCGAACAGGTAGACCCTGCCCTTGTAGGCGAACTCGAAATTGGCATTGCCGAGCCAGCGGATGACGACCGTATCGGAGGATGGCGGCGGAAGCGGCCCGCCGGTGACTGCGGCCTGGTAGCTGCTGCAGGCGTCCGGAATGTCGGCCGCAAAGGTGGGCGCGGCGAGTGCGACGATAGCGCCCGCAAGCGCAAGCAAGAACGGCGATCTTGTCACTAATTCCTCCCTCTCATTTCCTGCCTCTTCCATGCCTCACGAGAAACCTCATGGTGAGGAGCCTGGCCGAGGCCAGGCGTCTCGAACCATGGGCCGCTTGTCCTGCCAGAGCCGCACTACCTCGGCCACCCTCGTCCTTCGAGACGCCTCGCGCGAAGACGCGCGAGGCTCCTCAGGATGAGGGTGGGACTGAGGGAAACGCAAGATGCACGGCCGAAGCAACCGGTGCTTTCGACAGTACCATGCCGGCCCGGGAGGGCGCGGCGGCAGGCCGGACCGTTCAGACCCACTCACACTAACTTGCACCCACTTGCACCCACTCGGGTCTTCTGCTGCCGGCGGCAGAGCCCTATGACATCCGCATCACATCGGGTGGGGGAACATGAAATCCGCCGGTTTCGCGATTGGCCTCATTGCGACCCTCGCCGCGACCGCTGCGCGCGCGATCGTCGGCGGCGTCGAGGTCGCGGCCGACGATCCGGGCGGACGGGCGACCGTGATCGTGAGCCGGAAGGACGGCTCGTGCACGGGGCTCGTCTATGGCGAGAGCTACGTCATCACCAGTGCGCATTGCCTGATGAACAAGGATTTCACTGGGACCATCGCGCCGCAGGACGTGACGGTCACCTATGGGCGCGGCCTCAAGCAGCCGGACGCCGCGGACCGGCGGGTCACCGGGCTCGTGATCCACGAAAACTTCCTCAAGCTGTTCACGAACACCGGCGAATACATCATCAACTCGGAAGACATCGCCCTGATTCGCATCGAAGGCACGCATCCGTCCGGCGCGCTCGGCGCGGAGCTGCCCACGATCACCAACGACTATGTCGTCTGCTGCGTGCCGCGGGCGCGCTCGTGGCCCTTGGTGTGGATGGATGTCTACGGGTTCGGCGCCGCGCCGAAAGGCGAGATGTTGCACAGGCTGCGGGCGAGTGCGGTGGCGCCCGACGCCGTATGGAAGGGCGTTGACCCGAAGGGACTTTACAGGCCGCGGCAGCTCGGCACCGAAGAGATTGGATTGGCCGGCGGACCGCACGGCATTTGTCACGGCGACTCGGGCGGCCCCGCCTTCCTGGTTGCGCGCACCTGGTCGCGTGAGGCGCCGGCCGAGCCGATCCGCCTCGTGCGCGGCCACCCGCTCGCCATCGGGCTCGTGACCTGGGGAAATGGCGACCGCACGGGCGCCGCGGCGACGGGTTGCTCGGACCCGTTCTTCCTGGTGCGGCTCGACTATTACGCCGACTGGATTCGATCGCGTATGCGAAAGATGCAGTGATCGTCGCGCGCGTTATCGACAGGAGCGTTGGCGATCGCAGAGAGGATCGCGCCAGGACCCAAACGGGTCTTGTCAGCGGAGCGGCCGCCGCGCGAGGATGCCGCGAGTGCGTTACCTCGACGGGTTCGTCGAAGCGGTCAGCCGGTTCAGGCTTTGACGTCCGGGGGCGGAAAGAAGGAGAGAAGCGCTTGAGAACCGCACTTCGTATCGTCGGCCTCGCGACGGCATTCGTATGGCTCGGCATGACGGGCGCCATGGCGCAGAACGTCACTGCCGGCGAGGCCCAGGCCATGCTGGAAAAGGCGGTCGCCGCGCTCATGGCCGACGAGGGGGAGGCGCTTGCCAAGTTCATGAGCCCCACCGGCGGCTTCATCGACCGCGATCTCTACGTGTTCTGCTACGACACCACCGACGGCAAGTTCACAGCGCACGTCAACCGCGCCATGCTCGGCCGGGACATCCGCACGCTGCGCGAGAAGGACGGCTCGCCGCTCGGCCAGCGCATCTTCGACGCCAACAAGCCGGGAACGATCGTCACGGTCGACTACAACGCCCTGCGACCGGGCTCGCGCGAGCCGGTGCCGAAGCAGGCATACATCACCATCGTCGGCCATCAGGGCTGCGGCGCGTCGTACTACAAGTAAGCGCTCGTTTTGAGACGCCCGTTCGCGAGCTCGCGCCGGATGCCGCGCTCGGCGGCGATCGGCCATTGCCGAACCTCAATCGCGAAAGCGCTCCGGCGGATCGTCCGTGGGCGGCGAAGGCGGCAGCATCAGGTATGCTCCGCCTCCCACGCCGACGAGAGCCAGGATGATCGCCCCGGTGAGATTGTCGGTCTCGCCCGTATAGAGGAGGATCGCAGCGGCGACGCTCGATAGCGCCACGATGAGGCCGGCGGGCTTCTTCCGCTTGAACGCGCGGGCGATCAGGGCGATGCCGCCGCCGCAGAACATGACGAACCATACGGCGGCGCGCGTTGCGTCGCGATCGTTCGCGTAGAACACCAAGCCTCCGGCCAAGCCGATGAAGAGGAGGAAAAGCCCGCGGAGATCCAACAGGCCACGATCCGGGCCCGCGTCCTTTTGTTCATCCATGAAGCCGTTTCCTTTCGATTCGGGGTCCGATCGCCCCTGGGCGTCAGGTCGCGTCGGCCGAGCGCACGCATTCGAACAGCACCACGTCGCGATGCCGCAGCAGCGGCAGGAGGCACGCACCCGCAATCAAGCCGCCGATATGCGCCCAGTAGGCGACGCCGTCCGCGGTGTGCGCGATCACGTTCCAAAATTGCGTGAGCGCGAACAGCCCGATCACCCAGTAGGCGGACAGCGCGACCGGGATGATTCCGATCAGCACCTCGACCTTGGCGCAGGGCCGGATCATCACGTAAGCCGCGACCACGCCCGAGATCGCGCCCGAGGCGCCGACCGCGGGTACGGTCGAATGCATGCTCGAGGCAAAATAGGCGAGGTCGCTCGCAAAGCTGCAGGCGACGTAGAACGCGAGATAGCGCAGGTGGCCGAGCGCATCCTCGACGTTGTCGCCGAAGATCAAGAGGAACAGCATGTTGCCGAGCAGATGATCCCAGCCGAGATGGATGAACATGTCGGTGAGCGGCGTGAGCAGCACTGGCAGCGGGCCCAGGTTGGGCGCGTCGCCGGCGAGAATCGCCGGCGTGAAGCCGAACATGTGCACGAACTTCTGCTGCGTCGCGCCCGGATTGGCGACCTCGGCGATGAAGACCGCGACGTTGAGGGCGACGAGGCCCCACGTCACGTAGGGTTGCGATACGCGCTTGCGCGCCTGTTCGTCGTAAAGGGGAAAGACCATGGGGCTCGTCGCTGGTTGGGGAGGGAGGTTACGATTTCGAGGCCAGCTCAGGGATCTTGCGACATGGCGTTCGACGCTCCGGTATGTTCCCATATGGTCGTGTAAAGACTGTCACGAGCGGTTGGCATCGGGTTTGTCGCCGTGGTTGGGAGTGTTTGCTCAATCCTCTATCGGGACGCGGGTGGGCTCGCGTGCTGCAGCTCCGCCCGCGCGAAGGCGGCCTCGGATGCGCCGGGCGTACAGGAGTCGACCGCCGCCTGCAGCTGCGCACGCGCTTGCGCGGCATCGTTGTGCGTCAGCCGATATTCGGCAATGTAGAAATTCGCTTCGCAGACGCGCTGGCGCCGCGCAAAGTCACCCGGCGTCGCGGCGGCCGCCGCGCGCACGACCGCGGGCGTCGTCTGGTCGGCGAACAGGGCGACGAGTTGGTACGGCCAGATCACGCGGCGGTTGATGTTGGTGCGCACCGGGATGCCGGCGAGGTCCTTGCCGTCAGGGGAGAAGAGGCCGAGCCGGAGCAGGTCGGCGGCGTAATCGGGATCAGGCAATCCGGCACGCAGGCGTGCGATGCGGCGCCAGATCAGCAGAAAGTCGATCGCCGGATAGAACGGCACGTCAGGCGCGAGCATCGGCCGGTTGTCGGTCGGCGTCTGCTCCAGGTGGAATTGCCTCTCGGCTTCCGCGATGCCGAGGTTGAGGATCATGCTGTTGTAGCGATGGGCGAAGCCTTTCTGCACCGCGGCCGCGAAATCGTCCGCGGCGCCCTTCGCGTCGTCGGCGACGAACAACGCGAGCAGGGCGCGCTGCTGATAGCCGGGCGCGTAGTCGGGCAGCCGCTTGATGACGGCGTCGATGGCGGCGCGCGCGTCGTCGGCGCGTTCGCTGTCGCGCAACGCCTCGCCGCGCGCGAGCTCCGGCCGCGGATCGTTGGCGCCGAGCGCGTCCGGATCGCGCGGCCGTAGCGCGAGCGCCTGCTCGAAGTCGGCGAGGGCGCGCGCGAGATCGCCCTTGTCGCGCCACAGGAGGCCGTGGCGCACGCGGGTATAGGCGTCCGACGATCCGAGATTGATCGCCGCATCGATGTCGCGCATGGCGCCGTCGAGATCGGCGAAATCGCGGCGCAGCGCGGCGCGGTCGAGATAGTAGTCCATGTTCTTCGGGCTCAAGCGCACGAGGGCGTCGCGTTCCGCCAGCGCATGCTCGAAATCGCCCAGACCCGCGAAGGTTTCGGCGCGGCGCAAATGGCCGTCCGGGTCGTCGGGCTTGAGCCGGACGTATTCGCCGAAGTCCGGCAGGGCGTGGTCGGGATCGCCGAGATCGAGATGGGTGATGGCGCGATTGTAATAAGGCTCGGGCTGTTCGGGCCTGGTGCGGATCGCGCTCGTGTAGTCGGCGATCGCGGCGTCGAGCTCGTTGCGCCGACGATGGATCTCCGCGCGCAGCGAGTAGGCCGCGTGGAAATCGGGATCGGCCGCGATCGCCCGGTCGAAGGTCTGCATGGCCTCGTCGTATTTCCGCTCTTTATATTGCTCGACGCCGCGATCGAAGAAGCGTTGCGCGCCGCCCGGACCGGGCAGGAGCTCGTCGAGCAGCCAGACGGCGCCGAGAATGACGACGGCGGCGATGGCGGCGAGGATCGGCTTGCTCTGCCGGCCCGACATGAGGCCGTCGTCACGATCGTCGCGCACGGGCTCCTGGTGCGGCCGCGGCTTGAGGAAATCCGGGACGGGCCCGGATGTTTCACCGTCGGCATCATCGCTCACGGCGCTTGGCCTCCCTTCGTTCGTTGCGACGTCCGCGGCGAGCATCGGTTTCGTCTGCGCAGCCGACATGCGCGAGGCGCAGCGAAACAAGCGCGCCGGCGGCGGCGATCCTGCAGCGCAAGCCGTCAGCCGGGTCCGAATATCGTCCGGTCATTGTCGTCAATTGTGCCCCTTGACCCGGACGCGCTTCACTCGGGTTCGTGCCGGTTGAACGGCAGAACACGGCGCCAATACAGGACGGTCACGATGGCGCCGGCCGCGGCGACGCCGTAAGCGACCCCGATCTGCCACCGCAATCCGCCGAGCATGCGGAAGACGCCGTCAGGCTCGTCCTGATACGAGCTGTACCAGGCGGCCATCAGCCCAATCACGACCGCGCTCGCACCCAGCGCGATTCCGCACTTTCGCCGCGGGCTCACGGCCGGGTCGTCGGGCATGAATTCGACAGCCAACGCCATCGCCAGGAAGACGACGAGAATCACGGTTGCGAGCATGGATTGACGCTCCCTGAACCGGCGATGCGAATTCGCGTGTTATGCGTCGGCGCGCTCATGCGGCCTCCTCCAGCAGCGGATCGAGGCCGTAGCGGTTCGGCCCCGACGTGCCGGGTATGCAGCCGAGCTCGATGAAGCCCCAGAGCGACAGGACCAGCGAGGTGGTCATGAAGGCGACGACCGGGCCGGGGTCGAACGTATTCACGGAGGCGGCGATCTCGAGCAGGATCGGGCAGAGGAGGAAGACGAGCAGCCACCAGGCGCCTTTGTCGCGGTCGTGCAGGCGCCGCACGCAGATCGCGAAGCACGAGACCAGCATCGGGAGCGAGCCGAGGACGAGCGCGGCATTGACGATCGTGTGCTCGTGGCGCTCCGCCAGCGCGAGGCCGCGTTCGCTCCACCAATAGCTGAACGCCTCGGCGAGCACGAGCCAGACGAAGGAGACGAGCCAGAACGCCATCCTGGCGGCGCGTCCGCGGAAGGAGAAGAACAGCCGGGCGAGGCCTGCAATCATCGGCATCATGGGCCGATCCGTGCCGCGAAGGGGCGCGCCAGCAGCCAGCACACGATCGCCGCGACGATGCTGAGGCCGAGGGTGAGCGCCAACATGCCGTAGGCGAGGTTGGGGAGCGGGCCCATCAGGTTCGCGGCGGCGGCGAGCCACAGCACTCCGACCGCCGCGGCGGTGGCGGCGACCACCGCGACGATCCCGGGCGGGCGAAAGATCATCCAGATCGACACCAGCAGCCCGGCGAGAACCGCGATCGGCCAGCCGAGCACATAGGCGAAGATCATGTAGAGCGGGAAGATGCCGAACAGATCGGCGATCGGCCCGGGGTCCTTATCGACGACATACTGACCGGCGGCGAACAGACAGATGGCGAGGCCGCCGATGAGCGGACCAAGCACGCCGGCAATGACGATCGGCAGCGAAAATCGCAGGAGCCTTTTCATCGCGTCACCCTGGCGCGTCGCCGATCGAGCGGCAGACCGCATCCTGTCGTCGACACGTACCTATTGGCGGCGTCGTGCGCCGGTAAGACCCGGATGGGTCCGCCGACGCGGTGCGCCGCCCCGCCGCGATGAGCGCCGTCCGATCGCCGCGCGCGGCGAGGCTTGCGATCGCGCCGGTCATGAGCTGATCCGCGCAAGCTCGGCCTTGGCGAAGCCCGCCTGCGACGGCGCCGCGGCACAGCTGCTGGTGGCCGCCGCTTGCAGGAGCTTGATCGCCTCGTCGCGCGCGCTTTTCTCGGCCAGATAGATGCCGAGATAAAGATCGGCGTCGCAGGCGCGCTGCGCGCGCGCGGCGGCGTTGCCATCGGTCTGCGTGGCGGCGACGCGAACGTCGTCGGGGGTGAGCTTGCCGGCATAGAGGCCGATGAAGCGCGCCGGCCACGGTTTGAGCGCGATCGCCAGAATCCGCGCCTCGGTCGGGTCCTCGTTGATCGGATGCTGGAGCCACCACTCGTGGCGAACCGGGTCGGTGAGCTGCGCGAGGCTCGCACCGATCTCCGCGACGTCGTTCTGCCCGGCGCGCACGCGCGCGATGTGGCGCCAGATGACGAGATAGCTCACGGTCGCGCGGTCGGCCTGCTCGTCGCCGTCGAGCAGACGCGGGGCGTCGAGCAACCCCGTGCCGCCGACGCGGTCGCGTGCCCGTTTGTGGGCGGCGGCGAAATCCTCGACCGCGGCGGCTGGGCGGTTCTCGTGGAAGAGCGCGATCAGGCCGCGGAAAATGCGGGCGTCGTCGCCTGAGAGCGGCTCCGTCTGCAGCGCGACTGCGGCCTCGAACTGCGCCTTGGCGTCCGCGATCTCGCCGCGCGCGAGCAGCATGTGGCCGAGGAGCAACAGCGGCTCCGTCTTGTTCGTCGCGATCGTTGTCGCCTGCCGGCAGTCGGCGACCGCGCGGTCGGTCGCGCCGCTATCGCGGTTCGCGCGGCAGCGGCCGAGGAAGGCGTCGTACGAGCGCGGATCGCGCTCGATGGCGGCGGCGAAGTCGGCGATCGCGCGCGGGTCGTCGCGCTTGCGGCGGTAGGCCTCGCCGCGTCCCGCGTAGGCGCGCACATCATTCGGGTTCGACTTGATCAGCGCCGTATATTCGGTGATCGCCTGGTCGAGCTTGCCGTCGTAAAGGTCGAGGTCGGCGTTCACGTAGGCCATGGTGCCCGGGTCGATGTTGCTGCCGCTGCGCATAAGGCGCGGCACGACGATGATCACGAGGGCGATCAGGATGCCGCGGCCGAGGATTCGTCCCCAGCTCGATTGCGTATCCCGTGGCCCTGGGTCGCTTTGGTGGTTCTCGGTCATGCGTTCCCCCAGATCATCGTCAGACATCGTCAGGGTTCCCTAGCGACCTTCACCATTGAGCCGCGTCGCCGCGGCCTCGTCCGCCACGGCTTGGTCGGCGTTGCCCTTTGCTCGGTAGGCGCTCGCGCGGTCGCGCAGGATCTGCGCGAGCAGCGGCTGATCCGGTTTGAGGCTGATCGCCTTTCCATAGTCGGCGATCGCGCGGTCGAGGTCTCCCATCTCCTGGTACACGCGTGCGCGGTCATGGAAGTAGATCGGATCCTTGGCGTCAATGCCGATCGCCGCGTTCAAGTCGGCGAGCGCGCGGTCGAGCGCGTGCTTGCGCCGGAAGGCGTCGCCGCGCGCCGCGAGGGCGCCGCTGTTTCGCGGGTCGATGCGGAGCATTTCATCATAGTCGCGGATCGCGCCGTCGTAGTCGCCGCGGATGGTCAGCAGGTCGGAGCGCAGGTCGAGGGCGCTGACCAAGGTGTCCTGGTCGGAGGCGGCGAGCCGCACCGCTTCGCCCGCGTCGCGGATCGCATCCGGACATGCGCCGCACTTGCGCTGGTAGGCACGCGCGCGGCCGAGATAGGCCTTGGCGTCGTTCGGATCGATGGCCATCGCGGTGTTGAATTCGACGATGGCCTGGTCCTGGTCGTTGCGGGCGACATAATAGGTGAACACCTCGCCGCGGCCGACATGGGCCGAGGCGAGCTTCGGGTCGAGCGCGATCGCCTTGTCATAGTCGGCGAGCGCGTGCTCGAAATCCAGGACGTCGCGATAAGCATCGCCGCGATCGACCAGTATCCGCGCGAGCTCCTTGCCGGTGTAGCGGCCGGAGTCGATCAGCGCCGTGCAGGCATTGATGCGCTGCCGACCGGTGGCGGCGAAGCTGCCGCTGCACCAGTCGAGTTGCTGGGAGGTCTGCGCGGGCGCCGGGCCGGCGCACAAAGCGACGCCGAGGCCGACGACCAATCCGCACGCCAAGGTGCGCGCCCGTGCGCTCATCCGTATCGCCCCACAACGAAAGCCCGGAGTGGCTGCCCCCGAGTCGTCGCCAACCGTCCAGACTCGTATAACGGTTTGGGGTCGGCGCTCAAAGACCCGAATGGGTCCGTAAGATACCTTAATTGACGCCAATGCCCGTTACCGCGGCAAAGCCGGGCAATCGAAGGTCGCGCCGATCAAGCGAATCGAGCAAAGGTTAGCGACTGGACTCATCGCCGATGCGGCGCCTTGCGTCGCGAGACCGCGGCGATGCGCTCGAGCTCCGTGCATTCGCCCGATCCTTCGCAGGCTGCGCCGACGCCGACGACGCGGCAGTACGCGCCGGCGGTGCAGACCTCGATCACCTTGCGTGTCTGCGCGGCCGCGACGATGCAGATGCCTTCGCCTTCGCCCGGCGCGCCGCCGAACCAGAGACTCTGCGCGTCCTGGTGCA
>Ga0209006_10004052_pt1 | contig 13339 bp, 9 predicted proteins | sample JacPin_JW_Ref_O2_FD_188567 | JGI IMG/M metagenome (GOLD analysis project Ga0209006, IMG submission 188567) | Forest soil microbial communities from Algoma, Ontario, Canada - Jack Pine, Ontario site 1_JW_Ref_O2 (SPAdes) (version 2) | ecosystem: Environmental > Terrestrial > Soil > Boreal... | reverse complement strand
TGGATAGAGAACACTTTCGCGCCTGCGAGCGTAACCCTGTTTGAGCATGGCGGCCATCTGGGAAACCTTTCGCAGGCAAACGTGCAGCAGGCCATTTTGCGAGGGCTAGACGGCTTAGGCGTGGCTCAGAGCACGTCAAAAAAGAGGTGACGCTGATTTTCCCCGTAATTAAACAAGCTCGTCCTCTTGTTTCGTTCGCTGCGCTTTTGGATTCTTGGTTTTGGCGGCTCTGGTTTCTTCGTCGGCTCGCGCCAGGTTCAAGGCCAGAAGCCTTCCGAGAATTTGTTCATCCTTCAAATCGGCCGGCCAGCCATAGGCAGCGGCGACGGCGGAATCTAGTTTCTTGTGGGCAAGGTCAAGCCAGGCTGGACGCTCGTTGTAAAGTTTTGTCAGCGTGCGGTCTTTGAGTTTTGCTGCGCAATCGGCGTCGCGCGCTTCAAGCCGCGGGTAACGCACCGTGCCAATACCGTTTTTGCCCGCTTTGACGACATAGTTCGCCCACGGCCCGGTTACGCTCCCGGGAAATTCCAGAATTTTTTCCACGGTCCACTCAGGCGGATTGAGCCAGCGTTCGCGGAATTCATTCAATTCCTTGGCGGCGGCGGCAATGGTGGCATGATGCTCTGCTGGCGTTGCATGAACGCGGTAAGGCAGCGAATCCTCCTTGCCCATGAAATAATTTTTTGCCGCAAGGTTCTCGGCGTAGGTGCGGTCAGGCTCCGGTTGTTTGGACTTAGGCGGTTGTTTGGGAGCCAGCGGCGATGGCTGCAAATCGTCCGGGAATGGAAACGGAAAGGTTTCAAAGCAAGTCGTTGGTGTGTAGCGCGGGCGGTCTTCAAGTTGCGTTCCCTGTTTCAAAGACCAAACGGCATGAAACTTGGATTGCAGAACACCAAAATAGTAATCATCGCTAAGAGCAAAAACGATTAACGCCTTGTCAGGAAGAATCTCCCCTGGTACCCAACGAAAAATCGGATGCTTAGCATGGGCTGAGGTCGCGGCAAACCTTTCGATTGGTGATATTTTGGCGCGCATAGCGATACGCGGTTCTCCATGACGCCACCAATAACGGCGATACGCTTCACGGTGATTTGTCAATCGTTCCGGTTTAACATGCTCTAAAATGTATTGAAAAGGTTTTTCGTAAAGCGCGGCTGCTGCCTCAGGTAGTTCTGTTCCGAAATCGATTATCCAGCCGTCGCCCGGCCTCCGGGTTACATCGATCCCGTTCCAGCTTGGGCGAAGAACGTCGCTGTTTGGAAGTCCATGTGAATTCGGAAGAGACAGCCAAGATAAAGCAATTGATTCAATAATATCAAAAGCGCCGATTTTTTGGGAACCTTGAAAACTTCGCAGCTTGTTCGCACTTAGGGGATTCGCAACAGTTATATCGCCATGAGTAGTAAGATTTGGATTTATGGACTGAACCTCTACTGAATCGAGTACCCGATGCGTCTCCGCTCCGCCATCAAAAGCAATCATGCTGACATTAACTGCCGCTCCAGCAAGCACCCAAGGACGGTCGCTCTCAGCAAAGAAAATATCACCAGTTTCCTTAATGCGCTTCAACACTTCACGGTTTGCTCCACCTCGAATCGCTTGCGTTGCGAGTAAACCAGCGCGCTTGCATTTGCTATGCTCGATTTGCTCGCGGGACTTTTCAAACCAGTAGCAGCACAAATCCGCCGCGCCGAGAACACGCCCTTCATAAACTCGCCAAAGCTCCTTTTGATATTGCAGGCCAAGTTCCTCTTTTATTTCGCTTCCTCCAAGAAATGGCGGGTTGCTAACAATCACATCGCACTTTGGCCATGTGCGCTCGGTGTAAAACTTTAAATCGTTCTCCCGTTTGTGCTCGGTAGCTCGCGCTTCCTTCAGAGTCTTAGCCTTGTTGCGAAAATGTGGCACCAGTAAGGCGTCCTCATTTTGGAAACCGTCCAACACTTGCAAAACGGGCGAGCGGTCATTGTCAAAACCGTTATCACGTCGCCATTGGAGATACCCGATTTGCACGGAGACTTGCGCCAACTCGAAAGCGTACGGATTGATTTCGATGGCCTTCAATTGCGACACGGACACTTGCGGCTTGAACGCGAAACCAAGCTGCGTGCCGAACGTAATGACCTGCTTTTCGAGGCCTAGCAGCAATCGCAGAGAAACATAAAGAAAGTTTCCGCTGCCGCACGCGGGATCAAGCACCGTGACGGCAGAAAGTCGTTTCTGGAATTCGGCGAGCCGTTCTCGTTGCTTAGCGTTGCCTTTGCCTTTTACGTAGGCGGCGGCCAGTTCTCCTTTGAGTTTAGACCACTCGTTTCGAAATGGTTGCATCAAGACAGGTTCCACCAATGTTTTGATGTCGGGTTCGCTGGTGTAATGCGCGCCGAGTTGCGCCCGCTGGCTTTCGTCCAGGGCACGTTCAAAGAGCGTTCCCATTATGCTCGGCTCGATGAATTGCCAGTCCGCCTCAGCCGCTTCGCCCAAAATCCGAAGCTCAGCTTCGTTAAGCTCAAAAACGCTCGAATCGTCAAACAGATGCCCGTTAAAATGTCGAATCTTGTGTTGGCCAAAATCGCCGCCCGTGGCCATGACTCTAAAAAGGTTTTCCAACGCCCTGGCGAAGTGCGCCGTATCATCTATGGCGGATTTCAGAATGTTGGTAAAAAGGTCTGCTGGGAGAAGCCGCGTGTCCTCCGCAAACATGCAAAAAACTATTCGATTTAAAAACCGGGCGATTCGCAGGTTTTTGCGTTGTGCGTAATTCACCGCCGCCCGGCTCTTGGCATCCGCCAATTCGACGCTTTCTCGCTTTTGCAGCGACCGGGCCACTTCGCCGATTTTTTCGGCCAGTGCTTCCGTGACGGCGGCGGTGGTCCGCTGCGGTTTGAGATATTCGGGATCGGTGAAAAGAGCGCGCAGGGTGCGAAGGTTTTCCGGGCGGTCAATCTGGTCGTTGGTAAATTCGTATACCTCCTGCACCGTGCCATTGAAATTCGTTTTGACAACATAACGGTCAAAATCGCAAACCACGAGCAGGGGCGGGTTTAGCAATGATTCGCGGTAACGGAGTAGCTGCTTGTAAGCTTCGTCGAGGTTCTTCTTTTTGCCTTTGTACTCCCAAGCGAAGCATCCTTTTTTCCAAACGTCGGCAAAGCCCCGCTCGGTCGGCTCGCTCGCGTCGGGCGTTGCGTCAATACTGAAAAGCTCCGCGTCTTTGACAACACGTTTTTGGTAGCAAAAGAAATTGCTGCCAGACGGGTCGGCCTCGGCGGGCGTAGGTTGATCGAGAGCGAACTGTTCGGTCACGAACGTGGCGCATTCACCGGTGCGGTCAGTCGGCGGCCCGGGCGTTTCGAAATGGCAGAAGGCGGCACTCTGTTTCTTGACGAAATTGGAGACTTACCTGGCGAATTGCAACCGAAACTGCTGCGAGTGCTCCAAGAGCATGAATTCGAACGCGTGGGCGGCACCCAAATAATTAGCGCAAATGTCCGCCTGGTGACGGCTACCAGTCGAGACCTGCCGCGGATGGTCGCGACGAGGGAATTCCGGGCTGACCTCTATTATCGGTTGAATGTCTTTCCGCTTCGAGTACCGCCTTTACGGGAACGTTCGGGTGATATTCCGCTTTTGGTGCATCACTTCGTGCAACAATACGCCGAACGCATGGGCAAACGCATCACGACCATTCCCTCCGAAACGATGGACGTACTCTTGCGTCATTCATGGCCGGGCAATGTCCGTGAATTGCAAAACGTCATTGAGCGGGCGGTAATTCTTTCGACCGGCAAAGTGCTGCGTCCATCCTTGGACGAATTGCAACCATCGTTTCAGACCGAGGAGGCAGTCGGCGCAGATAAGAAAGGTCAGCAGACGACGACGCTCAAAGATATGGAACGCGAGCACGTCATTCAAGCTCTTGCCGCAACCAACTGGGTTGTCGGCGGCCCGGAAGGTGCCGCCGCGCGGCTCGGTCTGCAACGTACTACGTTAATCGCCAAGATGCAAAAGCTCGGCATTACTCGCGCCCAAGCGTAAAACACAGGAAACCCACTATCCAAAAGGGCATTTTTTGACAGGTTCGAGCGGCAGTGCCAAGACGCGCTCGAAGAACCCGATAACTGCGACCAACCCGTAAGCATGGCCTTCAAGCCGTCCGACCCGTTTCTATTTGCTCAACCCATTGGGCGCGCCATCCTGGAGGATCAAAGGCCTCGGCAAAGTACTGCGTTTCGTGCATTACTTTTGCGTTCTCAAACTCCATTATGCTGATGGTGTGGAAAGGGCGGCTTTGGTAGGTGATGGTGTATTCCGTAATCCACAATTTGCCGGATCCGAGCAGCCGCCGAATGCTGAAGCCCGTCGGCTTCTCCGGGTGATGGCTGCGAAGATTCTGCAGATTCCGTTTGCCGTGTATGCGTTCACCGGATTGCGGGTAATCGCAAATAACATTCTCGTCGTAGATCTCATGCTCGACATCCTGATTTCCGGCCGCAGAGGCGGCCCAATGTTGGCGCAAAGCGGCTTCGATTTGTTCGGATGACACGACTTGCTCGTTCTGGTTTTTGGTTTGTTTTGTCTTCGCTTTATTTGTCGGAAGAATTGATAGAGTTTTCATAATGATTTAGCGGTGTTTGCGTTTGTCATAGCCCGAGCGCTTCGAGAAGGCGCAGCCATATTTCACTGATGGTCGGATACGAAGGGACAGCATGCCAAAGTCGTGAAAGAGGCACCTCGCCAACGATTGCGATGGTCGCGGCGTGGATTAACTCTCCAACTGAAGGGCCAACTAAAGTCATTCCAACCACGACACCCCGCGTCTGATCAATGACCATGCGCGCACGCCCCTTGTAATCATCAGCATAAAGTGCTGCCCCCTCGACATTGCCAATGTCGTAATCGACTACCCGCGCATTTATCCCACGGGCTTTCGCCCCTGCTTCGGTCAAGCCAACTGCAGCGACTTCCGGGTCGGAAAAAACGACCTGCGGCACAGCCCAAATGTCTGCAGTTGCTGAATACTTTGTCCATGCGTTTGGCGCGGAGGCCTCCGGTTTATTTTTGGCGCGGGCGGCTATGACATCCCCACACATGCGCGCCTGATACTTTCCCATATGCGTCAGCAAGGCGCGGTGGTTAACGTCGCCCGCTGCGTAGAGCCAGTTGCCGGTTACGCCGTTTACTCGCATACTGTCGTCCACCTCCAGCCAAGAACCGGGCTTCAAACCAACCGTCTCCAACCCCAGCTCCCCGGTTCGAGGCTGCCGGCCGGTCGCGGCGAGAACTTCGTCGGCAAAAATTATTTGCCCGCTGCTGAGCGTGATGTGGACAACACCATCGGGTTGGCGGTCCATCCGTCGAACCGTCGTATCTGTAAGTACGCCTATCCCTCGTTGCTCAAAGGCCGTCCTTAATAATTCCCCTGCAAATGATTCGAATTTAGGAATCAGCCGTGCATTCCGTTGGATCACCGTGACCTCTTCAGTTCCAAGTTGTTTCCACGCGGTGGCCATTTCACAGGCCACCACCCCACCACCGAGAATTGCCAAACGACGCGGTACCATTGTTGCGCTAACGGCTTCACGGCTGGTCCACGGACGTGTTTCGGCCAGACCCGGAATGTCTGGGACGGTCGGTTGGCTGCCCGCGCAAACAGCCACGGCCTGGCGTGCAATTAAATTTGTCGTGACGCCGGCCTTATCCATGACTGACACGCGACGTTCGCCAGTTAATCTGGCATGGCCGCGCAATAGATCTATATTGGCGTTGCGGAGCCATTTTACCTGGCCGGAGTCGTTCCAGTTTGCAACGAAAGAGTCGCGCCTCTTGAAAACAGCCTGGACGTCTAGTTTGCCCGCTACGGCCTCGCGAGCGCCTGCTACGCTGCGAGCATCTACGAGGGCCAATCCGGGCCGCAACAGAGCCTTGCTCGGCACACATGCCCAGTAGGAACATTCGCCGCCCACGAGCTCCGATTCAACGATGACGGCCGTGAGTCCTCCCTTGACCGCGCGATCGGCTACATTCTCGCCTGTCGAACCTGCCCCGATCACGATCACGTCGTAGCTGAGCTCATCCATACGCCTAGGATTCCTTTCTATTCGTGACATGGGTTGGCGCGAGTTCGCCGGCGACCTCGTGCACGTAGCACCAGGTCCATTGGTCTCCGGGCATAATCGAACGCATCACCGGATGCAGCGTTTTGTGGTAATGTCGTGTGGCGTGTTTGCCGGGCGACGAGTCGCAACAGCCCACGTGACCGCAGGTCATACACTGGCGCAGCGAAACCCACCGAGTGCCTACTTTGAGGCACTCTTCGCAGGCGTTTGGCACGGCAGGAGAGGCAAAGTTGGACTCGCTAAGATTCTCAAGATGTTCACATTGCTCGTTCATAAATTTTCTTCTTTGAATTTGGGTTTGGGTAGTTTCCGGTTTGCATCAAATTGTTCTATTCAAGGAAAGGTGGTCCGTTATGCCGGCCTCAGTCGAAGCCCTCGAGGGATGAGGAATCGATCCAAAATGGTAAAAAGCCCTTGCGCAACAATGGCCATGAGAGCGGCCGGGATTGCGCCTTCCAGGATCGTGGTTCCGTCATTCAGATTTAAGCCGCTAATGATTGGCTCGCCCAACCCGCCAGCGCCGATGAGAGCTGCGAGCGTCGCCGAACCAATGGTGATAATCGTGCTGGTCTTTATTCCGGCGAGGATGGAGGGCGACGCGAGCGGCAGGAAAATCTTCAGCAGCCGTGTTCGCGGCCTTAGGGCCAGCACGCCCGCCGCATCCCGAATCTGTGGAGAAATGTCACGCAAACCTGTCGCGGTATTCCTTACTATCGGCAACAATCCATATAGGAAAAGAGCCACGACCGCAGTCACTGGGCCGATCCCAAGAAAGGGGATCGGGACCAACAGTGCCAGCAAGGCGAGCGAAGGTATCGTCTGAATCAAGCCCGTAAGCCCCAAAATGGTTTCACCGATGAAACCTTCCTTGCTTGCGTAAATGCCCAGTGGAACACCGACCGCGATGGCTGCGGTCAGTGACACACCGACCAAAATAATATGCCGGACCGTCCACCGAGTAAGCCGATGCGCAAATGATTCGGAACGGCTTAAATTGCCGGCCGCGCCAATTTGTTCGAAATACCAGTCTGCGGCTGATGAATATTCCCTGTTGCGTTCTGCGAGTTTGTTGAGGTGAACCATTCTTGCTTCGTCCAGAGTGCCTTCGAGGCGCCGGAGGGCTTCGATTGCACGAGGCGGAGTGTCGAGGCGAAAGAGGAAGACGGCGCGATATTGGGGGAAGAAGTTGAGATCGTCTCCCAAGACCACCAAATCGTTCCCATCGATTTTCGCGTCGGTCGTGTAAGCGTCCTTCACGTCAATCTCCCCGTTGCACAGAGCCAGGTAGCCCAGCGTGTGGTCAATTCCCCGGACGTCCGACATCACCAAACCATATCGCTTTTCAAGGGGCTCCCATCCGTCGTGCCTGCCGAGGAATTCGTGCGTCAATCCCAACCGCAATTCAGGGTGTTTGGAAAGGTCACTGATTTTCTGAATCTCAAGCTGCTTGGCGCGGGTCCTGGTCATCACCAGGGCGTAGGTATTGTTGAACCCGAGTTCCTCCGTAACGCCTACACCGTATTTGGCCAATTGTTCACGCAGTTCTCGGATTGATGCGACACCGGGACGTTTCAAAATCTCCTCCTGAATCGTTCCGGTATAATCTGGGTAGGCTGCAATCGAACCCTGCGTCAACGCCTCCCAGAGGATAATTGTTCCGCCCATCCCTTGCCGATGTTCGACATTAAAACCCGCTTGCTCAAGGCTCCGTTTGGCCACTTCCGTGAGGACGAAGGATTCTGTGAATTTCTTTGAGCCCAGCGCAATCGCGGGGCTTCCCTCTGAGGCCTGGTCCAGCATAAGAGACGCAACCAGTAGAACGACGAGTTGAGTTCTCACGACAGCACCTCCTCCGTTTGAGCGCGAAAGAATTCGCTCACAAAAGGTTCGGCTGGACACGAGGAAAGTTCGGTAAAAGTGCCTTGCTGAACGATTCGCCCCGCATTAAGCAACACGATCCAGTCGCCGAGTCGCGCGGCTTCCACCAGGTTATGCGTCACTAGAACCACAGTCGTATTCGCCTCCTCGAATAATGCTTTCAAATCCGTGAGCAGCCCGGCGCGCGCCATCGGATCGAGAGCTCCCAGAGGCTCATCCAGAAGAAGAATCTCCGGTTTCAGCATCAATGCGCGTGTGAGACTCACCCGCCTTTGCTCACCGCCGGAAAGTTCCACCGGATAACGATCGAGAAGGCGGCTGGGGAATCTCGTCACGACGCACAACTGTTCCATTCGCGCGGTGATTTCATCAATTCCCAATTGCAACTCCTCCGCGACGAGCGAGATGTTCTGGCGGGCGGTCAGGTGGGGAAATAAGTCACCGCTCTGGATCACGTAACCCATTCGCCGGCGAAACTCCAAGAGCGTGTCTCGGACGAGTTTTTTTCCATTGATCTCGATCCATCCTGTCGTCGGCTCGATAAGTCCGGAAATGAGTCGCAGTATGGTGGATTTCCCTGAGCCGCTGAGACCAATCAGCACGGTCGTTTTGTTGGCCGCAATTCTTAGGTCGGCGGGCTGTAGTGCGACGGAGTTTCCAAAACACTTGCCAGCCTTGTGAAAGCGGACCATGAAGCGATCTCCCCTTATTACCATGCCTCGCAAGCTTTGCCAGGCCTCCCGGCGAAAACCGGCGAAATCCTTTTTGGACCTGGCTTGCAGTCTCTAACCCGCAAAAACAACACGCTGAACAAATGATTCCCGTCCTCCCAATTCTTCACCAGCTCAAATCCAGCTCTTAACGCCAGGCCGGCGAAACCCGGCAGCGTGTATTTATACGAATGCTCCGTGGTGATATATTCGCCTTCGTCGAAGCTGAATTCCTGAGAATCCAAATGTACTTTCTGCGCACGTGTACTGACCAGGTGCATCTCGATTCGGCCATGGGCTTCGTTATACGGGGCGTGATGACGGAATGCCGAGAGATTGAAATCCGCTCCAAGTTCCCGATTGGCACGCGCCAGAATGCCGAGGTTAAACTTCGCTGTGACTCCTCTCCGATCATTGTAGGCAGGCTCCAGAATCTGTCTCGATTTTTTTCGGTCCACACCAACCAATAGACCCCCGTCGCTGCCGCAGAGTGAGGCGATGTTACGCAGAAAGGCGATGGCCGCAACAGGATCGAAGTTGCCGATAGTCGATCCTGGAAAGAATGCCACGGTGCGCCTTGGCTTTCGTTTCGTGTCAGGAATTTCCGAGATTGCGCTATAGTCAGCTTCCAACGGACTAATCTCGAGGTCGGGGAATTCGCCGGCCAACTGGACGGCCGACTCAAGAAGTTGGGCCCCGGAAATATCGATTGGGATGTAACCCGACATGCTGGGAAGATGAGTCAAAAGGTGCCGAGTCTTGGTGCTGGTGCCGCTGCCAAATTCCACCAACCGACAATCGCTGCCGATCAAAATTGCAATTTCACCTATGTTGTCGTGAAGTATCTGGTTTTCGGTTCGCGTCGGATAATACTCCTCGAGATCACAGATTTCGTTGAACAATCTGGATCCCTCCTCATCGTAGAGGAACTTGCAAGGCAGCGTTTTTTGCGGCCGAGAAAGTCCCGCAACTGCTTCGGAGAGAAAGCCATCACCCGAACACGAACGCTCAATCGACGGAGAAAATAAAATCACATCATTCATACAAGATCCTTTGCCAGCCTGATTCCCATGAACTGCCATCGGGCGTCGGGTGGGAAAAAGTTTCGGTAGGTGCGGCGGATATGCGACTGGGAAGTGGCGCACGATCCGCCGCGCAGGACGTACTGGTTGCACATGAATTTACCGTTGTACTCTCCCAGCGCCCCCGCTACCGCGGAATATCCCGGATAGGGCGAGTAGCTGCTCCGTGTCCACTCCCAAACATCACCGAACATTTGGGAGGGCTTACCCGCAGGCCCAGGCGAAGCAAGAGTATCCACGTGGAAAATCTCGCTTTCGACGAAATTGCCTTTCAACGGCAACCCTGACGATGCCGTCTCCCATTCCTCCTCCGTTGGCAAGCGCGCGCCAGACCATCGTGCATAGGCGTCCGCTTCAAATAAACTTACGTGGCAAACAGGTTCCTCAGAAACTAGTTCCGTCATTCCTCCCAGTGTCATCGTGAACCACTTGCCGTCCCGTTTTTCCCAATAAAGCGGCGAATCCCAACCACGTTCCTTGACTGCATTCCAGCCAAGGGAAAGCCAAAGCTCGGGACGCTGGTAACCTCTATCTTCAATAAACGCCAAGAACTCCGCATTTGTTACCAACCTCGAGGCCAGGCCGAACGCCGGGACAAAAACACGGTGCCGCGGTCCCTCATTGTCGTAGCTAAACTCGTTGCCCTCGTATCCCACCCAGCGAAGCCCCTCCTCAAATTTCAACCACTCGATGGCTGGCACAAGCATTGGTTTGACTAGATCTCGCTGTCGCAAGGCCGGTCGGAGCGGGTTCTGCCAGAACACGTGTTTAATATCCGTTAGCATCAATTCCTGATGTTGTTGCTCGTGATGCAAACCAAGGGTCAAAATCGGCTTCAGCTTGGCCAAAAGTTGTTCATCCCCTGACTCAATCAGGTCGGCCACTAAGAGGTCTATGTCCGCGCGATAGTGAAATACCTCTTTAACTGTTGGACGAGAGAGCAAGCCGCGGTGCGGCCTGGAATAAAACGGGCCGACCGCGTTGTAATAAGAGTTGAACAAGAAATCGAACCGTAGATGCATCGAATGATAGCCCGGGAAGAATTGTTTCAATACGAATGTCTCAAAAAACCAACTGGTGTGAGCCAGGTGCCATTTTGTCGGGCTGGTCTCAGGCATGGTTTGGATAACGTAATCTTCTGGTTCCAACGTTTCACACAGCCTTTCGGAGAAACGCCGAGTGCGACGATAGCGCTGCTCCAACTCGAATTTGGAGGTCGGGATAATTTGCTCCGTTCGGTCCATGGCATCTGAGGAACGGGACTTGGCCGGCATGGCTTCCACAAACGTGTTCATTTTATTGAGCTCCTTGGAATTTGATTGATGTCATATATTTGCGGCTGACATGCAGGTCGTGTGCCAAGTCCGACTACTCGCCTGCAAAGCGGCGCGGAAAACTCTTAGGATAAGCGGGCCAGCCACGCGGCGCAGGCTGGGTTTCAGGAAATAAAAAAATCTTCGATTTGGATTGCCGGGATGGACTTGAGCCTCGTCGGATAGAGCACGCAACCCAGTCGCTATTTCGACTCCGAGTCGAATCGGCGACACCCTTCGACATTTGCCAGTACTTGAAATCAAGATTGCACGCTATTTTCCGTTTAACGTCGCCACGGTTCGCATCAAGTTTCAGATTCCTTCAACTTCCGAGATCGATAGTTGAATTTTCGATTCAAGTGACTTTCCCGCGACTGCGAGACGTCCGGGTGACGCGAAGTTGCATTACTTGATTTTCGCACAGCTCGTGATTTCCAAAATTTCGCCATTCCAAAGCGTTGGCCTGGAGTCCTTTTCATCATACGTGCCAAGCCCTTTTCGTTTTTGGCCCGAGGGCTGCTTATCGGATGAACCAATGGAAATTCACGCGCGAGCAATGTGGCCATAGCGAATAGATCTAAACATGAATAACCGATTGGATAAAACAGATGCGCAATTGGATAGAGTGACTGAAGCCCCTACATCCGATGTCGTTGCCAAGGCGCCCCAAAGGACGGTCAAAGAGCGGCTGCGGCTGCCTCTCTTGATTGGTTTCCCGTTCCTGTTGGCCGTGGCAGGCGCCATTTACTATCTCGGCGAGGCAGGGCGCGCTTGGACCAACGACGCCTTCGTCTATGCGGCGAAAGAGTCCGTTAATGCGCGTGTCTCCGGCCAGGTGGTCGAGATAGCCGTTCGGGACAATCAACGTGTCAATAAGGGGCAACTCTTGTTTCGAGTTGACCCAGAACCCTATCAAATTGCCATTGATCAGGCGGAGGCTATGCTGGGCACCGCGCGCCTCCAGATCGAAGTGCTCAAAGCGACCTACCGTCAGCGACTGGCTGAGTTGCAGTCGGCCAAAGATTCGGCGGCCTTCGACGAGCACGAGTTCGCTCGTAGGAAAGCGTTGTTGGCGGCTGACTTCACGTCAAAAACGGCTTATGAGCGAGCCGAGACGGATCTTCAGGTCGCGCGCCAGAACATCGCGTCCATCGAGGAGCAGATCGCCAACACCGTGGCCGCCTTGGACGGTGATCCGAATATCGAAGTTAGTCGCCACCCGACGGTCCGCATGGCCAAGGCCAGCCTTGACCGGGCCAAGCTCGACTTCTCCTACACTGTGGTTTATGCGCCGGATGATGGAACCGTGGCGAGAGTCGAAGACTTACAGGTCGGCGACTTCGTCAATCCAGGGGCTGCGGTGTTTTCCTTCATGTCGAGCCGAAGAATCTGGGTGGAGGCGAATTTCCGCGAAACTGACCTGACCCACATGCGCCCGGATCAAGAGGCGACAATCAAGGTCGATGTATATCCGGACACTATCTTCAAGGCGCACCTCGTCAGCATGTGTCCGGGAACCGGGTCGGATTTTGCAGTCCTGCCGCCGGAGAACGCGACTGGCAATTGGGTCAAAGTGGTCCAGCGTTTGCCAGTCCGCCTTGAACTCGATGCGGTCGATCCTGACCATCCGCTGTTCTCGGGCATCAGCGCCACAGTGCGGGTGGACACTGGCTATCGCCCCACCTGGCGCCATCCTCTTCAGATGGGACTCGTAACAAAGGCCTTCAAATGAGCGCCGCGCTCGCATCGGGCATCTCAGCCGCCGACCGTCGCGCCATCACTGTGGCAGCGCTGACGGCGGCGTACATGCAGGGGGTCAATGTCTCGATTCCAAATGCAGCCTTGCCACACATGCAGGGGGCGATGTCGATGGCCGACGACGAGATCGGCTGGCTGTTCACCTCCTTTCTCGCGGCCAGCGTTATCGCGATACCCATCACGCCGTGGCTGGCGGGCCGCTTCGGGCGGAAGCTGGTTTTTCAGATTTCATTGGTCATCTTCGCGATCGGGCTGGTGCTTTGCACACTTGCGACCAGTCCCATCCCGCTCGTACTCGCACGGATCGTCCAGGGGGCCGCGGGCGGAGCATTGCCTCCTCTGTCAATGGCGATCTTGCTCGATGTTTTGTCGCCCGCCCGCCGCGCCCGGATTGGCCTGTGGATGACGGTAGTCATTCTGTTGGGCATCAGTAGCGGCCCGGCCATTGGCGGGTGGCTGAGTGAATATCATGGCTGGCCCTC
>Ga0209006_10004051_pt1 | contig 13341 bp, 27 predicted proteins | sample JacPin_JW_Ref_O2_FD_188567 | JGI IMG/M metagenome (GOLD analysis project Ga0209006, IMG submission 188567) | Forest soil microbial communities from Algoma, Ontario, Canada - Jack Pine, Ontario site 1_JW_Ref_O2 (SPAdes) (version 2) | ecosystem: Environmental > Terrestrial > Soil > Boreal... | reverse complement strand
CAGGCGGGTTCGTCACGGTCGTGGGCGATATCGGCTCTTACGTGGGGCCGGAAGCGATGGGAATTGACTGGATGACAGGAAACGAGCTTTCGCAGGCAATCCCGCCGGTCTACTCTGAATACATTGCACATCAGTTTCTCGCGCAGGTGGCCGCGTGATCTCCTGGCCCTCCCCGCCGAAACCTAAGCCGCGGAAGCGATTCGTATCGCGACATGGTATAATGTTTATGTCGATTTGCTACCGACGCGGAAAGGGCCAAGCGGGTTCAGGGTAGCCGCCCCACTCTGAGCCCGCTCCTTGACATTCCGGAATCTCAGGGGCGTACCGGGCGGCAACGTGACGACTCGATTCTTCCGGGTGGGGGCTTAATTGGCTTTCACTCTCCGGCCTCATCAGGAACAAAACCTCACACAACTTCGCGCTGAATTATCCAGAGTCAGATCCACAATGCTTGTCGCAGGCTGTGGCTACGGCAAGGGAGTCATAACCACCAAAATCATAGAAGGCGCTGCGGCCAAGGGGAAAAATGTGCTCTTTCTGGTCAGGGGCCGCGACAGGGTAGCCGACATGCACAAGCGTGTAGCGAAACTCGGAATAGCGCATGGCGTACTGATGGGTGGTACAAAGCGCGAACGCTGGCACTCGGTTCAGGTGTCGTCTTCCGATACAGTTCACCGGATGAAGGAGAAACCGAAAGCCGACCTGATAATCATTGACGAATGTCACCTGAGTTTAAGCCCGTCATTTCGTGGCGTTCTTGACTGCTATCCGGGTGCGAAGATTCTCGGACTCACCGCAACTCCGTTACTCGGCACCGGCCATCCGCTCGGCAAGAAGTCGGGCGGGATATTCGAATCGATGGTCAAGGGTCCGTCGGTAAGGCAGCTCATCTCAGAAGGCTATCTGGTTCGCTCCGAAGTTATAGCGCCAACTCCACCTGCGGACCTCAAGAACCTGCGAAAGATGGCGACCGGAGAGTTCGACGCCGGACAGGGTGAAGCTATCTGTGACACACCGAAAATCATCGGGGACGCGGTTGAACATTACCGGCGGTTCGCTTCCGGACTCAAGGCTGTGAGTTTCGGGTTCACACAGAAACACGCATCCGATATTGCGGAATCATTCCGCGCTGCCGGGATCAACTGGGCTTATGTTGACGCTAACACTCCGGATGACGAACGCGAACATATCTGGCGCGATTATGATACCGGAGACTTAGTTGGAATATCGTCATGCGGGGTGATCTCGATCGGGTGGGATCATAGTATTTGCAAGTGCTTAATCTTATGCGGTAAGACGAATAGCTTTCCGCTCTACCACCAACGCCTCGGACGCGGTTCACGACCACATCCCGGACACGATCATTTCCGCGTTCACGATCATACCGGTAACTGGCTTGAGTTCGTCGATCAGGGGCCGTTCTTCGAGTCCGATATTGACTGGCAACTTGACGGGGCGCCACGAAAAACCGGGAAGCCAATAAGTGTCTGCGAGACGGAGTTTATCGGTGACCGCGTTCCTGGGTTCACAGGAGTTTATGCGGATGGCGTGATGTTCCCGTGCAATAAGCCGTTCGAACGCAAGCCGAATCAGGAATTCTGCCCGAACTGCGGGATGCCGCTGACGAAAGAAAAACGTGAGGGACGCGCCGAAATCGAGGAAGAAGACGGCGCCCTGGTAACTGTCACCGCGAAACTCCGGGCTGAGATAGAATCCAGGATTCGTGAGCAATCGGAGCAAAAGGGGTTCTATCTGGATCTGCTGAAGCGTTGTGTCGCCAGGGGGTATAAACGTGGCTGGGCGCTGCATAAATATCGCGACCGGTACGGATCGCTGCCACCGCGGGCATGGAACAGAGAATTAGAGTTTGCGGCGGGACTAAGGGAGTCGATGCGATGATCGTCCGCATCACAACAGATGGCTCCGGCACATCGAACGGCACATCGAAGGGTCCAGGCGGATGGGCCTGCGTCATTCGCTACGGCGATCAGGTCCGCGAGATATCCGGCGCGGTGGCTGAGGCTACAAACAACTCAATGGAGATCACCGCCGCGATTATGGGGCTACGGGAACTGAAGCGACCGTGCGACGTGGAACTGATCACTGATTCCGAATATCTGAAGGATTCCGCGAAATACCGGATTACAAACTGGATATCGAACGGATGGCTCACCGCCGAAGGCAACCCTGTTAAGAATCGCGAGTTATGGGAACAACTCAGGACTGAGATCGAGCGCCATAAGGTCAAGTGGTTCTTGGTTAAAGGCCATACCGGAGATCCTGATAACGAACGTGCCGACCAGTTAGCGGGTGAAGCACGCGCTTCGCTGTTGCCGCCGAAAGAACCAGTTAAAAAACGCACCTTGCCATCCATCGTTAAATCAGCGCTGGCGCTTGATCCCGCCGACCGATATAAACTCCGCATGATTCTGGCGGAAACGGAGTGCCATCTTTGATCCTCACACCCCCGGCAACTTCGACTAACGATCTCACCCGTGATTTCCTTCTGGCCGCTACCGCCCTTTTCCCCGATGCGATTATGTGGCGGAACAACCGCGTTAACGCCACATTCAGAGACAAAGGCAAACGACGCCACGTCAAGGCCGGAATCAACGGCCAGGGAGACATCACGGCATCCATTCCGGTGACTTTTCATGGCCGTAAATTCGGCGTGCGCTTCGAGTTTGAAATCAAGTTCGGGAGTGACAAACAGTCATTGATTCAGAAGGCGTTTGAATATGCACTAGTCCGTTCCGGCGGTGTTTATCTGATCGTCCGCGACGTGGCGCAGGGTATCGCCGATCTCGCTGAAATCGTGCGGCGGATGGAATCGGAATGAACGACCACGGGCGCACCGTCTCATGACCTCTCCCGGCAACGTTTCCGACGCGCTTGAATTCCTCGCCGGACAGGCGCTCGCCGAAACCGGCAATGTTGAGCTCGTCTACTGCAAAGACTTCGCCCTCGCGATGGCCCGCGCCTACGCGAGCAACGATCCCGACCGCATCTCAGCCGCCGACGCCATCGAGCGCAAACTCAAGGCGAAATACGGGAAGGAATTCAACCAGACCCACTTTAAGAAAACCCACAAACTCTATCTTCCACAGGCATCATCCGAAAAGCCACGCGCCGTCCGACAACCCGGCAGGCTCCCCGAGATTATCGCGAGCAACCGGCAACTGCGCGACGTATCCGCCGACGCAGTTGCCGCGATCAGGCGTGCAAACGATCCGCCGTTTATTTTCGTGCGCTCCGGGCGTATCGTGCATGTGGTCACCGACGAAAACGGGCGCCCGTCAGTCGAGGAATCGATCCACGACTGGATTAAGGGAATTCTCTCGCGAACTGCCGACTACATGCGTTTTAACGCTGCGGGAGAACTTAAAGCCACCTTCCCGCCCAACGAAGTTGTCTCCGATATCGCGTGCATGGCCGATCCCCCATTCCCGGCGCTGTCGAATATCACCGAAGTGCCATCGCTCCGTGCAGACGGAACAATTCTCGATAAAACCGGATACGATGCCCAGTCCGCAGTTTATTACCGCCCTGCGCCGTCGCTGAAAATCTTTCCTCTCCCGGCGAATCCCACTCAGGCCGAGGTCCGCGCAGCCCGTGATCTGGTCAACGAGGCTATCGGTGAATTCCCTTACGCCGATGCAGCCAGCCGCGCGAATATCTACGGACTTCTGCTGACGCCGATACTTCGCCCCGCAATAACCGGCTCAACACCCCTTGCAGTGATTGACGCACCACAGGCCGGCACCGGAAAATCCCTGCTGATCGATGTCGTCAGCACCATCACAACAGGGCGACCGGCAGCTATGGTTCCGTATCCCTACGCTGAAGAGGAAATGATTAAGCAGATCGGATCGAGTCTCACATGCGGGCGCCAACTCATCGTATTCGACAATCTGGAAGGCGAACTGAAATCACCTAATCTGGCGAGTGTCCTCACGGCAAAAGAATACGATGCCAGAATACTGGGATTCTCGAAAAACATGATGGTACCGAACAGGTCAACGTGGGTTGTAACCGGGAATAATGTCAGGCCATCCGGCGATATGCCGCGGCGCTGCTATCAGATCCGTCTGGACGCACGCGACTCGAAACCATATACCGGACGGGAATTCAAACACCCGAACCTGCTTCAGTGGGTGGGTGACAACCGCTCGGAATTACTTCATGCTCTCCTTCTTATCGCACGGTACTGGTTCGCGAATGGCTGTCAGTCAGCCGAGAAACAGGCATCTATGGGCGCGTTCGAGGAATGGCAACAAAAGCTATCCGGAATCATCAACTTCGCCCGCATTCCGGCGTTCCTGTCGAACTACATAGAATTTATCGAAGGCGAAGACGACGTTCCGCGCCAGTGGGCTTCGTTCTTTGAACACCTGATGAGTATCTGGCAAACTACAGACCCATCCGTATCCCGACCGTTCTCAGTTAAAGATCTCATGGATCGCATCACCGAGAAGGATTCCGCAACGAAAGAAGAAGTCCCCGCCGAGATCGCCGGGTGCCTGGAACGTAAAGTAAATCACCATATCGCCGTTGGAATCATTCTGAAGCGCTACCGTGAACGCCACTTCGGACCCTATTGGCTAGAACGTGAAGTGCTCGAAGAAGATGAGCGTCCAGGCCACAAAGGATCTGCCCGCTGGATTGTTCGGTACGAACCGCAACAGAATTGAACTCTCCCCCATGTCGCTCACGCGCGCATCCATAAGGATCAGCGGCTCGCGCGGGCACGTCCAGACGGGGGACTTGGTAAAAACACTCCCCAAGTACTTAACTGTTGCACAATCTGTAACTTACAGAGAATTTCAGAAGTTGGGGAGTTAACTCCACCCCGACCGTCACGTAAAACAGGTATATATATGCGCTGCGTAGTCGCATTACCACTTAACCTAACACATACTGCATTTTCATACAGCGCGTATAAGTAAACACTCCCCAAACTCCCCAAATTACCATTGTAGTTTGTTATATATTATAGAAAATAAAGGTAGTTATTAAATTGGGGAGTTACATGGGGAGTTGATGGGGACTTCGTGGACTTACATCCGCCCCGCCTTTTCCTGCAATCGCCTTCCGGCTGCTCCTCAGACCCACATCTACCCCCGCCCCCTTTAAAATCCCAGCAACCCCGCGAAATACAGCCGTCCTGCGATTTACCCGTCTCTCAGCACTACCAACCCTTCCGGAACCTCACCAGCGGGCCGTGTGCATTACTGGCAGGTATCTGGGCGGCGATTGACTGTCTTAGAATTTTTTCCGGGAAAAATTCTGAAAAATATAAATGTGAACTCCAGGTATAGGCCCGAATCGGCCTTTGCCTTGCGGGTTTTCGGTCCGCGCGTGGCCGAATTCCATCCCTGAGCAGGACTTTACGCGACGATTCCTAATCGATACCAACCCAAGTGCTGACATCTACGCTGTCATCCACCCGGTGAAGGATATGAAAAACGCGCTGTATGCAATCGCGAGCGGTTTGGCAGGCGCAAGTATGCCGGAATGCCTTGCGATGCGTTGTAGTGCGGCTATGTGCGATTGGTGGCGATCTGGCGAGTGGTGTGTGCCAGTGAATTTGCGCGGCTTGGTAGCCGGCTTCATGTCTACGCAGACTTTTCATGTGTACCGAAAGTATGTTTTTCGGTGTAGGACGTGGCGTTGTAAATGCAAGACTTATGCCGACTACAACACACTTGCCAAAACGACCAGCTTATGGTACACTTCGAACATGAAAACAGCACTCTACGCCAGAGTCAGCACGTCGGATCAGAAGTGCGACATGCAACTCACCGAACTGCGCCGCTATGCGGCCGCTCAAGGTCTCACTATCGACCCCGAAAACGAGTACATCGACACCGGTTGTTCCGGTGCTACCACTAACCGACCTCAGTTCAAACGCTGCCTCGCTGACGCCCTGAAACGTCGGTTTGACGTACTGCTGGTATGGCGCCTGGATCGCTGGGGCCGATCGGTAGCTCAGCTTGCATCCGACATCCCGGCGCTCGACGCCGCCGGGGTTCGTTTTATCTGCCCCGGACAGGGCATTGACACGGCTCACTCCAATCCGATGTCAAGAGCTATGTTGCAGTTAATGGCCGTGTTCGCTGAACTGGAACGCGCTATGATTCTCGAGCGGGTAGCGTCCGGAATCAGCCAGTACCGGGATGACTTCGCCGCCGGAAAGATCGGTAAGACAAAGCACTCCAGATCCGGCAAGGACTTGGCTCCGCATCGTCCGCGGAAAGTCTTCAACCGCCAGAGGATTATCGAACTCCGTCGGGCCGGAATGAGCCTGAATCAGATTGTGGCCGAAACCGCCATACCAAAGACCACGATATGCAGGGTTATAGCGGAGTCCGCAGCATGAAAACACAACAGCAGGTTGAGGCTAAACTCCAGTCCCTGAAAGATCTTCGCAAGACGCTCACCGGTGCCAACGACCACAACTTGCGCACCTCGTTCGATGACGCCATCAGATGGTTGGAGTGGGTGTTATCGGATAAACCTTAAACCATTACTTTAACTTCGGCCACGCCTTTAACAGGGCGTGGCCGTTTCTGCCTATTCCTCCTCTACAACCTCCACCGTACCCTCTATTAACCCCTTCATTACCGGCGCTGTCGGCGGAGCCTCTCCAGGCCGTACGAATTCGATAGTGAGCTTCGATGACCCACCGGCCGCTGTGGACTGAGCGAGACTGGAGAGTATCCCGCTGCTATCTCCATACTTCTCTGGTCGTAGTTTAGCCAGCAACCATTTCCGCGCGTCGATCATCAGTTTGCGGTGCTCAGTCATGTCCGCGTGGGTGGTCTCGGTGTAAGACCCCTTCTCATTCTCGTAAGTCTTGGTCTTAGTCCCCTCCATCGTGTTATCCGAAATGTCGAGGATTTGTTCGGCCATCATGTCGTAGCCAATTGATCGGGCGCGCGCGTAGGCCAATTGCAACGCGGGGTCCTGATTCAGCCATGCAATAACCGTGGGAACTTCCGGAAGGTGATCCGATTCACAGATAGCCCGAAGTGTTTCCCCGAGTGAGATCCTGTGGATAATCTCCTCGACAACCTCGGGAGTCTTGAGTGAAACTCTGCCCGGTGGCCGTCCCGTTCTTCGTGGAGTAGCCGAAATCGCGCTCATTCGACTGATTTTACCCCGAACAGTGCAGCCGTGGAAGATAGTCCCGTGTCTCGTATTCCGCATACAGAGCCGCCCTCGCACGTCCCCATGCTCCGGGTGCGCAGGACCGCGAAAATGTGCGGCGGGTGCAAATAAATTTACTTAATCGATAAAGTAAAGTGATTTTGAATGATTTTACGAGTGTAGGAGATGCGTTTTTCATGTTTCTACAGTTGCATGAAAAATCGAATCATGCGAAAGTTGGAAACGTACCGGGCAGGGCACGAAAATCCGATGCGGCTCCAGGATGCGAACTTCGGTTCACCTGGCCATCGGTCGAAACTGCGAGACCTGATACACATTTCCCCGCAGTTCGATCCTTGACATTCCGGCGCAGGACTCATACCACGAGAGGGGTGTGGGGCACCGGACACAGTGAGAGTGGAGTCTGACTCACACCCCTGAAGGTAATCACACAGTCACCGTTAATCGCGGAGGTAGTCGGACGGCGGGAGCCTCTCGGGGATAATGCGGCTCGTGAGAACACGAACAGTCCTAGCCTGTACAAACGCAGAGGAGAAGGAATACAGAATGCCCGCACAAGCCATAGCCTTAATCGTGATCGTAGTAATCGGAGCGTTCCTGAGTAAACGGTAAACGCTCCACGAGGATGCGCGAACGGTAACGCTCCGATGGGAAACCATGGTAGCCGTTCACTTCTTAACCCACCGACGCCGGATGTCCTAAGTACCGGGTGAAAAATCAAGGGGAAGGGGAAAAGAGAATGCCTGATGACTAATCGTGAGTCGCTGCTGAAAGCCGGTTTCGTAGTTGGTAACAACATCTGGGATGTTCCCGGAGAGCGAATGTACGCATCCGGTCCCGGAATAATGGAAGTCCCCGCCGCTATGGGCGATGTGATTGTGACCGATGGATATATCAGCGTCGTAAAGCCCCGCTGGGATAACGGGAAGTTCGTTGACCTGTATATTCGCGTATCGGTCGCTGCCGCAGATGAGTTTCTGGCGTGGGTTGCAGAAAATGGCAGGATGTCCGAAGGCGGATTACCGCCGTTCTACAACTCATGGGACTAAATCCGCAGAGCTGAACGCTCCGCTTTCTTAACGCACCAACGCGCCGGAGTAAACCTCCCACGGTATTAAGCCGTGATCGCAAGCTGGCGGGATTCCCGAGGCATCGGGTGAATGCGGAGTGAGAAAGAGAGGGAAAATATGGCACATTACGACGGGATGGTTGAATCTGAACGATGGCGCGCTGAGAATAACCCGCCTAAGTCGAGTCGCTGCGGTATCGAGCCATTCACCACAGCGCGGGAAGCGCTCACATTCATGGCGGAAGCCGATGGATACGTGACGGTACTCAATGGAAATTCAGACTTCACAGTCCGCATGGAAGCGTGGCCCCACGAAGCGCAGCGCGCGTTAGATCGCATGAATGATCCGTGGCCTGCGGATTGCGTTCAGCCACTTCGTTAGCCGAAGTCGCGGAGGAAGAAGACGGGGCGGGAAGTCTTACCAGAGACATAAGGATAAAAGGAAGATGGAACTCACTGAAGCTGAACTCACGGCGATTGCGGCCGAATGCGCAGGATTCGCCGGCGACAATTACGATCCGGATGACGAAGACGATACGAATCACGCCCTTGCGCCATCCGCGATATGGGAAGGATGGCACGACAAGGACGGCATCGAAGCGCCCGCGATGCGGGAAGAATTCCCCTCGCTGTATTACGACGAGTGCGACGCGCAGCACGGGCCGGAATTCGCGGACCGGATTCGCGCATTGACACCGTGCTCCAGGTGCGGCGCATATTCCGATGGATTGCCGCTTTGTCCCGGGTGCGACGGGGCTTAGGGCGTTGTAAATTAACCCGCGAAAAATAAGTTACAAACTTAGTTGCAAACTTATTTTTCTCATGATAGAGTCTTTGCAGGCAGGAGAAACATGGCAAGCACACTCAAGATCGGTTACGCGCGATAAAAGGAAAGAGGTAACGATCTGACAAACACAAATCGCACCAGGGAGCAGATTTTAGCGGATTACGAGGCAAACGACGCATTTAGGGATACCGTCGAAACGCACCCTGATCACCCGGAGATGTGGCAAGAACGCACCCCGGTGCAGCAGCAGCGAGCGATTGAGTTGATCGCGGAACTTGATGCCCTGCCCAAAATTGATTGCCCCGATCCGCTGGCCGACACGGCGGCGATCCTCGGCATTTCCGAACTCACGGAATTCGAACGGTTTTATGTCCAGCAGTCCATGCAGGCGCTTGGCGGGAGGTAACGACATGACAAACATCTACGCGGTAACGATTTCAGACGGCGGCACGACGGTTGAGCAGGTGATTGTGGCCACGTCTATCGAAGAGGCGGTTGAACTCATGGAGTCGCAGATGTCCGATGCCGAGTCGGCTTACGATGACGAGTATCAGCGCACAAAATGGGATGGCGCGATCATCGACGGGACAGCCCTGTATCGGCTGCATGATGGCGGTTCCGATTCGTCTTCTGCGGCGCGTGTAACGATCCAGGCCGCATAAAAGTTCGCTTGTCAGGCCGCGTGTTGGCGCTTTCCGCGCGGCCTGATGATTCAAGCCCGCTGGCATACCGGGGCGAGAGTATGCCGAAAGATTCGTGAAGGAGAAGACATGACAAACGAAACAAAAACCGATAAACGCATCATCGCTTTCATCCGCGAGATGATCGAAGAGGGCGCGGACGTAAACGCCGGTGACGAACTCACCGGACGTATCCCTTCCGCCTATTCCGATGATTCGATGCTCTCGTTTGAGCACACGGTTTCAGCGGCGGACCTGGCTGAGGCGGTGCGGTAATGGCAAATTCCACCTACCTCGCAAAAGCTATCGGCGTGACTCGCGCGTCATGCGCTGACATCAGCAATCGCGATATGAACTATAAAAAATGGTTCCGTCTGGGCGGTCGCGATATCGTCGTAACCGGAATCGATTACGCGATTGAGGCCAACACCTTGGCAGCAATTGATTATGCTGTTTCGCGCCTGGCCCTCGAAGTGGAAAGCGTAGAGGTGCGGTAATGGCAACCCTCATGGAAGATGTCGAGAGGCTCGGTCGCACGGCGAACCGTATCGCGGACGAACGCAACGCGCTGCTAAAGCTGGTCCGGCGGGCGCTGCTGAATCCGCGTGATTACGTCGAATGGCGCGATTGGATCGAAGAGGCCGCGGCGCTGGTGGAGAGTTTTCTGACTGCCGCGAAGGAGGTCCGCTGATGTCAAACAAAACGAAAACGTACCAAGACGCAGAGTGGAAGCCGGTAGTCAGCGGTCCGACTGCGCTCGCGATCAGCAGTTATACCGACGATTACGCACGAAACGGCTATAACACCGATGTGCGTCACGAGCAGGGCGTTTATCGCCTTTACGTTCAGGCGGTGCGGTAATGCAGGACGAACTGTTTATCGTCGATTACCCGGATGGAGAGTTGATCGATATCGAAGGCGATGGTGGCTTCAGCGTTTTCTCCACGCGGGCAGACGCGCAAGAAGCTTTAGATTCGGAAATCGCAGCTGTCGGCGACAGGCCCACAACTGAGGGATTGCGAATCGTATCTTTTGTGCGATCGACTGGGGCGGTTCGCTGATGGCAAAATCCACCAGCGTCGCAGGCGAATACCTCGATTTCAAGCCTCGCTGCGAAGTCCTCGCCGAGCTGGCAACGCGCGCGGTGCGGATGGGCAACAAATCGGCGGAAATGGGCAACCGCAGCCCGTGGTCGAGCGAGGATTTGAGGGTGGCAATGGCGGTGTATTGTCCGGAAGGAGAGAGGTAAAAATGGCGAACATGCGATGGACCGTGGAATTCACGGTATCGGATAACTGGATCGCGGACGGTTTCGACCTCACGCAGGAATGCGTTGACAGGATGATTCAGAGCCGACTGCCGTACGCCGTCGATGGTGAAGTGACTGCGGCAATCAGGCACGCTCCTGATCGGCTCGATTTCGACGCTGCCATCAGGCGCTATGAAGAGGCCGTTCGCTGATGCCCGCCAAAACCCTACCTGGAAGGAGAAAGGTAAGTATGGCACAAATGGTTTTCGTTTCAGATATGGCGCTGTTTCAGCTTCGCGCGGCGGCGGCAGAGTGGCTGAGCGAACACGGCGACAGCCTGAACGCTCCTTATGTGCGGGCAGCGCTCGTCGATACGAACCCGCCGGACAAATCCGACAAAAGGGAAAAGGATATCCCGCTGATGCCCGCCAAAACCTCGCCCGGAAGGAGATAAGTAAATATGACGAAAATAAAGCTGACCCCGAAACAGACAGACTTGCTGTTGAACGTGTTCACGAACTGGGGAGTTTGCTTTCACGGTTTCTCTGTTCATCACTCGCTTCTCCGGGAGCCGATTGAAGCGGAACTGGAGTCTCACTTCAAGTCTGAAACTGAAGACCTTAACACTACGCACGACAGGTTAATCGACGCATTAACAATGCGTGAATACGCCGAAGTCGAACGGCTGGCTTCGCGGGCAAAACATATCGCCGCGTCGCTAACGGAAGAAGACCGGGAATATGGCCTTTACTGCCTCACTGACGCGGCGAAAGCGTTCGCAGAAAAGACGATTGCGAAGCGCGCGGCTGAGACGAAGCGTTTCGACGCTGAGAATGCAGCCATCGTCACGAGAGCGGACGCCTGATGCCCGCCAAAACCCCGCACATCAACTGGCCTCTTCCGGCGAGCCTGCGCAACAAACTCAGAGCGCAGGCGAAGCGGGAGTCCGAAGAACGAAAAGTCAAGGTACTGATGCCCGAAGTTGGTTTGCGGCTGATCCGCGAGGGACTGGCGCGGCTGACGGAAAAGGAATAGAAGAATGCCAAAAGAAAAGTTGATGGATGGACGGTGCGCTCATATCGCGGGAACTGGCTGCAAGTGCCCGGAATCAACAGGCCCATGTTCGCCTCATGGCCGCATGAACTGCGTCGATTGCTACACCGACGACGATGCGGACGACACAGAATTCTTCAGCGATGATATCGACGATGGTTTCGACGGTGAGGCCGAAAACGAAGCGCGGGTCACCCGCGAAGACAATCTCTACCGCAACCGCTGCGAGGACGGAGAATTCTGATGACCTGCACCCCCGCACAGATGGCCGAGGGAATTATCGCCGCCAAATCCCGCAGCGCGTTCACCGAACCGCAAAGGATTTCCGATCTGATGCCCCTTGCCGAATCGCACCGGGATTTGCTGGCGGCGTGCCGAATGTTAGAAGCCGCCGAGGAGGCGTGGGCGAATTGCGAAGATTGCGGCGGTGAGGGTGTGCCTGAACTATGTGGTACGTGCTTCCCGGCTCACGACGATGCCAGACTGGCGCGCCGCGCAGCTATCGCGAAAGCCGAAGGTCGCAATGTCTAAAACCGATTACCTTGCGCTGCCATCCGCCGAAGCATTACGTACTGCTGCTGAGTGGCTGGATGTAAACGAGGGTGAGGGATACGAATCAATCGATTGCCATGCGGTGGCTTTCTGGCTTCGCAAGCGAGCTTCGGAGATAGAGATGGCAGAGGCTATTGAGACAGTCATGAGGATTGTTCCAGGGGCCACGCGGATGCAGGCAAGGCGCGCTATCGGACGCGCGATGAAATGAGTTTCGATCCCCGAGAGCACCGCTCCGACACCGAAACATGCCCCGGCTGTGGACGTCTGAAGAACCCCGACTTCCGGCCCGTGCCGTGCGCCCACGCAGGCTGTACGGCGCTCGGCTGTAATACATGCATGGAGCCGTGTAAATCGGGTGCACACGAAGGGAGGTACTGCCCGGAGCATCTGTATTTGGTTGAGTTGTATCCGGGTGGTCTCGTGCTCGGCTGCGAAGAATGCCGGGATGCGATGGAGGGCCAGGAAACCAACTGCGCTTCCGGGTATCACGTATACCGGCTGATTTCACTGGGGCCGGAAGGAACAGACGAAGGAGCGGAATATCGCTGTGAGGGGTGCGGATCAACGGACCCGGAGGGAGATTCAGCGCGTGCGTAGTGAGGTCGAAATACTCAAAGACGGGATCAGCCGCATGGAGAAACAGTTTACGAGGATCTCTTCGCCGCGCGTTGTCCATACGGCGCACAAGGGCGCGAATACCGCAAAGCAATTATTATCAGCGGCGAAAGACAGGGCTTTATTCAGCATTAGCGGAAAAGGAGAGCACATAAAAATGGCG
>Ga0209006_10004050_pt1 | contig 13341 bp, 8 predicted proteins | sample JacPin_JW_Ref_O2_FD_188567 | JGI IMG/M metagenome (GOLD analysis project Ga0209006, IMG submission 188567) | Forest soil microbial communities from Algoma, Ontario, Canada - Jack Pine, Ontario site 1_JW_Ref_O2 (SPAdes) (version 2) | ecosystem: Environmental > Terrestrial > Soil > Boreal... | reverse complement strand
CTGGCCGTGGCTCGCGACTTTCATGCCCGAGGGTTGTTGAAGAACGACACAGTAGTTGCGACCACCATGTCGAACATGGGCCTGGAAATCGCGCTGAAAAAATCCGGCATCCGCATGTTGCGGGCCAACGTCGGCGATAAATACGTCCTGGAAGAAATGCTGAAGACAGGCGCAACGCTGGGCGGCGAGCAGTCGGGCCACATCATTTTTCGCGACGGCGACGCCACTACCGGCGACGGTTTGCTGACCGCCTTGCGTGTGATGGATGTGATTGCGCGCAGCGGCAAATCTCTGGCCGGGTTGATCGACGACCTGAGAGTCTTCCCGCAGAAAATTCAGAACGTGCGCGTTCGGGAGAAGATTCCATTCGCGCAAGTGCCGGCGGTGCAGGCCGCAATTGACGCCGCCGAACGAGAACTGGACGGCAATGGCCGCGTGGTGGTGCGCTATTCGGGAACAGAAGCGCTGGCGCGCGTGATGGTGGAAGCGGAATCGGAAGAGAAGATGCTGGCGATTACGGCGGCGATTGCGGAAGAGATTCAAAAAGCGCTGGGAGTGTGAGCCCTGACTGGCCGGTCAATAACCTTCATGCCGAAACGGGGGTCGTTTCACACAAGCATTCCCATTGCAGTCAGGCTTCCTGGTCAGGCGCGTCGAGCGCGGTTCACAGTCGCGGCTTCTCAAGGCCGACGGTTTCTCTTAACGCGCTCAGCCCCGCGGTACGTGCGCCAGCGCAAACAGGCTCCACAGTGCGTACGCGGCCAGCATTCCGAAGACGCACGCGCTGACCAAAGACCGATAGCGCGTTTCCATCAGATCAGCGATCACTCCGGAAACAAACAAAAACAGGAACGGGATGGCGCCCAGGAGAAATCCTTCGCCCGCCATGTGTGGATGAGCCATCCCGAGAATCAAGAATAACGCCGCGACAAGAAGCGGAGCCGTGTTGCCGAAATAGCGGGTGCGCGGCCAGATGAAATAAGTAACCAACGCCACGGGAAAAATAAAAGCCAGCGCCGGGCACGCGCGCCCAATTTCCACCGCGATTTGCCGGTATACTCCCGGCACGACGAAGCCGCGCCAGGTCGCTCCCCAAAACACCGCGTGCGAAATTGCGCTGGCGAAGACGTGAGGATGGAAGAAGTACACGGCGAAAAGCACAATCGCACCCACCCCGCATGCGGCCAGCCAAATCACCAGCGCAGCCCTGCGGCGTACCGGCGCAACATAAAGCAAAAATGCCAGAGACACCGGTACGAGCACGATCATCGAAAACTGTGTGCCAATCGCCAAAGCCAGCGAAATCCCAAGCAGTACGATGCGCCGCCAATTCCACAGCACAACTTCCCGCGGCGCGTTGAGCGTGTGCGCGACTGCGATCGCCGTAAATATCGTTCCAAACGCGCCCCACACCGCGACGATTTCCGGTTCCGTGTGCCAGACGACACTGGCCTGAATCATCGCGGGAGAGAATGAGAATAGTGTGAGCGCAACCAGGCCCCCGGCGTTGCTGCATAATCGCCGCGATACATACCAGAGCGATGCGCCCAGGAACATACCGCACGCCAGAAACGGAATTCGCGGAAGCCAACTCCAGTACTGCGCCGATTCCGCGCTAAACGCCGCTCTCGGCCAGGCCAGCAACGGCGCGGCAGCAACAAGGTAGACCAGCGGAGAATGGTCTCGGTCGAAGACTTGCGGATCGTTTCTATCCTCGCCTTGCGTCTGGCTGGAAAGTGCGGAGGGCATCTCGGGCAGGAAGGGATTCCCCGCGATACCATGCCCGTGCAGTTGTTTCCACCCTTCGCGGATGCGGATCGCCTCGTCTTCGCCGGGTCCAGACGTTCCGCGAAGCTCGGCGTTGGCCAGCCAGAGCGCCTGCGCGAAGAAAAAGCACAGCAATGCTCCCGCAAAAAATTGGGGACGGCCGAAACGCTCGCGTGTGAAAAAGTCGCGCATAATGGGCAAGTCTCGTGTTTTATCACGGCGCAGCCAGTTTCGGGTAATCTCCCGAGCGATAAGATTGAAATGAATGAATTGAAATGGGTGAGTTGATATGCCTGAAATTGACGACAGCCACGCGGAGGATTCTTCTCTGAAGTCGTCCGCTCCGGCATTCACGGCCGCGACTCAGCTTTCTTACGCGCACACGCTTTTCCTTGGTCCCGGAGGCCTGCGCCCCGGTTGGGGAATCGCATTTTATTTCCTGACGTACTACGGCTTGCAGCGGCTGGTTGGCCTGGGGAGCGATTCGTGGAAGTTGGGCGAGCTGCGTTCGATGATGGCCGAAGAATTTTTCTCTTTGCTGGCCGCGATCATTCCTGCGCTGATATTGGCAAAAGCCGAGCAAAGACCATGGAAAAGCTACGGACTCCCGGCGCGCCAGGCTTTCGGGAAACTCTTCTGGGTGGGAGCGGTATGGGGGTTCGCGGGGATTACGATACTGGTCGGATCGCAATATGAACTTCATGCCTTCGACTTCGGACACGTCGTTCTTCACGGCATAAAGATGGCGAAGTTCGCCGCCTTCTGGATGCTGATGTTTCTGCTCGTTGCCTTCTTTGAAGAATTCCTGCTGCGTGGATATTCGCAGTTCACGCTCACGCGCGGCCTGGGCTTTTGGCCGGCAGCGGTTGTGCTTTCGTCCGTCTTTGGACTGATTCATCTGTGGAATGGCGGAGAAGAATGGCCAGGCCTTCTGGCCGCGGCGGCAATCGGGTTTTTCTTTTGCCTGACTCTGCGACGCACCGGCAGCCTGTGGTTCGCCGTCGGTTTCCACGCCGCTTGGGATTGGGGCGAAACTTTTTGTTATTCCGTTCCCGACAGCGGGACCGTATTTCCGGGCCACCTGCTGAGCTCTTCCTTCCACGGACCGCACTGGATCACGGGAGGTTCCGTAGGTCCCGAAGGCAGCGCGCTGTGCTTTGTCGTGATCGCATTGCTATGGCTGGCCTTCGATCGCACCTATCGCGAGGCGAAATACTTCCCTCCGGAAGCCAATCGCGAACAAGCATAACGCCGCGCACCCGTCCCGCCTTGGGAGGGAGCCCACGCATTCCCTGCCTCGTTCGTGCACGACGCCACAGTTTCCAACTTATACTGAATACTCATGACCCCGGAAACGGACTTGCTCACGCCTCTTCGCCGCTACTGGGGATACGATTCGTTTCGCCCCCTTCAGGAGCGCGTAGTCAAGAGCCTGATCGCCGGCCGCGACACCTGCGTGGTCATGCCCACCGGCGGCGGCAAGTCGCTGTGCTACCAACTGCCCGCCGTGGTTTCCGACCGCACCGTGATCGTGATTTCGCCGCTGATTGCGCTCATGCAGGATCAGGCCACGCAACTGGCGCAGATGGGGATTCCGGCCGCGGTGCTCAACAGCACGCTCAGCGAAAACGACCAGTCGTATGTCATGCGGCAGGCCCGCGACGGCGCTTATAGGTTGCTTTATCTTTCGCCAGAACGCATCGCCCGCGGAGACACGATCGGCTGGCTGCAAAAAGTTCCGGTCGCCTTTTTCGCCATTGACGAAGCGCATTGCATCTCCGAGTGGGGCCACGAATTTCGCCCTGAATATCGCCAACTAAGCCGCCTGCGCACGCACTTCCCCGATCATCCCATCGCCGCGTTTACGGCCAGCGCTACGCGACACGTGCGTCACGACATTCTGGCGCAGCTTCAACTTCGCCAGCCCGACAAATACATCGCCAGCTTTCATCGCCCTAATCTTCGCTACCTGGTGCGCGAATATCAATCGTTTGAGCAGACCGATCTTCTCGCAGCAGCCTTGCGCCATTATTCCAGCGGCAACGTCATCGTTTATGCGCCGACGATTGCCCGTGTCGAAGAGACTGTCGATTCATTGCAAGAACAGGGAATCTCCGCCGTCGGCTATCACGGCAAGATGAGCAACGAACAGCGCCGCGCCAATCAAGAGCATTGGACATCGGATGAAGTGCGGATCATGGTTGGCACCATCGCCTTTGGCCTCGGCATCAACAAGGCGACGGTGCGCGCGGTGATTCATCTCTCGCTGCCCAAATCGATCGAACAGTACTATCAGGAAGCGGGACGAGCGGGCCGCGACGGCAAGCCCGCCGACTGCATTTTACTATGGCAAAGGAAAGACGCGGCGCTCCTGGGATTCTTCGCCAATCAGATTACAGATTCGGCCGAGCGCGAACGTGCCTGGCAGCGCTACAACATTATCCGTGCCTTCGTGGATTCCAAACTCTGCCGCCACCGGCAGATTTGCACGCACTTCGGCGAGACTCCCAAATGGACTTCGTGCGATGCCTGCGACGTATGCGGTAGCGTGCCTGACTGGATGGCGGGGGCGGCCCCGGCGCGAAGCTCAAAGCGCGGTGGTCGTGGCAAGCCGTTAACGGCAACGATTACGCCGAAGGAACGCCCCGAGTTCGCCGAGCCAGTTGCCGGTCAACCCGAACCGGACGCCGAGTTGCGCGACTATCTCCGCGAGTGGCGCCGCACCGTGGCCAAGGAAAACAATATTCCGGCCTATCTCGTTCTTCACGATTCTTCTCTGGAAGAAATCTGCCATAGGCAGCCAAAGTTTTTCGCAGAGCTAAGGCAAATTCCGGGGATCGGAGAACGCAAAGCCGAAACCTACGGGACGCAGATTCTGGGCGTGTTGGAAAGATTCCGCGGTGGCGCGCGCTCGGCCCCGATTCAAAAGAAGCTCGCCAAGCCTGCGGAAGAAACTCTGCAGCTGCTCAACGACGGCCGCACCTTCGATGAAATCGCGGCCACGCGCGGCGTGCAGGTTTCAACCGTCGCCAGCACGGTTGCGAATCTGGTCGAAACCGGCCGCATCGCATTCAAGGAAGGTTGGATCGGCAAAGAGAAGCTCTCGGTGATTGAAGCTGCCTGCTCGCGCGTGGTCATAGAGCCGTATATGGCGCTCAAGCCCCTGAAAGATATTTTGCCGCCGGAAATTTCCTATGACGATATTCGCCTGGTAGTGGCGCGGCTGCGAGTGGAACAGAACCAGAAGAAAGCCGGCATTCCGGCCTAACTCAGGACCTGATTTGCGGCATCCCTGCCGCTGCGCACGCAATCGGGAATGCCAATGCCGCGATAGCCGTTGCCCGCCAGCGCCAATCGCGGCAACTGCCGGCAAAGTTGCTCGATGCGCTCAAGTCGGTCGAGGTGCCCAACGCCATACTGAGCCATCGCCGACTTCCATCTATAGGCACGCGTAAACAGCGGCTTTGCGCGCAGTCCTAGAATCTGCCGCAGTTCTTCCCGCACTATGTCGACGACTTGCAAATCGGACTGTTGTTCGATCGCATCCGCGTTTGCCCCTGCGAAAGCGCAGCGGATTAACGCTAAATTCTGCGGCACGCGATGCAGAAATTTATTGTGAACGAAAGTTGCGGCCAGCAATCGCTTGCCTTCGCTTCGCGGCACCAGGAAACCGAAACCCGGCGGCAGCGAACGGCGGACGTTTGTGTCATAGCCCAGCGCCACGGTGATCGAGGAAGTGTAGCGAATCTCGGATAGCTCGGTAGAAAGCGGCGGCGCGCACTCTCGCAGAAGCGAGGCGGTGGCATGAGCGGGAAGCGCGAGGATCAACGCGTCGAAGTTGCTGGTGTTCTCTCTCGTAGAAATCTTCCAGCCGTCGCCATCGCGCTGGATTGCCCGGACGGCTGTATTCGTTCGCAGCGATGATGGCGAAAGTCGCGAGACAACAGCCTGAGCCAGTTGCTCCATCCCATTCTTCAATGAAGTAAACAACGGCCTCTGTGCGGCCGCGGGCATCTTCTTGCGCGCCTTCAGCATGGCGCGGCTCAAACTCCCGTGCTCGCGTTCCATCTCGGCGAAGCGCGGCATCACCGCACGCACGCTGAGTTCCTGCGCGCTGCCACCATAAATTCCGGAGAGCAACGGATCGGCCAAACGGTCGACCATCTCTTCGCCATAATGGCGCGTCACGAAAGCAGCCACGCTCTCGTCATTCTGCGCGGGGGCGGGCGGATGGAAAAATTCCTGCGCCATGCGAAACTTGGTGTTCCAGGAAAAAAGTGGAGAAGAAAGAGCGGGGAAAATCTTGGTGGGAACTATGAACATCAAACCGTCGGGTATCTCTACCAGGCGTCCCGCGCGCAAAATAAGAGTCTTGCGGGTCGCATCGTTCGAACCTATAAGTTGATCTTCGATCCCGACCGAGCGGCACAGTTCCGCGGCCCAGGGCTTTTCGGTGAGAAAAGAGTCCGGCCCGGCTTCGACGACGCAGCCGTCAACATGGTCCGTGCGTAAGACTCCGCCGAGACGAGGTGAGGATTCGAAAACAACGTATTCCAGATTTTCGTTCGCAGACTGCCGGCGCTGTTCCAGGGCGAAGGCCGCGCTCAACCCCGAGATTCCTCCGCCTACGATAGCGATGCGCATTACCGCTCTCGGCTTCCAGCTTCCGGCTTCACAATTTCCGAATGCGGCGCGGAATATTCCTGCACCAGCCGCGTCAGATTAATCACGTTCTCCACCGGAGTCTCAGGAAGAATTCCGTGGCCAAGATTGAAGATGTGTCCCGGCCGCGCGGCCGCGCGACGCAGAATATCCTCCGCTCGCAGCTTCAATTCTTTCCAATCCGCAAAAAGCAGAACGGGGTCGAGATTGCCCTGCACGGCGCAACCGTGATCGAGACGTTCCCATCCCTCGTCGAGCGGAATGCGCCAGTCTAACCCGATCACGTCGGCCCCGGTTTCCTTCATGGAGGGAAGCAACGTCGCGCTGTCGGTGCCAAAATAAATCACTGGCGCACCCGCCTTCTGCACGCTCTTGATAAGTTGCGTGGTGTGGGGAAGCACATAGCGGCGATAATCCTCCACGGTCAGACACCCCACCCAACTGTCGAATACTTGAATCACATCCGCGCCCGCCCGCACCTGTTCCCGCGAGTATTCGGCAGTTACATCCACCAGCTTGCGCAGCAACTCGTTCCAGTCGTCGGGCGAGTTGTACATCATCCGCTTGGTGTTGACGTAATTGCGAGAGCCGCCGCCCTCGATCATGTAGCTGGCCAGCGTGAACGGCGCGCCGCAAAAGCCGATAACGGGTAGCCGCTCGCCAAAGTATTTTGCCACGCGGCTCACGGCCTCGGCGACGTAGCCCAATTCCCCTGCGCGATCCGCGCGCAGCAGCGTGATGTCCGCTTTCTCTCGAACCGGTTTTTCAATGACCGGCCCCTCGCCAGCGGCGAAGTGAAACGGCAGTCCCATCACTTCGAGCGGCAGCAGCAGGTCGGCAAAAATAATCGCGGCATCCACAGCAAGCTTCTCTGCGGCTGTAATCGTCACTTCTGCAGCCAGCGCAGGGTTCTTGCAAATCTCCAGCAGAGTGTGCCGCTTGCGCACCGCACGATATTCCGCCATGTAGCGCCCCGCCTGCCGCATGAACCACACTGGAGTGCGCTCCACCGGCAGAGACTTGCAGGCGCGAACGAAGATGGAATTGGGAGCGGACATGAATGCTCAATGTAGCATCTTGCTTGCGATCCAACGAAATCAACCAGGTAGGCCGCAAAGGTTCACGAAGGCAGAGCTTCAGAACGCAACCTTCGCGATTCTTCGTGCTCTTTATGGTTGATTGCTTTTTCCTTGTGGCAAACTAAATGCAGAGGCATGGGTGCGAACTGCAATTTCTAGTCGAGTACTGATCGTTTTGTCGGCAGGAGTCCTGGCCGTGTCACCCGCCGGATCCGCCACGATAAGCCAGAACATGCCCGCTGCGACTAATCCTCAGGAGCGCCAAACTGCCGCTCCGACGTTCTACAAAGACGTTCTTCCCATCCTGCAAGACCATTGTCAAAGCTGCCACCGTCCCGGGGAAATCGCGCCCTTGCCCCTGGTCGCATATGAACAAACGCAGCCCATCGCGCACAAAATCGGTGCCGCAGTCGCGATGAAGATGATGCCGCCGTGGTTCGCCGATCTCCGGTACGGACACTTCGCGAACGATCCATCGCTCACCGACCAGCAAATTAAAATCCTTGTGACATGGGCGGAAAACAATGCGCCCGCCGGTGATCCCCACGACGCTCCGCCGCCAAAGAAATGGGCGACCGGATGGAACATTTCCGAACCTGACATGATCGTGACCATGCCTAAGCCCGTCGCGCTTCCAGCCAGCGGCGAAGTTGAATACACGTACGAGATTGCTCCCACGCATTTCGCCGATGACCACTGGGTACAAATGGCTGAGATGCGGCCCACGGCTCCGGCTCATGTTCATCATGCGGTGGTCTACATTCGCCCACCGGAATCGACCTGGTTGAAGCATGCCCCGCGAGGAACTCCCTTCACCGCATCCACGCTCACCGATCCCGACGAGCGCCGAGAAGCGCACGAGACGACCAGCGATCTTCTGCTGGTCTACGCGCCGGGCAGTTCTCCCGATCAATGGTCGGATGGCATGGCGAAATTCATCCCCGCAGGCTCCGACCTCGTCTTTCAAATGCATTACACCACCGACGGAAAAGCGGATGAAGATCAAACCAGCGTCGGCCTAGTCTTCGCCAAGAGCCCGCCGAAACAGCGAGTCATCACCTTGCAGCTCAACAATCATGCGCTGCTGATTCCCCCCGGCGCCGACGATTTTCGCGTCGAAGTGCAAGGCACGCTGCCCAACGACGCCACGCTGCTCAGCCTGTTCCCGCACATGCACCTGCGTGGCAAGCGCTTTGAATATGACATCGTCCACGACGACGGCCTGATTGAGCCTCTCCTGAAAGTGAATTACCATTTTCATTGGCAGTTGAGTTATCGCCTGGCCGAGCCGCGCCCGCTCAACGCGGGCACCCGCCTGCGCGCCGTCGCCTGGTACGACAATTCACGCAACAACCCACACAATCCCGATCCGACAAAGACCGTGACCTGGGGCGATCAGACTTCGGATGAAATGATGGTGGGATTTTTCGATGTGGCCGTGCCCGCAGATGTGGATAAGTGGCACTACTTCATAAGGCATGGACAACAGAAGGAAACCAGAAACTAAGCAACAAATCGAATAGAGAGATATATAGCTCGAAAAATTCTATCGTTTGCGCTAGCCCTCCGTTTGAGCCCCCAGAAATAACGCTTATTCTTGCTTAGACAGAGTAGCCAGAGCCAACTTAGCCATCTGCTCCGTAGCGAGAGTCGATTCGGGATCCAGTGCCAACTCTCCCAGAATGCGTATTGCTTCCGTGCGTTTCTCCCGTCTAGCCAGGATCAGCGCTTTGTCGATCAACAGGACTCCCCGACAATCCCCATCAGGCTGGAATGAAAGACCTTTGTCAATCGCCGCCATCCTCGCGTCGTCATCGTTCAGCAACGCGGCGAGTTTCTGCCACGCGCCCGGCAGGGAAGGCGACTGGCGCAGCAACTCTTCCAAAACAGCCCGCTTTTCTGTGGGATCATCCATGTCAGCGGCAATAACATACATTCGACATGTTCCTGGCGCAATTTCAGCTTTGCGCTCACGCCGGATGCAATCCATCTCTGTTTTTGCGGTGAAAAAGCCTCGGGGAGACAATCTTTCCACTACTGCATACTTTCGTTCAGCCTGATCGATGTTGCCTTTGAGTAGGAACGTGTACGCTGAATCGTAGGCGGGATATGGCCAGTTCGGCGCCTCTTTCTGAGCTTGATCGAAGAGCAGCAGTGCTCGATCATCGTCGCCGGCTGCTCCGGCCCTCCGGCCCAGGTCGTGGAGCTCGATTGCTCGCTGCGAGACATGCTCGGCTCCTTGGATACTCCAATCAACTTGTCCTGTTACTCCGGCTAGATCTTTTGCGGTAAGTTCGCGGCCTCGAGCGTCGCGAAAAATCACTTGGTTTGCCCCGCTTGATGGAACCTCTTTCCGGCAACTTGAAAACCAGGCTAATGCACACATGCCCAGCGATATGGTCCAGTGGCCCATGTGGCGAATTATAACTCGTGATCTCTAGCTGACTGCTCGGCGATCTCAGGAAGAACTTACGAAGGCGACACAAAGAGAGATACAGAAACTAGGTCGCGAACCCTTTTAATTTAGTCGAGTGCCTTCTTAAACCCTTTGCGGATCACATCCAGCGTATCCTCCGCCAGTTTCAGCCCCGCCAACTCCTCTTGCCCGAACCAGCGCACCTCCGCCGCATCGCTCCCCGCCCGCAACTCGCTCGAAATTCTCCGGCACAAGAAATCAATCAGCACGTAGTGATACTGCACACGCTGCTCCGCGTCGCGCAGCACGCGGTCGTAAACGCCCAGCAGTTCGCCTGCTTCCACGACGAGCCCAGTCTCTTCTCGCGCTTCGCGGACCGCCGCCTCGCGCACCAGTTCTCCCACTTCCAATACGCCCCCGGGAATGGACCACTGGGCCTGCAACGGCGGATGTGCGCGCTTGACCAGAACGACGCGCGCATTTTCTTTGGCGAGGTCGCCAGCGTAGTCGATGATGACCGCGCCCACGCCGACCAGTGGATTGTCAGGGAATTCGCGCTTCATGCGAGGTGGAAGGGATTATAGCGCGCAGTCCAAGGTTTCAAAGTTTCAAGGTTTGAAAGACCGCAGGGTCCGGGGTTTTCACCTTGAAACCCTGAAACTTTGAAACCTTGAAACTTTATTTCTTGCTCTTAGCCACAGCCGCCGCCTGCCCCGTACCCGTCAGCCGAACCGTCTGCGGGCTGGACTTGGCGCTGTCAGTAACGGTAATGCTCGCGGTGCGAGGCCCGGTCTTGGCCGGCGTAAATGTGTAGCTGAGGGTGCATTTGCTGCTGGCCGCCAGAGTCGTGCCGCACGTATTCGCAGTCTGGGTAAAGTCGCCGGGATCTGCGCCTCCCAGCGTGATGCTGCTGATGGTGATCGCAGTCTTCGCGTTGTTCGCCATGGTCACGGTTTTGGCCGCCGTGGTCGTATTCACCGTCACCGTGCCAAACGCCAGCGACGCGGGATTGAAGCTTACGGGCAGTTGGCCTGTCGCGGTCAGAGTAATCGTCTGCGGGCTGTTCGCGGCGCTATCGGTAATGGTGACACTCCCGGCCGCAGCGCCAACCACAGTCGGAGTAAAGGTAACAAAGATCTTGCACTGGCTCCCCGCTGCAATGGTGGTGCCACAAGTATTGGTCTGCGTGTATCCCGTGCCGGTTATGGCAACCGTAATGCCCGTGAGCGCCGAAGACATCTGGTTGGTCAGAGTTACCGCCGGAGCGTTGCTGGAGTTGCCCACCAACACCATGCCAAATCCCAGGCTGGTTGCCGAAAGTGTGACGGGCACGATTCCCGTTCCCGCCAGCGAAACAACCTGCGGGCTGTTGGCTGCGTTGTCGGTAAGCGTGACAGCGGCACTGTAGCTGGCAGCGGCGGTCGGGTTAAAGGTGACATTGATCGTGCAACTACTGCCGACGGTCAAGCTGGTTCCGCAGTTGTTCGACTGGCCGAAGTTCGCAGTGTTGGCCCCCGTCAGTCCAATGCTGGTGAAAGTTATCGTAGTCGCGCCGTTGTTCGTGACCATGATCTGCGAAGCTGCGCTGGTGGTCCCATAAGCCAGGTTGCCAAAATTAATGCTGCTGGTGGAAAGGCTGATGGTCGCCGAGTTCGTGCCCACGCCAGTCAGCGAGACGGTTTGCGGGCTGTTGCTGGCGCTATCGGAAATCACCAGGTTGGCCGTGCGTGTGCCCGTGGCAGAAGGTGTGAAGGTGATGCTGATAGTGCACGCATCACCCGCCGGAACGCTCGATCCGCAATCGTTGGACTGGCCAAAGTCCGACGAGTTTGTGCCATTGCCGAAAATATTGGTGATCGTCAAAGCCGTGCTTTGGCTGTTGGTAAGAATCACGTTCTGTGTGGCGCTGGTGGTTCCCACCGCTTGCGAGCCAAAGTTCAGGCTGGTCGGCGCAACCGAGACGCCTCCGCAGGTGGGCAGGCTGAAAGTGGAAACGCGTGTCTGCCAGACCGGCTTGCCCGTGCCTATCTGGTTGGTGTTGAAGTATTGATTCACATACCAGAAGGCGCAGCCGCCCACGGGATCGACGGTCATGCTGGTGTAGTCGCCCCACTTGTAAGAATTTTCTTCGTCCGCCGTGCCGCTATACAGCGAAAGTTCGGTGGGCGTAGTCGGATTCGTCAAGCTCCAGTAGGAAGCCCTGATTCCCGGATGAATTGCTGAACTGGAAACGCTGTAACCCACGGCCGCATTCGCGCTCTGATCCTGGGCGATGCTGGGCATGAACCGGTAAGTCGTGGTATCGGGGCTGACCGTGCCCGATTGATAGATTGTGGGCGTTCCGCTCCCGCGCAGTTCATACCACCGAATGCCGGTTTGGCTCAGCGATCCTGTACCAACCTGCACTGTGTGGCTCACCAGATAAGACTGGTAAGTGCCGAAATTCCGGTAGGCCATCCGCCACATGAAGCGGTCGCCCACCGAATCGATGTCCTGGCCGGTGCTCGCGCTGGAAGGCTCGGGAACGCAAACTGTGTTCGTGGGAAACTTCACGTTGTAGCAGCCCGGGGTGTAAACCGGCGTGGGCACTGTGCTTTGCGAAAAAGTGGAATTTGCCGGGTTCGACCAGTCGACATGAAACTGCCACAAGTTAAACGTGTCCGAAGTGTTCGTCACTCCATCGATCACCGGATTTTGAATGCTCACGAAATATTCCGGGCTTCCAGTTGGCGGCGCCATCGTGCCTTCCACATCGGCGGGCTGCAAACTGTGGTCCGTGGTCAAAATTCCGCCGGTCGTCGGAGTCCGGAAACACTGCGGGGGAAGCGCCGTCGCGCCGATCAGCATGTCGGTACGATCCAGGGCGCAAGCAATCACCCCATCTTCCTGGAAGCCATTATTCGTATCTTGAAAGTCCATGCCCACGTAGTAGGCGTCGGGCCAGGTGCCGATCTTTGGCCAGTCGGGGAAATACAGCGTGCCCTCGGAATTGGTTCCCAACACGGAGTCCAGAGGAAACGCGTAGGTGTACCACTTCAGGCTGCTCGAAGTCAGATCGTCGGTGCTGGAAATCGCAACGCAATAATAATAAGCCGTGATCGTAGAGGTGAGTTGGTTATGGGCTGCGATAATCCACCGCGACGCCAGACGGTCGAAGTTGATGATTCCATCACCCTCGATGGAGGAACACTGCGTGAGGCCATTGGCGGTGAAAGGCGTGGTTCCCACCTGAGGCTTGGACCAAACCGCGGTATAGGGACTGGTCTTGCTCCAGGCCTGATAATAAAAGTCGATCCACTCAAAGTATTGCTTTGTGCCCACCGCTCCGTTGGGATCGAAATCGGTCAGCGGCTTCGCTACCTGCGAGGCGTCAATGCCTTCGAATGTCGTGACGGTCTGGGCGTGCGCGAAGAAGGA
>Ga0209006_10004049_pt1 | contig 13342 bp, 15 predicted proteins | sample JacPin_JW_Ref_O2_FD_188567 | JGI IMG/M metagenome (GOLD analysis project Ga0209006, IMG submission 188567) | Forest soil microbial communities from Algoma, Ontario, Canada - Jack Pine, Ontario site 1_JW_Ref_O2 (SPAdes) (version 2) | ecosystem: Environmental > Terrestrial > Soil > Boreal... | reverse complement strand
CCGCCATTGCAACCCGCGAATCGAAAACGTGCTCTCCAGCACCTGATTGAACGACTCAACGGTCGAGCGAAAAACCTCCGCCACCGACCGTCGGATCGCCGGCCCCATCACCGGGAACAGCGCCTCGACCAGCACGTGCGAATCCTTGCGCACGGATTCGCGCACCGCCTCCTCAACCGTCGGAGTCAGCGCAGCGCTCAGCGCATGATCGCCACCCTGCGCGCGACGCAGCTCGATCGCTTCGGCCACGACCGCGCTCACGTCCTGTGCGCGCTGCTCCGGGCTTTCCAGCCGCTCGCGCAGCGCTACGATTTCGTGTTGTTCTTCGCTGAGTAAAAGGGAACGCAGTTCCTGGAGAGCTTTTTCGTCGTCCTGCACCGAATGTCCGGCGGACGAGGAATCGTCGCCGTTCGCGGGCTTTTCGCTCATGTGAGGGGCGGCCATGGCGTTCGCAAACTCGGCACGCGGCTCGCGCGGGGACGCGAACCGTCAGCCGCTTGGAAAACCTATTTCTCGGGCAGATTGAACTCGTTCTTCAGCCGCATGCCGAACTCGGTGAACAGATCGCCCAGGCCTTCGCGATCCGCCTTGTCCACGCGCAGCGCCGCCACTTCCTGATCGAGCAGCTTCTTCATGTCGCGCGATTTCTCGGTGATATCGTTGGTCAGCGCCTTCGATTGCTCCAGGATTCGCGCGCGCAGCTCCGCGGCGTCCCCGGTGAGCTGGTCGTCCAAGCTGCCCAGGCGCTTGTCGAAGGCCTTCGATGTGTCGCGCATCTGCACACCGATCTCTTTCACCGCTTCAGCGCGCTCGGACTTTTCCGTCTTCAGCCGCTGGCCCAGCGATTCGATCTCTTTCTGTACGAATCCCTCGAGCGCCTCGAACCTCTTCTTCATCTCGTCGCGCAGCGATTCGGAGTCCTTGATGAGGCGCTCTTCCAGCCGCCCGAAGCGCTTGTCGTAATCGCGCATCTGCGACCCGAACAATATGTCGCGGATCTTGTCGACATTTGCTCCCTCGTGCCCTTCCGACTCGGGATTGCTATTAGGACCGGATTTCGCTGGGGATGCCATGTTCTTGCCTCGTTTCGTACGAATCGCCGGCAGCTTGGAGACACGTCTGCGCCGCAGGACCGGCTTGGCCATGCGCGCACAATACTATAATTCAACGAATTGCAGCAATTGTTGAATCTGTCAACGAGTCGCACCGGCGATCTTGTCTGGGCTCGCTATCATCGTCCTTCACGGCGGCTCTCCTCGCTTGTGGCTACTTCCGCGAGATACGCTATCAGCCGTTCGCCTCGACAGTAAGCAGTAAGAGCAGGAAATCTCGGTCAACTCCGGAAAAGTTCCCTTCAGAACCGTCACGCCCCGACGGTGGTCAATCAGGCATACTCTGCCCAGGTGCAGTCTTCCACCGTCGGCACGCGAAGCGTGACACAACCGCAGGCACCTCGTCGCGTTAACCGTCAAGGCAATCGGCCTGCTCGCGTTCTTGTAGCGTTTTAATTCAGCGTGCTACGTTTACGAATGGCGTGCGTCCGGGGCCTAGGACCAGGCGGGGCACGCTTCGAGGGATCGGTCACTCTTTCGCGCCCAATTCCTGTACTTCCAGAATAACGCATGCGCAAACTACTCAACGATCTGAGCATCCGCGGGAAGCTGGTGCTCTTGATCAGCGGTTGCGTGTGCGTCCTTACGGCCGCCGTGCTGACCGTCGTTTGGGTTCAGAGCGTGAGGCAGGTGCGCGCTATCGTCCGGGACCAGCTGGCCGCAAATCGCCAACTGTTCGCCGCCGCCGAGCGGAGCCATTACCAGTCTCGCGTTTACAAGGGAACGGCCCTTGCCTCTTCCCCGGCTGTGGTTCGCGCCCTGGAACACAACGACCAATCCGCGGCTTGCGCGTTTCTTTCGCGACTCCTGGCCTCGCCGCGCATTGGCCCTAACGACGACGACCTCGACTACGTTTCCATCCGTCGTCCCGACGGCTCGATTCTCGCCTTCACCGTCCAAAATCATCCGGTCTGCGACCCACACACTCTTTCCTGGCATCTCCCGGACGTACACGAAGCGCTCTCTGGGACTCCGGAAATTACGACGTGGACCGGGCCCGACAACGGTGTGTATCGCATTTTTGCGTTTCCCGTCCACGGCCAGGACGCGCCTCTCGGCTTCCTCAATATCGGATTCGAAGAAGATGACGGCATCGCGGCCAGTGCAAAGCTTCGCTCCGGAGTCGACGTCGTCACCTGGCAGCAAGACGCGAACAACCGAGTGCACATCCTGGGGGTCAGCGATCCGAGCCTCCGCGGGCCTCTGACCGAAGTCTTCGCCCAGGACCCCGATCTGCAGCATCCTTTCGAGTTCCGCGCTCGCAACGACGACTACGAACTCGAAGAAGTCCTGGTGTCCGACACCGGAATGATCGAGCACAATCCCGCAGGCGTGCACATGGCGTTCCTGCAATCCGTTACGCGCCGCATGAGGCCTTTTCGGATTCTCGAGGAATTCCTGGCCGGGCTCGCGCTCGCCGCTCTATTGCTGGGCGCTGGCCTGGGATTTCTCTTCTCCGGCCTGATCTCGGCTCCTCTTGTAAATCTCGCGGACGCAGCGCGGGAGCTCGAGCAAGGCAAGTATGAGGCGATCGAATCGTTCCGTTCCGCACACGCGGACCGCTTTGAAGCCAGGGATGAAATCGGCGATCTCTCCCGCGCCTTCGTGGAAATGGCCCACGGCCTCAAACAACGCATGGCCATGTCCAAGTACATGTCGCGAACCACTTTCCAAATGCTGGAACAAAACGGTTCGGCAAATCTCGCGGGCGAACGCAAGTGGCTTGCGCTCGTCTTTTCCGACGTGCGGGGCTTCACCGCGTTCTCCGAAAACCGCGATCCGGCGCTGGTCATCGAGCGCCTGAACCAGGTTCTCGCCCTCGAAGCGGATGTCGTGCGCCGGCACGGCGGCGACGTGGATAAATTTGTTGGAGATGCCATGTTCGCGTGGTTTTCCGGTCCGGCCCGGTGCCGACACGCCATCGACGCCGCGGTGGAAATTCTTTCCGGGCTCCACGAGCGTTTTGCGGGCAAGCCGGGCACCGAGATCGGTTTCGGAATTCACGTCGGCGAAGTAGTCGTTGGCAGCATGGGCAGCCAGGATCGCCGCGACTATACCGCCATCGGGCGCAGCGTGAACCTGGCCGCACGGTTGTGCTCAGCTGCCAAATCCGGCCAAATACTGGTTTCCGAGGCCGTCGCGACTGAACTCGAACACACTCTTTCGCTGACCGCGCTCCCTCCCATCTCCGCGAAAGGTTTCACGGAGCCCGTGCGCGTATTCGAAGTCGACCTCGCAAAGCGATCGCACGCCTCGAACCCGGTTGAGCCCCCGGTCACGACCCTTCCGTAGCAAGACGGAGGCATCGCCGGATTCCTACGAGCTTCAAATCGACTCCCCGACATGTTTGGCGCCAACCGATAAACCGAGATCCCAGCGCTCGAACAATTGCGGGCCCCGGGGCCGGGGAAGTTTGACCGATCCGGCCAGTTCAGACCGCCCCCATCTTTGTTCAGCGCTGCCCGTAATTCGTGAAAACGTAGCCTCGTGTCTTCACGATCGTGTGGCATGTGAACCCGCATTTGGCGTCGTTCGCCTGTGGCGGATGGTCAGCTAACGTGCCAGGCGCGAACGTACGGGACGCCGTGTCATAGTCGAACACGGCCCACCCCCAACCGCCGCTGTCCGCGAACCTCTTGCTATCCTTCTCCATGAAGTCGACGTCATGCTGGGTGCCTGGCACCGTTGCCGAGGGAAACGTCTCCATCTTTTTTGGGTTCCAATGGATCTTCGCCATCTTGGAGCCATCGGGGAACGGCTTGCCGTTGCCCGGAACGCCGGCCTTGTAGGCCTCGATCATCACGGGATTAGCGAGGATCACAGCGATCGCCGTTTCGTTGTAACTGACGGAGACAGCCTGCCATCCTTCATACCCCCTGAACTCAGAGAACGCGAGCCCACCCGGAACTTTCAGTGTGTACTTGTCCTGCTGAGCCGCCAGGCGGATACCAACCAGACTGGAGAGCAGCATCCCGACGATCAGAACGGGCCGGATGATCTTCCTCCGCTTCATTTTCCTTTCTCTTTTTTCTGCACGATTCTCGAACACGAATGCGAGATGTTCTCTGTCAAGGCTCTTGAAGGTTGTCGCGCCGCGAGTGAAGGGTCAAGAAAAGACACTGAAATCGCCCGAATGGTTGTGGGCTCCAGGTTGTTCTATTTGGCGTTTTCGTCGACCTGAAACAGTCCAAACGTATTCCCCGAGGGATCAAGAAAATAGCCCTGCCAGCAGGTTCCCGGAACGGCAAACTTCTCCATTGCCACCTGCCCACCGTTTCTTAAGATCGCTCCTGCCGTCGTATCGAAGTCTTTCACCTGCATCGAGCATACGTACGCATTCGTGCCTGTCCCAGGGGGCGGTGCATTTGCGGGTCGCTTCAGGAGACCACCGCGGATATCTTCCGTTTGAATCCGCCAGTAGTCGGTCGGCAGGCCTATCTGTTTCGTAAATCTCCATCCGAAAACGGCGGTATAAAAACCGACGGCCTGATTTGGGTCGTCGGCTTGGATTTCAAAATACGCTGGACTATTCATGTGCTTACTCCGTCAGGCAAAACTGGCCCATGATAAATCGAGATGACCGCGAATCGTCAAGTTTTGCTAAGTCGGCTTACGGGAGAGGTTCCCTTTGCCGATTTAAGCGGTCCGGCAGGCGTTCATCAGACGTTTTACGCACTGCGAATCGGCGCTGGCGGAACGACGATCTCAACAAGTCCGGTCGCCACGTCGTACACGAGGCCTGATATAAGCCAAGCGCCCGGCAATGCGGGAATCGCTCGGAGCGCAGCAACGTCGACGGCGACCGCCGCCCGAGGATCGCTGATCGCTTTTGTCTGGAGATCGCCTTCCTGAATTTGAAAATAGTGCGCCAGCTTGGCAGGTTCGCCGGCGAGGCGAGCCATGCCGCAATCGGTGTGCTGAAGCACGACGAGGTGAAATTCCCCGCCGCCTCCCGGAATCTCTCCGGCAACCTCGCCAATTCGCCCGAGTAGCCCCAACTGTTCCAACAACCCCGGAGTGATTCGTCCGCCGATGTTGCGCAACACGACGGCCTCGCCCGGTTTAGTTCCAAGGACGTGAGCGGGATCCACACGCATATCGGCGCAACCGATGATGACCGCCTTAACTTTGGGCATCGCTCGCGGAAGCGAGGGCATCAGTGTGCCCGCAGCAGACTGCTGAAGAGCAAAATCTTTGTTGCGCTGTAAAAAGTAGTCGAGGTTGCTCATGCTGATCCTCCGTGAGATTCGTTCTAACAACGGGATTGTAAAGCCTGACATGTCTCAAGAGAAATTCAATCGAGGTAAAGTTACGCTCACGTCCCGATCCGTCGGACACGTTGCTCAACGTACTCGCTTTTTTATTTGGCGCGTCTAACTGGACTTAGGTTTCAATCCTGTTCTACTGCGACGGAGGAAACGACCATGTCTTCCATGTTGGACTCGTTATTTGACCAGTACGACAGCGGCAAGATGACACGGCGCCATCTTGTCCAGGCGCTGGCCGCACTGGTTCTGCCGGCAACGGCCCTGGCGCAGGATGCCGCCCCGGCCCCCGAGCCGATTGTTCGCGGCCTGGGTGTCAACCACATCGGGCTCACCGTCGCCGATATTGACCGTTCCTTTGTTTTTTATCAGAAGCTATTCGGAGTCACAAAAGGCTGGCCGGCTACGAACGCCGGGACCGGCATTCACCTGGATTTCCCAACCGGCTATATCAGCGTCGATTCAGTTGCCGAACAAAAAGGTGTGATCACGCATTTCTCTGTGTCCATAGACCACATCGATCAAAATTCTGCGAAACGCCTTGCGGATGAAATAAACAGCAAACTGCCGGACGCCAAAGCCAGAGCCGCGTTTCAGGCAAACGATGGAGTATCGACGGTCAATCTCCTCGATCCCGACGGCTTTCACGTGCAGATCTCACCCAAAGACGGGCGCTGAACGCGGCTGCCGATTGCCGCTAGAGCGAGTTCGAGCCGGCGGCGAGCTGGTCGAGCGTGCTCGATATCGCTCGAATCGGAGCGGACACGTGCACGGTCTCGCTGGTATCGTCCACGTCCACGACAATCGAGCCGCCTGACTTCTCAACTTCCAGGTGCTGGCCGGGTTCTTTCACGGCGACCAACACGACATCGCCTGAATCGCGCAAACCCTCGAGCGCTGCGCGAATCGCCGGCATGTTGGGCTGGATTTGCCGAGCCGTTTGCGCGAGAGCGCGTCGCGGCGCCAGCTGCACCGCTATCGGAGCCAGCATCGCGGGGGCGATCACGTGGATGTGAAGGCCCCCCGGCTGCTTCCCGACCACTTTCACGGTGACCATACCTTCGCTGCATAGAACGCCCGCGCCGGCCACCGCGACTCCCGCCATTCCCAACGCAATCTTTGCGACCAGCATCATCGTTTCACTCCTGACGGTTCTGTCCCATCGCAGCTTTCCTGATTCTCGCCATCGCGTCAGTCCTGCGTATTCCGCGAATCCACCCAAACGCGGACTTTTTCGCTCGAGCCCTGCACGGTAACCAACAACACGTCGCCTGCATCACTCAAGGCCCGAAGTGCGGCCGCAACGTCCAATTCGTCATTCTTCGTGGTCGAAAAGAGCGCGTCGACGACCTTGAGCGGAATTGTCACGTCAACCGTTTGCTCCTTGTTCTTCTTGTCGATCACGTGAACGATGATATTTCCGTTCGCCTTGGCCACGCGGACGTCCGAATCCTTGTCCTTCACTGTGACGAACTCGTTGTCCGGCGCCGTCCGCACCGCATCCAGCAGCGCCCGGGCGTCCACACCGTTCATTTCCGCGTTATGAATCGACACCCGTCCCTCGTGCAGGTCGTGATTGTTGGTCGCCGGCAGAATTTTCTCAGCCATCGAGAGCGGCACGTTCACATTGACGCTCCCGTCATTCGTCGGATCCTGGACGTTCACGTGCAAATACTTCTCCGCCGGTGCCGCTATCGCAGAGCCCGCCAGGGCCGTCATTCCCGCCGCGAGGATAGAAAGCGCCGTCGCGATTTGCGTTCGCCTACGCATGGTTTGTCTCATCTTGTGTGGGCCTCCTCAGCCCTTCGTGCAAGGTAGTACGGACGAAGCCGTCAAAATGTTCCCTGACCGGTGGCGCCGCATTTTTCCGCCGGTTCCCTCGGCGCGCAATCGAACGCACCGACACCCTTCCCCGGCAACGCGCCCATTCGGCCGCGACACGCACGTGCTCCGAGCAGGTCCCATTACCGCGCTTCCATGGACGGAACCCGACAAACTCAATCAGGGTAAGTCGGGGCTGTATCCAGGCCCATGTCGTGCGCGCCTGGGTCCCGGTGCAGCCGCCCTGTCAGCCCGTTCAAGGTGTTGGCGCATGTTGGCGCTTGTAATGGCTCAGCAGGGGCATAGGTTTGCAACGTGGATGTTAATTCTAAACAGAACTTCTTAGACGCGCTCCGGGAGCATCTTGCCACCAATCCGAAGCTGCCAAACTGCTGCGCCTCCTGCGGCGCCGACCTTGTCTATCTGAAAGCCCATTTCCAGGTGTACGAGGAGTCCACGCACTTCACAGTCCCGATCGGCTTTTGCCCCTACTGCGACGGCCTGCCGACTGCAACCGACGCCGCAGTCGCCTGACATCCCCGGTTCGCTATAGCTTTCTAGCACTTGCGCTACGGTGAAGCATGCATTGCAACAGCGCTGCATTCCCTTCTATACTACCTATTGGTAACGGCAAAATGGCCACGCTCCAGACGAAAGTCGGGTTATTGAACTCGTGGAAGGAAATTGCTGCGTACTTGGGACGCGGTGTCCGCACCGCCCAGCGCTGGGAGAAATACGGCTTGCCGGTAAGGCGCCTGGCTCCCGGCCCTCGGGCCTCGGTCATCGCCGACGCCGGCGAAATCGACAAATGGATCCAATCGGCGAAGTCTCACGGCTTCGAAGCTGCGGATCCGATCCGGCCGCCTTTTGTGCCCAGAGCCGCGCTCGCGCCGATTAGGCAATTTCGGCCGTTCGTCGACGGGCATGATGTCTTGGAGAACGGCAGAAATCGGCTGGCGCAGCTGATCGCCAATGTCGCCCGCCTCAAAGCGAATTGCGAACGAGCGTCTCAGTTAGCCCGTTTGATCAACTCCACCAGCAAATCGTCAGACCGCGCTTAGGATACTTGCCGCTCAAGTATTTCGCTTTCGGATTTGCCTGATTCACCTGAGAGTTCTTTTGCAAATGCCGATTAACATACCTCTTGGGTTCGGAAGAATCATTCCGTGCCATGGAAGCCGTCTGCACGCGAAGGGAGTGAGCGAATGTCGGCAAGCGAATACGGAAGCAATTATTTTTGCGTGATGCTCGAGCCCGCCGAAGAGAACCGGGCCGGCGACTCGGTCCTTCTCCATGCCGACTCAATTGACATCGACGCGTCGGGCACCCTCAAATTTACAAGCCTCGGCCGGCGTCCCGTAGGCTCTGATCCCCGGGCGCCGGACAAAACGAAGGAAGCCAAATCCCAGGACAATGGAGCCGAAAAAGCCGAGTCGAAAGACGGAAAAGGCGGCAAAGAGGGCCAGCAGGAGGGCATGATCTTCATGGCCTTCGCTCCCGGCACTTGGAGAGTCGTTTACGCCGCAAAGCTTCAAGACGGGACGCCTGCGTCGGTTGAACACTGGAACGCCTCGAACGGATCGAACGGAAAACCGGAGCTGGCCGCGATTCCGGCTCGCAGCGGCGCGGAAGGATTCGCTCAGCCCAGAAACGGCAGTTGACCGCGAACCGCGCGAAGAAACTCCCGCATTTTTCGCCGTGGCGAGTTCGGTCGCGCGCCCTACAGAGCTTCCCCCGCCGATTTTGATAGCGTGGCATAATAACAATTAAGGCTTACGTCCTCGTACATGGTAGAACCGATAGCCGATCGAGATGTCCTCAAGATGCGCAGCCTGGCATTTCACATTTATCGCCGGGAGAGATTGGTGGGCTACTAAATCTCATGCTGGTTCGTTGCCCCCATTGTGCTGCGATCATTCACCTGGACGATATGGAGAACTCGCCCTCGGTAGTTACCTGCTGGATGTGCACGTCCGTCATCGAGGCGCGCCCCCGGCCCGCAGGCGAAGGCCCGGCGACGCTCACCTCACCCTCTTCCAGTCCGCGCGAAAGGCCCAGCGCGATCGGGCTGGGGGACTCTTTCTTTCCGGAAGCGCACAACCCTGAGCTGCCAAGCAGCGAACAGATCAAGATCCGCGTAGTCAGCGGCCTTTCGGAAGGCAAGGAATTCGATCTCACCAAGTCCATCACCACGATCGGAAGATTGGGCGGCGGCGCGGACGTGGAAATCGACGACCCGGAAGTTTCGCGCTCGCATTGCGCGCTGGAAGTCAGGCGGGACGGCATTCTGCTGCACGATCTCCGCTCGCTAAACGGTACGTATCTGCGAAATTCGCGCGTCTCGGTGGCACGACTGGATGGGACGTCCAGCTTTCGAATCGGAGCGTCGCAGCTGCAAGTGCGGACTACTTGACAACGTGGGATTTGAAGCCTTGCGCGGTCAACTTTTGTTCGGCGTCGTGCGCTTCGCTTGACGTCGTGTATGGCCCGACCTGGACGTGGTAGGACTGAAGCTTCCACAGCATCGTCTTGTGGATGCATATCGCGTGGAATCCCATTTGTGAGAGGCGCTGGACGGCATCATCGGCCCATTTTGCATCCTTGAACGATCCGACTTCAAGGTAGGTTTCGACGCTCGAGTCCGGCTTGTCTGCCGATGCGGCGGAGCCGGAATCCGTCGGCGATGCCGCTGGCTGCAAGGCGGCCGGAGCCGGAGCCAGCGTCGGCACGGTGACGAGGCTGACAGTCTGAACGGTAGCCGCAGGGTGAATCGCCGCTGCGGAAACTCTCGCCTCGTTTTTCGGGGCGCTCGGTTTGGTTTTGACCGGCACCGACGCCACCTTCGCAACCGGCATCTTTTTCTTAGTCGGCTCCGGATTCGGCACGTCCGATTGCGACGAGCGGTCCCTGAGCGCCGAAGCTGCCAGCGTCGCGTCAGTCGACGGATTGCTGGACGCCGGGTCGGCCGCATTCGAGTCGAGGCCGGCCGTATTATCCGCGTTTTCGAGAGGTGTTGTACGCGTCGAGGCCACCGCCACATCGGCCGAAGTCGGCACTGGCGCCGGCGACAGCGCTGCGATCGAGCCCTCGGCGCTTTGATCCGTAGGCGGCACGATTGCTTGCGACATCGCTGCATCACGCTTACTGAACTTGCCGGCAACGGCCGCGAATAGAACCAGTCCCATCACCGAGATCGCGCCAACGGCCGCGAACTGTACGAATCGATTTTTTCTAATTTCCCGAGGTGTCGTCGCCACGAACCTCAGCACGAGTTTCTTGCATTCGATTTCCACCAGCAAACTCAGGCGCCGGGCCACACGTTGCACTTCCGCTCCAGCTCGGATCAAATGCGGCTGGACGACGTGCCATTTATCGGACGCAGATTTCACAACCCCGTCCAGATCCACGCGAATCGCAGGCAGCGCAACAGTGCGCGGGGCCGAGCCGCTGGCCGAGGCCGGCTTGGCTAGCGCCGCATCCAGTTCATCGACCGATTGAAAGCGGCTCTCGGAATTCTTGCGAATGCATTTCAGAATCACCGCCTCGAGCCCGGGCGGAATCGACGGCATGATTTCCGACGGCCGCTTCGGCGCGTCGTGCAGCTGCTTCACGGCCACGGCAATCGTCGTCTCGCCCGTGAACGCCTGCGCGCCCGTCACCATTTCATAGAGCAGCAGTCCCAGCGCGTAAATATCGGTCCGCGGACCCATCGCTTTCAGCTCGATCTGTTCTGGCGCCATGTATTCCGGCGTTCCCGCGATGGTCGTCGTCGAATGATCATTTTCCTGCGAATGCCGCGCGATCCCGAAATCCATGATCTTCACCACGCCGGAGGAATCGAGCATGATGTTCGCGGGTTTTAGATCCCGGTGCACGATGCCGTGCGCGTGCGCCTCCCGCAAACCGGCGCAAATCTGCCGAGCGATTCCGATCGATTCGCTCACCGAGAGCGGGCCGCCGCGCCGCAGCCGCGAAAGCAGGGTCTCGCCGCCGATGAACTCCATCGAGATGAAGGAAGACGCCGGAGAACGATAGAGCTCGTGAATCCGGCAGACATTCTTATGTGTGACTTTCCTGGCGAGGCAGACTTCCTGGCGAAGCTCTTCGCGCATCTTCGGATCGGAGGCGACTTCGGGCTTGAGCAGCTTCAGCGCCACGATTTCGTCCGTTTCGAGGTCGCGTGCCTTATAAACGATGCCCATGCCGCCGGAACCGATTTCAGACAAAATCCTGAAACGCGCGGGAATTCCAGCCGGCTCCGCGCCACGTTCGGTCGCGGTCAGGTTGTGCGGAACGCTCGCCGTCTCGGACGGGCGCGTCTCGCTTCGGCGTGTTAGGGCTGTATTCATATTCCTGTTTATCCAAGCCAACTTCGCAGTTCTGGATGCGTCCAATGTAGCCGGTGGCAGGAACTGGCCCAATAGACAACCCGTAGTGACGCCCCTAGTACTCTGGTTTTTGGTGCGGAAATTCGTGCCATGTAGGATTCCCCACGTAGTTCCTGGAAATAGGCCTCCCGTCCTATGGTGCGCGCCGTCGGCTGGAGCGAGAATTTACTCGACGAAACTAAACGAAGCTGGAGAGGTTTCGAGCCAATTGTTTGCGTCGAAACCGCGAGGAAAATGATGGATCGAGGTAAGTTAGAGGCACCTGAGCCGAGCGACCACGAGTTATTCCGCGATAGCATTGCGGAATTGGACCGCATCGTCAGGGCCAGCTTCCGGACGACGGCGGTAGAGATCACCGCTGCCATCGCGGCGATCGCGACTCCTTTGATTCTCGGCGGGGTAGCTGAAAAAGCTCACATCAACATCGCAGATATAATCTACGCCTCTTTATTCCTGATACTCGCGCTGCAGATTCGCGACCTGTTCCGCCACGGGCGCACGGCACTGGTTCGCGAGCGGCTCTCGAAACAACTGAAAGCCGCGGTGGTGCAGCGGATTCGCGCCAACAAACTATATGACCTGTCGATTCTTGATCCGTTGACCGGCCTCCACAATCGTCGGTTCGGCGAACAGCGCCTGGAGGAAGAACTCGCGCGATCGGAACGCAACGGCGATCCGCTGGCGGTGCTTCTGTTCGATCTCGATTACTTCAAGGAGATCAACGATCAGTTCGGACACGCCGCTGGCGATGCGGCCCTGAAGGAATTCTCGCGAAGATTGAAGCGCGCGATTCGCGCGTGTGACGTGCCCGTCCGAATCGGCGGGGACGAGTTCCTGGTAATCCTGCCGGAATGCCCGCGGGAGAAGGTCGACAAAATCCTGGAGCGAATCGGAACGCCGGAAATCCGGCTCAGTGATCAGGTGATCTCGATTCAGTACTCGGTTGGCCGGGCCCACCATCAGGTCTGCGACACGACGGAATCGATGCTGAACCGAGCCGACCAGGTTTTGTATGCGGAAAAGGCTTCGCGACCGCCAAAAAACGGCACCGCAAGCGAGGCTTCGGAAATCAAACCCCATCGAGCCTTGGTCTACAACGGCCCGCCGTCGTTCCATTTGAAGCGGTCTCCGGAAAGCTAGAGCAGCAGGAAAAAATTGGCGGGTGAGTCGGTAAGCCGGAATTGCCAGTCGAGATTGACAGCGCGCAAGGTGCCGATTCAATTCAAGCGGAAACTGTCAACATTGTATTTGTCGGGTTGGACAGGTTTCGCGTCACAGCGTCGCCACTCAAGAATCTGCGTCTGGCGAGCGTTTAATTTCCGGCCCCATCAGCCGGATTCTATCAATGAAAGCCCCTGACCCACGACAATTCCATGTAAGCGCTCGCTGACTTGCCGCGATTGTAAGCGTCGGATCACCGGATAAATGCCCGCCCAGTACTTCTCTTGTCCGGCCAAGTCGATTGCAGTATCTTCTTTATCAGTGGAACACGCATTTACCTGCCCGTACTGTGGAGAAGAGATTTCGATGGTGCTGGACCTCTCCGTCAGCCGCCAGAGCTACATTGAGGACTGCGAAGTATGCTGCAAACCGATCGAAATTAGCTTCACCGTAGAGGATGACGAGCTAGCCAGCTTCGGTGCCAAGACCCTCGGCTAAGATGTGTTATTCCGAGTGAGAGAAGCGATACACCATGACAGAGAGCCGGAATGCCCGAAGTGCGGCGCGCGTCTCGTGCTTCGACCCGTTCCGGGAG
>Ga0209006_10004048_pt1 | contig 13346 bp, 10 predicted proteins | sample JacPin_JW_Ref_O2_FD_188567 | JGI IMG/M metagenome (GOLD analysis project Ga0209006, IMG submission 188567) | Forest soil microbial communities from Algoma, Ontario, Canada - Jack Pine, Ontario site 1_JW_Ref_O2 (SPAdes) (version 2) | ecosystem: Environmental > Terrestrial > Soil > Boreal... | reverse complement strand
CCACGTTCTTTTGCGACAGCCGAGAAGCTCCCTTTTTCAACTACTCGGACGAACATCTGCATTGCGTCGAATTTGTCCACAACCACCTCCTTATTCCGCTATGGAATGGATGCCGGCCGTGGAATAACGATGCTGTATTCCTTTTAGGAATGGCTGGTATTCCATAGAGTGCCAAATCTCGCGGCTCTGATCGCACATCAGAAAGCCAAAGGAGAACAAAGTGACCAACTTAAGCAAGAAAGTGGCACTCGTAACCGGCGGTTCCCGGGGTATTGGCGCAGCGATCGCGAAGCGACTGGCCGCGGATGGAGCAAGCGTAGCCATCACGTATGCGAAGGACGCCAGCGCGGCTTCGGCCGTGGTCAAAGCGATTGAACGCGATGGCGGAAGGGCTATCGCAATCCAAGCGGACGCTGCCAACGTGGAAGCGGTGAAAGGCGCGGTCGAAAAGGCCTTCGCCACCTTCGGCCGGCTGGATGTGCTGGTCAATAATGCCGGCACGGCCATTCCGAAACCGTTTGAGGAGACCACGCTGGAGGAAATGGATCGTGTGATCGACATCAACATCCGTGGCGTATTTGTGGCGACGCAGGCGGCGCTGAAGCATATGAATGATGGCGGCCGCATCATCATGATTGGTTCGGCAGTGGGTGAGCGTGCCGTTGCGCCCGGGCTTGTGCCGTACGCGGCGACGAAGGGAGCAGTCAAGATGTTCACTCAGGCGCTGTCCAGAGAGCTAGGGAGCCGAAATATAACCGTCAATAACGTGCAGCCTGGCCCGATCGATACGGATTTGAATCCCGCAACGGGCGATTGGGCGGTACCTCAGAAGTCTGCTACCGTGCTCAATCGTTACGGCTCCGTTGATGAGATCGCTTCGATGGTGGCGTTTGTCGCCGGTCCAGAGTCCTCGTACATCACCGGCGCGAACCTCACCGTAGATGGCGGGATGAATGCATGAAGAAACACCCATTGTCCCTAAAACGTTCATAAGAACAGATAAGGAGTTGTTATGTCGAAACAGGTTGTTCTCATCACTGGAGCGCTTACGGGTATTGGCCGTGCAACGGCGGTGGCCTTTGCAGCGGCGGGCGCGAATCTGGTGGTCGCAGGCCGCCGCCAAGAGGATGGCAAAAAGCTCGAAAAGGAACTGCGTGAACTGGGTGTCGAAGCGCAGTTTGTAAAGGCCGATGTTCGGCACGAACCAGAGATTCAGGCGCTCGTCGATGAGACAGTGAAACGGTTTGGCAGGCTCGACGTAGCTGTGAACAATGCGGGAACTGAAGGAACGACAGGCCCTGTCACCGCGCAGACGCCGGAGACTTATGCGGGAACATTCGAAACCAACGTACTCGGCGTGCTGCTAAGCATGAAACATGAACTGCGTGTGATGTTGCCGCAAGGCAAAGGGAGCATTATCAATGTCTCGTCGATCCTGGGTAAGGAAGGAGTCGCTGGACATGCGCTCTATGTAGCCAGCAAACATGCCGTTGAAGGCTTAACAAAATCAGCCGCGCTGGAGGCGGCCGGAACGGGTGTGAGAGTGAATATCGTTGCGCCTGGGCCAGTGGACACCGGGATGCTCGAGCGATTCACTGGCACTCCGGAAGCGAAAGCTACTTTGGCCAATGGCGTTCCAATCGGGCGGATTGCCGAGCCCAAAGAGGTTGCGGCTGCCGTGGAATTCCTTGCTTCGGACCAAGCTTCATTCATCACTGGGCACTCACTGGTTGTCGATGGCGGCAAGCTCGCTGGCAAGGCTGCTGCCAAACGATAATGCCGGAACACTTTGGACATTGTTGCATCGCGGCCCATTCCGGCGCATCGTATTGAACTGAGCGGTTCGTTACGGTGAGGGCCGCTCTAAGCAATACGAGGAGAACCAGCTAAATGTCCGCCACGTTTCATGCCTACGCTGCTTCCAAACCACATGCCGCGCTTGAACCTCTCAGCTTCGATCCGGGGGAGCTGGGACCCGACGAAGTAGAGATTCAGGTTAGCCACTGCGGAATATGTCATTCCGACCTCTCCATGCTCGATAACGAATGGGGCATTTCCACATTTCCGTTCGTGCCGGGCCATGAAGCCGTCGGCACCGTGGTTGCCCTGGGGCGAATGTGAGCACGCCGTTATGAATGCCAAACCAAATCAACAGCCCCTCTTCACTAGCGTGCGCATGGGCAAATTGGAGTTGCGAAACAGGATCGTAATGGCTCCGCTTACACGCATGCGAGCAGCCAACTCCGCGCATGCGCCCACCGAACTACATGCCGAATACTACTCACAGCGCGCTTCTGCCGGTCTCATCATCGGTGAATGCACCGAGATCAGTCCCGATGCTTATGGTTGGGCCGATACTCCTGGTCTATGGAGCGCCGAGCAAGTTCGGGGCTGGCGAAGGGTTACCGATGCTGTTCACAAGCACGGCAGTTTAATGTACGCGCAGCTCTGGCATACAGGCGCCATGTCGCATCCGGACTTCTTCGATGGCGCGCCACCCATGTCCGCTTCCGATGTGAATCCGGAGCAAGAAAGTGTCACCCCATCGGGACGGAAACCAACGGCAGCCCCCCGCCCCATGACCAAACCTGAAATTCGTCAGACGGTGGCGGATTTTGGGATCGCCGCAAAGAATGCATTGGAAGCTGGATTCGATGGCGTCCAGATCCAAGCCAATTATCTTTACCTCATCGCGCAATTCCTGAACAGCGCCACGAACCGCCGCAAAGATGAATACGGAGGCTCTGGCGTGAACCGCGCCCGCTTTCTCTTCGAGATCACTGAGACAGTGCTAGAACATGTGGAGCCGGGCCGGATCGGCATCAAGATCGGCCCGATGAACATATCAGGACCGTTCGTGGCTAACGCGGACACTCTGCCCGAAATGGACTATGTCATCCAACGGCTGAATGACTACGATCTCGCTCACCTGCTATTGATGGGAGCAACTACGGACTTCACTGGAAGTCCGCTGGAACACCTGGCCGGCGACGATATGTTCCGACACTTTCGGCCGCTCTATAGAGGACATCTCATCGCTAACGTAGATATGACCCAGGAGCGGGGAAACCGGCTGATAGAGGCAGGCTTAGCTGACTCCATCGCGTTTGGCCGGCCGTACATCGCCAATCCCGATCTGCCGGAGCGTTTTCTGATGGGCGCTCCACTCAACGAAGTTAGTTGGCCTACGGTTTACGCATCTGGGCCACAAGGGTACACCGATTATCCTTCAACTGCGGTCCAGCAGACTTTGCACCAATAGTCACGAAGAGATGAGGAAATTGCTATGAGTCAAACGATACAGCAACAGAACAAGGCGCTGGTGCTTGAGGCCTTCGACACACTGTTCAACAAGCGGGACTACAAGGCGGCTGAACGATATTGGTCGCCCGATTACATCCAGCACAGCGCGCATATCGAACCGGGTCGCGAGGGATTGTTCAACCTCATCAAAGGACTCCCGCACTTTTTTAGATACGAAGCGGGGACCATTGTTGCCGACGGGGACTTCGTGATCGTGCATGGCCGATTTTCCGGGTTCGGTGCACCGGTGAACTGGATCGCGGCTGACATTCTCCGCATTGAGCGCGGCATCCTGGTTGAGCATTGGGATGTAATCCAGAACGAAGCCACTGCGGGACAATCCAAGAGCGGAAAGCCGATGTTCGGCGCCTCCTTTCCAAACTGAGCAAGGCGTCGCGCATGCCAGGTCCAGATCAGTTTCCTGACGTATTCCGCCTCGACAAGGTTATTCCTTCGGACCCGGCGCTTCTAGATGGCGCTGTCGAGGAGATAACAGCGGGGCTAAGGCACACCGCTCATTGGCACGATGCCGAGGACATTGGACTGGTTGTCGGAGAGGCTCTCGCCAACGCCATAATTCACGGCAACCATTGCGATCCAGAAAAAACGGTACAAGTCTTCGTTACGGTGAACGAACACGGCGATCTGGTGGTGAGTGTCAAGGATACTGGGTCCGGATTCAATCCAGGCCGGCTTCCCGACCCAACTGCTCCGGAAAATCTGTTGGCTTCGCACGGCAGGGGCATTTTCCTAATTCGGCAGCTCATGGATGAGGTTGATTTCAAGTTCGATCACGGCACAGAGCTTCGCATGCAGCGAAAGAAAAAATGAGAGAGGCAGCGCGAAGGGCAAGACCTTTGCGATGAGCTCTGCGATCATGGAGTCGACAGAGGCCGGGGCGGCGCTATGAACGAGGGCGGGTCTACGAGCTCATGCCGTAATTTACTTGTGCTTGGCCTCACTCGTCGCGGTCGATTTCAGATTCTCGGAGAAGAACGGTAGGACGCTGGTCTCAAATCGATCCTTCACGTGGTTCGTATGATCGCCTTCGTAGGTTTCGAACTTGTGCGGAACTCCAACGGCGGTGAGCGACGCGTCCATTTCCCGGTTGGAAGCCGCGAGACCGTCTTGCAGACCCACATCCATCATGAACGCGTGGTATTGCTTCAGATTTGAGATGTATTGATCCACCATCGCGAGCGGCGAGTTAGCGATCCATTTGGCCGCGATCTCGGGGCGCACGGTGCCATTGTCCATCGGAAGGTCGAAAAATTTGGGAGCGTTCTGCGGATTCGGCGACCATGCGGCCGCCTCGGCGGATAGAACGTTGCCAAAGCCCCCAGGTCCTCTGCCGGCCGGCCCCGCTTTTCCAGTTTTGTCCTGATTCTCGGGAGTTGCGGCTGGCCTCGCCGGGGGACGGACCGCACCCGGGTTGTTCATCAGACAGCAGGAACTCATGGCGTAAATGCTGGAGTACATCTCCGGGTACTTCATGGCAAGGCGCAGCGTTCCGTAACCGCCCATGGAGTGCCCGGCCAAGCCACGGCTTTCACGATTCGCGATGGTGCGGTAGTGGCTGTCGATGTAATCCACCAGGTCGCGCGTAATGTAGGTCTCCCAGTCGCCGGTGGTCGGCGAGTTGGAGTACATGCTGCCGCTGTAGATCGTATACGCGTCGGGATTCACGAGAATCATTTCGTGGACCGTTCCGTCGGTCATTTCCTTGTCAGCTGTGGCCGGGACGGTCATCATGTTCCAGTAGGCCTCAGCCTTGACGCTGTATCCATGCAGAAAATAGACTACCGGATAACGCCGGTTCTTGGCGCTAGCGTAGCTAGGCGGCAAGTAAACGAACACGTCACGATCCGGTGAATCGCCCTCCAGGTTCCCTTCCAGCGATTTTCCGTGCACCTTGATCATTTCCACTGTGCCCTTCTTGTCGGTGTTCGCCGCCGCGCCCTTTGACCAGAACAAGCCAAAAGCCGCCGCGATCAGAACCAGCGGCAGGGTCCAATTGGAAACCAGGCGAACCTGTTTGGGTTTCATAGTCACCTCTGTGCAGTCTACACCCGAGGTCGGCGTCCGCGCAGATTAGTTTTCAATCCTCTCGTAAGGCTTGCATCGGATCGATAGAAACGGCCTTCCGCGCGGGAAGCAGGGCCGCGAGCAACCCGATGATCGACAATGCCACGGCTACCGTCAGGTAGGTCAAAACGTCTAGCGGGCGCACGTCATACAAGAAGCTCTCCACCAGGCGTCCAGTTGCAAATGCGAGCACAAGGCCGATACCAAGTCCCCATCCGATGACCAGCGCGCAGCGCCGCAGGATAAGCCGCGCAATGCTGTGCTGCGTTGCGCCGAGCGCCAGTCGAAGCCCGATCTCGCGACGCCGCTGACTGACCACTTGAGACAGCACGCCGTATAAACCAGCGAACACCATGGCAACCGCCAGTCCGGCAAAGAGGCCCACCAGGTACAATCCGAGCTTTTGGCTGAAAGTGTTCTTATCCACCGCCTCCTGCATGGTTTGAAAACTATCCAGGGCGAACCCGGGAGCCGCGTTGTGGAACAGCGAGCGCATGGTGGCGGCTACCGGAACGTCACCGCGAGTCTTCACCACAAAACTGACCATGGTTTTCAAGAGCGCTTGATAGAACAGTGAGGTGGTGGGAATCTGCTGCTGCGGCAGCAGGATGAATGGCTGCACGGCGCCGCCGACTTTGCTGTCCGCCTGGTCCGCCAGAACGCCGACGATGGTGTACGGCTGAAGCATGCCCGTCTCTTTGCCGCCTATATTAAGCTGCTTTCCCAGGGGGTCCCGGCCCGCGAAATACTTCTTCGCGAGAGCCGCGTTGATGACCGCGGCAAAGGGTGTAGTCGCGGTATCGGAGTCGTCCAGCATGCGGCCGCGCAGCACGGGCGTGCCCATGGTTCGGGCGTAGTCGCCACTGACGGCGGAGACGCGAGCTTCCGTTTTATTGGCCGGATTCTTCGGCTGTCCGAGAATGTCGAAGCTGGTATTAATATCCATGCCCGAGAGTGGCGGTGTGGTGGTTAACGCCGCGCTTTGTACCTCCGGCAACTGGCGAATGCGCTCCAGAACCGGCCGATAGATCAGCGTGGCAACCGAAGCCGGCGCGTTCCGGGTATCTTCTGAAACGGCCATTCCGGAAAAGCCCGCCGCGTCCGCGGGCATGGCGGTGAAGGCGGTCACGCGATTGGTATTGAATCCCAATTGAGCTCGTTCCAGATTCCACAGCGTATGGAAGAGGAGGCCAGTGGCGATCAGCAGCACGGTGGAAAGAGCAACCTCGCCCGCAACCAGCCAGGCGCTTAGCTTTCCACTTATCGAACGCGGAAGCAGGCCGCGGGAACCCGCCTGCAAGGCCGCTTGGGGGTTGGCGCGCGCCACCAATAGCGCCGGCAGCAGCGACGAAAGCACGGTGGTGAGGATGGCGATGGCAGCCAGCACCAGCACGATGGTCCAATGAATCGCGATGGAGTCGGCGCGCGGGATGGTCCCGTCCGGAAGTTTCTGCACTGCCAGCATCAGCCAGCGCGCCAGCAGAACTCCTACGGCACAACCGAACAGGCTGAGGGCCAGCCCTTCGGAAAGCATCTGCCGGATAAGGCGCGCCCGTCCAGCGCCTAGCGCGGCCCGAACTGCGAATTCCTGTTGGCGGCCCAGGCTGCGCGCAATCAGGAGGTTCGAAACATTGGTGCAAGCGATTAGCAGCACCAGCGCCAGCGCTCCAAACAGAACGTAAAGTACCGGGCGCACCGGCCCAGTCAGCACTTCCTGGTAGGAAGATGCGCTGAATGCCACGGCCTCGCGGCTGTCGCCTGGAGGGATGTGCGCGCCGATGGCGTCCAGCTCGTGCTGCGCCTGCACGCTGCTAACTCCCGGGCGAAGCTCGCCGACAATATAGAGGAAATGATTGCCCCGGCGCTTTAGCATTTGCGCCGTGGGTTGCAGCGGAAGCCATATCCCTTTGCGAATATCCGGACCAACCTGTTCGGGGAAACGGAATGCATCCGGCAGGACGCCGACCACGGTGTGCAGCTTACCGCTAATCCTCACCGGCCGTCCGAGGATGCCTGGATCGGCATGGAAAGTCTGCCGCCATAGGCCTTCGGATAGGATTACCGCTTCAGAGCCGCCGCTCTCTCCTTCCGCCGCGGTAAACGTCCGCCCTATCAATGGCCGTGCGCCAAGCATGGAAAACAGATTGGGCGTGACGCGCAGGGCCACGACGCTTTGCGATCCGTCCTGGTTTTCCACCACGCCGATGTCCTCCGAATAGGCCGCCAGCGTGCTGAACTCGCGCGACTGCTCGCGGATATCGCGGTAGTTGAGCCAAGACGTGGCTCGAAAACTCCGCTGGTCGCCGGGAGGGCCGATGGACATCAATCGATCCGAGTGGGTGTACGGAAGCGGCCGCAGCAACACGCTTTCAATGACTGTGAAGATGGCCGTGTTGGCGCCCACCCCGAGCGCCAGGGTCAAGACTGCCAGCACCGCCACTCCCGGAGTCTTGCGGAGCTGCCGCAAGGTATACCGCAAGTCGTAAAGCAAAGTGCGCATGCAAAACCTCTAGCTTAAATCCAACCGAACGATACCTATTTTACTCGGCGCGTAGTGCCACCATCGGTTCAATACCCGCCGCGCGCCAAGCGGGAATTACCGATGCCAGCACCGCCGCCAAGCCAAGTAGCATAGTGGCCAGCGCCAGCATGACGGGATCCCACGGCTTCACACCGAATAGCTGACTGGTCATCAGCCGGCCGGCCCCGATCGCGGCCGGAATGCCAAGCGCAAGGCCGATGCCAACCTGCCAGAATGCGCCTCTGAGAACCATCCCTATGACGCGCCCGCGATTCGCGCCCAGCGCCATCCGCACACCTATTTCGCCGGTGCGCCGCTCCACCATGTACGCCAGAACTCCGTACAATCCTACGGCGGCTAGCACCAGCCCCAGCGCGCCGAAGAGCATGGTCAGCGTGGCGATCATATTTTCCTGTTGGAAATCCCCGCTCAAGACGTGAGCGTAAGGGTCAACCGAGTAGAGCACCAGATTTCGATCGACGCTCGCCAATGCTTTCCGCACGCGCTCTTCTATGGCTGGCGGGTTGCCTGGCGCCCAAATCACGATGTTGTATAAATAGTGCGACCAGATTTCGCCGCTCAGGTAAGCCGGATCGTCGTACTGCACGGTTTGTGCTTCCGGCAACCAAAACATGGGCCGCACCGGCTTTCTGTAATCGTAAGTCAGATACCGCATGTCGTTCGTCACTCCGATGATTTCGAAAGTTGCGGAATATTTGATTTTGTCGATCCCGAAATGCTCCCCTAGGGGGTTTCGGCCCTTGAAGAATTTCTTCACAAAAGCCTGATTGACCACCGCCACCTTACGCGTCGCCGCGGTGTCTGCGTCCGTAATGGGCCGGCCCTGCATCATCTGCGCGCCTATAGTCTCGAAGAAGCCTGGCATCACTCGCGCCCACGAGGCGCCTGTGTCTTCCTTAGCGGGAGGCTCCGGCCGGCCCTGGATGCGGATACCCTCGTTCCAGCTATCACCCGTCATTGGCGCATAGAGCGCAGGCGCCACCGTCCGCACACCGGGAATCTGGAGCAGGCTGTCGTCAATTTGCCGGAACATCGGCTCCATTTGCTCCGGTTTGTAGTTGCCGAGCATCGGATTGATCCATGCGATATATCGGCCCCGCGTCTCAAATCCAAAATTCTGGTGCTCCAGGTTTCGCAGGCTCTGGCCCAGCAGGGCCGCTGCTGAGAGCAGTACCAGCGACACCGCCACCTGCGAAATTACAAGCGATTTTTGTGCCCAGGATCGCCCGGCGACAACCGAACGGCCGCTGGCCCGCAACGCGTCCGCCGGGTCGGTCTGCGCAGTCATCCACGCCGGAACGATCCCGAAGACTACGCCGGTCAGCACCGATATCCCCAGTGTGAACAGTAGGACCGGCCAGGAAGGTGTCGCCTCGATCGGGATGAAGTTCTGGGGGCCTCCGGTCTGGAACGCCAGGGACAGAATCAGTTTCGTCCCGGCATATGCGACGCCGATGCCCAAAACTCCCCCAATGATCGCCAACACCAGGGACTCCACCAGCACCTTGCGCACCAGGCGCCCTCGCGATGCACCCAGCGCCACGCGTACCGATGTTTGCCCCCGTTCCTTCAACCCGCGCGCCAGCATCAGATTCGCCAGATTCGCGCAGGCCACCAGCAGCACGCACCCCGCCGCTATCAGCAGCAGCTTCAGTCCGTCTTCATATTGCTCCCGCATGGACGCCACGCCTGCTCCGCCTGGAATCAAGTGCAGAGTCTGCTGGCGCCATAGTTCCTTTTCGCCTGGCTCCATATCCGGAACGTGGCTGGCTAGCCAGTCATGGAATTCTACCTTCAATTTCGCTTCCAGCGCATTCGGCTCAACTCCAGAACGCGCTCGTCCCACCAGGTCCAGGAAATTACCGTTGGGCCTTTTCAATCGCGACGTCGCTCCGTCGATCACAAGTTCCGTCGTCAGCGGCATCCAAAAATCCGGCATACCCCAGCCCGCCAGCTTCGCCCCATAAAAGCCGGGCGCCGCGACGCCGATTACCGTGAACGGATGCCCGTTGATCTGATAACTGGCTCCTACCACGGAAGGATCAGAGGCGTACTTTTCTTGCCAGACGTGGTAGCTCATCACCGCCACGGAGGGCGCACCCTCTCGATCGTCCGCGTCGGTCATCAGCCGGCCTATCCAGGGCTGCACGCCAAAAGTCCTGAAGAAATTGCCGGACACGTACTCGCCATTGCGCGTATCGGCCTGTGCCGCAGACCCCGCTTTACGGACGCCGAGCGGCGCATTACCAGCCTGTAACGCCGCCAGGTCGGTGAACTCGGGCGTCTGCACGCGAAAGTTCTTGTACGCCTCCCAGGAGAACAGCGAGAAATCGCCGTCTTCGTCCTGCGTATATCCTCCCCAATTACAGCAGCGAACTTTATCCCCGATCCTCCACAATTGCTCCGGCTTCGTCACCGGCAGCGACTTCAGCATCACCTGGTGCACCAGCGTGAAGATCGCCGTGGTCGCTCCGATTCCCAGTGCCAGTGTGATCACCGCCGTCGCCGTGACCCCCGGCTCCTTCCGTAGTTGGCGTAGCGCCGCCCGCAAATCAGCCTGCACTAATCCTCCAATCCTGTCCGCGCATTCGAAATCCTATCTTCCAGTACGGAGCGTGTTTTCCGTTGTTCCCGAAAATAGTTGTGCTTCCGCGTCCTACCGGCTTGATACGCGCCAAATCGGAATCAGTTTGCAAATTTCTGACGTAGCAAGCGCAGCCGAGCGGTGGGTAGAAGAATTTATAGGTAAATACGAAAGAGCTTCGAGCTGGTTAGCCCGAGGTTAGTGGACAGCAGAGTCTTTTGCGAGAGCGGCTTTCATCTTATTGCCGTCGGTCTGGGTGAAGTACCTCGCGCTGACGGCTCTATCCACCGAATCGTTCACCTTGCTGGCGCGGTCCTTCGCCGACGGATAGAGGCTTGAAATACGAGCCGCTTCAAACGGAACGGTGTGCCCTAACTCGCGGCAAGTCCCCGGTCCGGGACTGGTAGTCACGACAGTTTCCACGGGCGCATCCACCCAAGGGCTTCGCACTCCCCCAACAGCATGGCCAAATTGATCCATCACCAGCACACCATCTTTGACTTCAATCCTCGCTGCCTTGGGAGGAAGAATGCCTTTCGCGACCCATTCATCCAAGTTCCTGTAAGCCCCGTGAAATGCGTACATCAACAACGGTTGGCGACTCAGAGCGATCTCCGGATCGCACTTTAAGTTGAACGGCCAGTCCGGAGTTCCTTGGCCGAGTCCAATCAGGTTCTGCTCGTCGAACGACGGCAGCCCACTGTAGGCGAAAGAGTCAATGTGGGCCGCTCCCGCAATTTCATATAGGCGATAGCGGCCTTTGGGATCGTCGCTATCGGGTTTGCGAACCTTCATCGCGTCGGGAACTTCTCCCTGTGCCACGACTGAGATCACCGGCACATCGATGTCCTTGATCTGGCGTCGAGAATCCGTGGGGGCAATTCCCTGTGCGCACTGATTGATTCGTGACGGCGCCGGCGGGTCGCGGACCAGATAGCCATCGTAAGCGGGGCTTCCGTTCGCGAGTCGAGACCGATCGTGGAATGCATTGATGAAGGTCGTAATGTCACCGCCCTGCGTAGTCATGAAGACCCGTCTGACGTTGAATCCGGCCATCGGTTGGCCAGCCCCGCCGCTCTTCAGGGCCGCGGCCACTTGGCTGTAATAATCCCATCGCAAGCCCTCTTCGATCGCCGATGGGCCATTTTTGTCCGCTCCGGGGCATGTGGCGGCCGGCGTTGGATTCTCCATCGAGAGCGCTGCGTAACGAGTGGGATTAAACTTCTTAAGGGAGTTGATCGCTCCAGGCGTTGTGAGACCTACCCAAGCGTCTCCGTGCTCCAGAAAATAATCGCGCCCATAGCCCCACATCATGGCCCAGTCATAACGCCGCGCTGCGTTGGTAACCTCCACGATCACCGTTCCGCTGAAACGCGCCGGATTAGCAGGACGCCGCACCAGGATGCGGTTGGCGTAGGGGGCGTTCGGCGTCTTAACGGTCACCGTCCCGTCCGCCGCCCAATCGTATACGTTGGCGTTACCGCTGAGGATGAATTCCTCCTCGACGTATCCAAATTTGGACAGATCGGTGGGTTCCAGATTGTTGGCTGCGGCCATGAATGGGACCGAACCCGCGGCCACGGGGATTGCACCAGTCGTTTTAGGGACCGAAACGGCTTGCGCGCAAAGGACTGCGCTAACGCCGCTCATGAGCAGGGCGATCCGCAACGATTGAGAGGAGGAAACTGCTGGCTTCATGGCTTCACCTTTACCTGTAAACTCACTACCGAGTCTAGCGTAGTAAGTTCGTCTAACAAAACGTTCATACTTAGCGTGTCCGGTTCAGAACGACGACTCATGTTCCGCTACGAGTAGCGCAGCAACGCCTTGAAGCCGTAGTCCATGTGTTGCTGGATATGGCAGTGAAACAACGTCGGGCCCGGCTGATCGGCGGTGAAGTCCACGCTGGCCCGCCCATAAGTGGGCACCACCACCGTGTCCTTGATCACCCCCGAGGTGGCTTTGCCATAAATTTCGGCGATCTCTAACTGATGCCGATGCACGTGCAGCGGATGCGCATCGTCGGTTCGGTTATGAAACGTCAGCCGGTAGCGCGTGCCCTGTTTCAGCAGAAACTCCTGCTCATGCGGATAGGATTTGCCATTTACGGTAAAGCTGTTGAATTTTCCAGCGCCGCGCGGAACTTTTTCAAAAATCATGTCTAATCGTTCAGTGGGCGCCGGTGCGGAGGGCGATTTGCCGAATATGGTGTAATCCCAGGTGGATTTCGGCGCCGGCGTCCACTGCGGCGTGCGATGTTGATTCGCGTATTCGATGACGATACCCAGGCCGCCTTCGCGCACCGGATCCTCCGGCGCGCCCAGGATCCAAACGCCGGGCTGGTTCATCTCCACGATGGCATCGATGCGCTCGCCCGGGCCCAGCATCAGCACGTCCACGGACGCGGGTGTGGGCACGGGATTTCCATCGAGCGCGATCACGTTGAATTTGTGGCCGGGCAGCGCCAGGTGGCGATTCTCGATAGCGCTGGCGTTTAGAAAATGGAACAACACGCGTTCGCCGGGATTCACGCGGATGGGCTCGCCCGCGCCCAGCGCCTTATCGTTGATGGAAAAAATGTCAGCCGCCACTTCCATGCCGGGCTGCCGTGTATCCATCACGGCCGGCTTCTCCGGCTGCGCTCCCACTGGATCCAGATCGTCGTTATCCATGGATTGATTGGTGAAATAAGGCTCCCAATCGCGCAGCGCAAGAAAGTGTTCCTGATCGTAGCGGCCGGGATTGTTGGCGCCTTCAATCATCAGAAACCCGAACATTCCGGTATAGCTGCCGCGGTGCAGATCGTCCATCGACATGGTGTGCGTGTGATAC
>Ga0209006_10004047_pt1 | contig 13348 bp, 12 predicted proteins | sample JacPin_JW_Ref_O2_FD_188567 | JGI IMG/M metagenome (GOLD analysis project Ga0209006, IMG submission 188567) | Forest soil microbial communities from Algoma, Ontario, Canada - Jack Pine, Ontario site 1_JW_Ref_O2 (SPAdes) (version 2) | ecosystem: Environmental > Terrestrial > Soil > Boreal... | reverse complement strand
CAGAGTTGATGACCGGCATTCAGCTCGGCGGCGTGTTGCCGACGGTCCATCCGGACGCGATCGCCGAGGCAGTGGTGAAATCCTGCCGAGCCATCGATTCCGAATCACGCAGCGACTACGTCGAGCGGCTGCGACGCACGGCCGGGTAGATCGTGCCGTGCAGATCCGGCCACGGCGGACGACGGACCATCGCCAGTGTGGCCAGCGTCGCCGCGGCGAACCCCGTCAGCACGCCGATAAGCGCGATGGGGGTCGCGTCGATCGCGGGCTCCCACTTCACGTCGCCGCCGCGCAGCACGAACACACCGAGCGGTTTCGCGTGTATCGCCACCTGCTCGCTGGCCGCCTCCAGCGCATTGGCCTTCACCGGACGGACCTTTCCGCGGACCTTTGCCGCAGCGATGACGGTGACCCCGTCGGCGGTTTCATACGGCTGGCTGTAGACATGCGTGGCCCCACCGTCTGTCGATATTGCGTCCAGGGCGTCGCGAAGCTTCACCGGTCCTCCTCCGTCATGCAGTGCGATTCCGACCCACCCACAGTGCCACAGCGACCGCCCGCTCCACGAAAATGCGTGGAGGGGAATCGGTTGCGGACGTCCACTCGATCCGCGAAGGTAGCAACCAGGCCGCGACCGCATCTCCGCCGAGCGGTGAAAGGACGCAGGCAGGGCATGACAATGGCCAACGAGATCGACCCGCGGCTGCTCCCCCGTTTCACCGTTGCCCGGGCCACGCGACGGCAGTTCCTCGGTCGCAGCGCCGCGGCTGCCGCCGCGCTCGCTATCGGCCCGTCGTTGGTTGCTGCGTGCGGCTCGAAACCCGGCCCATCCGCACCCGTCTCGGACGCCTTGCGGATTTCGAACTGGCCCTTCTACATGGCCGACGGTTTCATCGCCGATTTCCAGAACAAGGCCGGTCTCACCGTCGACTACAGGGAAGACTTCAACGACAACGAAGAGTGGTTCGCCAAGGTCAACGAACTGCTCTCGCGCAAGCAGGACATCGGCTGTGACCTCGTGGTGCCGACATCGTTCATGGTCGGTCGCCTGCACAGCCTCGGGTGGCTCAACAACTTCAACGCGGCGAACATCCCGAACCTGAAGAACATGCGGCCCGATCTCCTCAACGCCAGCGTGGACCCTGGCCGAAAGTTCAGTGCCCCCTACATGTCTGGCCTGGTCGGTCTTGCTTACAACAGGGCGGTCACCGGGCGTGACATCAAGACCATCGAAGACCTATGGGACCCCGCCTTCAAAGGCAAGATCAGCATGTTCGCCGACGCTCAGGACGGGCTCGGGATGATCATGCTGTCGCAAGGGAATTCGCCCGACAACCCGACCACCGAAACCGTCCGCAAAGCAGTCGATCTCGTCAAGGAGCAGAAAGACAAGGGACAGGTCCGCAAGTTCACCGGCAACGACTACATAAACGACCTTGCCGCTGGCAATGTCATTGCCGGACAAGCGTATTCGGGTGACATCGTCCAGCTGCAGGCCGACAATCCCGATCTGCAGTTCGTGGTACCGGTGACCGGCGGAACGATTTTCATCGACACGATGGTCATCCCGTACACCACCCAGCACCAGGACTGGGCGGAGACATGGATCAACTACGTATACGACCGGCAGAACTACGCCAGGCTCATCGCGCACATCAAGTACGTGCCGGTGCTGTCGAGCATGTTGGACGACCTGAACAAGATCGACCCCAAGCTGGCGGCCGACCCCTTGATCAACCCGCCCCCGTCGGTTCTCGACAACGTGAAATCGTGGCCTGCGCTGTCCGATCAGCAGACCCAGGAGTTCAACAAAATGTACGCCGCTGTGACCGGTGGCTGACGGTGGCCGGCGCGGCCAGCAGCACCCACAGCCCTGAGGTCAGGCCGCCTTGTCGTCGCGTCGACTGCGACGCCGCCGGGTGTCGACTGTCCAGACATGTCCGCAGCCGGGGCACTGAAGATGCACCAGCCAGGCCTGGTTGCTCAGCAGGTACTGCCAGTGGGTGGCGCAGTTGCGGCTGCTCTGGCATTCGGTGCAATGAGCGCCGAGATCGCAGCGCGGGCATGGCAGCCAGGCGCGCCGGCCTCGGTCGGCGTGCGGATCAATCGGCAACACGGTTCGCCGCCCGATCCGGGAGCACGCCGGCGCGCACCAACTCGTCGTAAATCCGCTGCTGTTCGTCGTCGAGGCCGGAGTACAGCATGTCCCATGCCGACTCCTCTTCGGTGAGCGCCTGGATGGGATCCCAGTCGTCTCCGATAGCCTCGAGCACAGCAGTCCGCCGGCGCGCTTCGTCGAGCGTCAGGTCGTAGGCAAACGCAAATTCATTCGGTTTTTGGGCCACCGCTATCCCCAATACAACTCTTCGTGGTTACACGCCCTTGGGTTGGTAAACGCCCAGGGTCAGCGTTGCGATGCCTGCACGGCAATGACGTGCGTCACGTTCTTCGTTTGAGATTCGTCACAGTGGCGATATGCGCGCCGGCCAGCCTTGTTGCCGGCGGATGAAGGCGGCGTCAACGACAGCGCCGTGACCAGGCACGTAGACGGCATCGGGCCGCCGGCCGCGAGTAGCCGATCGCGCGTGCCCGGCCACGGGGCCCGGGTGACAGGTCGACACGCGGCGGCCTCCGATGTCCACGGCGCTGTCGTAGGTCGGCTTCGTCGGCACCATGGCGTAGCGCGTCGGACCGCAACTCGGCCGCGGACGCGTTGCTGCTGGGCCGACCGACTATCTGAATCAGGTTGAGAAGTACGTGGTTTCGTCGACGATCGATGATCCCGGCTGGCGAACTCGACTGTGCTGCGCGTACTCGGCGAAACGATTGGGAGCCGGGAGCACCCGACGCGGGTTTGCGAACCCACCCGGATGGGCATTCGAAACCATGCTAGTTCGCAGAATTGCGCGACCCCTTCTATCGGCAGTGTTCATCGGGCAAGGGATCGAGGCATTACGGCGACCCGAACAGGCGGCGGAGACCGCTCGCCCGACTGTCGAGGCCCTACAGAAATTGCCTGAGCCGGCGGCAACGAAGGTTCCGCAGGACCCCGAAACGTTAGCCCGGGTGACCGCGGCGATGCAGATCGGGGGCGGTCTGCTGCTGGCGAGCGGGAGGCTACCCCGGCTGGCGTCCGCAGCGCTGGCCTGCTCCGTGGTGCCGGGCAGCCTTGGCGGCCACCTGTTCTGGACCGAGATCGACCCGGAGCGGAAGGTCCAACAGCGGCGCGAATTCCTCACGGACTTAAGCCTGATCGGCGGCCTGATGATCGCATCGGTCGACACAGAGGGGAAGCCGTCGCTCGGCTGGCGGGGCCGGCGGGCGGCCCGCCGCGTGGCCGATGCCGTGTCGGCTGTGCTGCCGGCAGAAACATCACCCAATGGCGCGGCGCTGGATACCGTCAGCGAAAAAGTGAGACAGAGTTTGCACACCGGTGCAGAACGTGGCCGCGAACTCGCCGATGTCGCGGGCGAGCGGGTCCCGCCGCTGCTGGACATCGCGCGGGAACGCGGCGCCGAATTGGCCGAAACCGCCAAAAAGCGCGGCAAGAAAGCGGCCACGAAGGCGCAGAAGCGGCTCGAACAGTTCGCTTGAGGATCGACAAGCGGTCAGATCACCAGGCCCAGCAGTAACACCAACACGAACCCCACAACCGACAGCACGGATTCCATCACCGACCAGGTCTTGATGGTCTGACCCACGGTCATGCCGAAGTACTGGTTCACCAGCCAGAAGCCGGCATCGTTGACGTGCGAGAAGAACAGCGAGCCCGAGCCGACGGCGAGTACCACCAACGCGACCTGGCCGCTGCTCATGCCCTCCACAAGGCCGAGCATCAACGATGACGCGGTCACGGTTGCGACGGTGGCTGACCCGGTGGCGAGCCGGATCAGCACGGCAATCACCCACGCCAGCAGCAATACGGAAACATGAGCGCCCTTGGCCCAGTCTGCGAGCATTGTGCCGATCCCGCTGTCCACCAGGATCTGCTTGAACCCGCCGCCGGCCGCGACGATCAAGATGATGCCCGCCACCGGCGGAAGACCGGACGCGACGCACTTCGCCAACTCATCGCGCGACATACCCACGCCCACGCCGAAGGTGAACATGCCGACCACGACCGCGATGAGCAGCGCCACCAACGGGGTTCCGAGAACGTCAAAAACAACCCGGAATGGCCTGCTGTCATCCTTGACGAAGACGTCAACGACCGCCTTGCCGAGCATAAGCGCCACCGGGACCAGCACGCTGAACAGCGTGATCCCGAACGAGGGCCGTCGCCACCCCTGTTCCGTTCGGTCACGGCGGATTTCGTCGGCCGGTGCCGGGCCGCCCGACTCGCTCGTCGAGAATGTGTCCGGCGCCTCGATCACGACCCAACGGCCCGCCAGCCTGCCGAAGAGCGGGCCTGCGACGATCACCGTCGGTATCGCCACCGACACACCGAGCGCCAACGTGATGCCAAGATCGGCGTGCAGATTGGCGATCGCGACCAGCGGCCCGGGATGCGGAGGGACCAGGCCGTGCATCGCCGACAAACCGGCCAACGCCGGGATCCCGACGGTGATCAGCGACTGCTGCGATCGCCGGGCGACCAAATAGATCACGGGCATCAGCAGAACCAGGCCGATCTCGAAGAACATCGGCAGCCCGATGATCGCGCCGACCAGCGCCATGGCCCATGGAAGTGCACGCGGCGACGCATGGCCAACGACCGTGTCGACGATTTCGTCGGCGCCCCCCGAATCGGCGAGAAGCTTCGCGAACATCGCACCCAGCGCGATCAAGATGCCCACACTGGCGGCGGTCGAGCCGAACCCGTCTGCGAATGACTTCAACACCTTCTCGGGGTTCTCCCCCGCCACGCTGCCAACGGCGAGGCTGCCGAAGATCAATGCGAGGAACGGGTGCAGTTTGGCGACGGTGATCAGCACAACAATCAACGCGATGCCGACCAATGCAGCCAGGATCAGCTGCCACCCGGCCGCCACCGGCCGGGGCAGGTCGGCGGCGAGCAATATCGGGCTCATCACGTCTCCTTTGGATGTGCCTGCGCGAGGTAGCTTTCGACGATCGAGTCGATGTCATGGGTTACATCGAGGGTCGTGCCGCGCTCATCCGGCGCGAGCGGTTCGAGCGTCGCGAACTGCGACGCCATCAGCGATGCGGGCATGAAATGACCCGGCCGGCTTGCCTGCCGCGCGGCGATCACCTCCGGTGAGCCGCTCAGATGCACGAATTCGGTTTGCGGACAATGCCTCCGCAATTGATCGCGATACTTACGCTTGAGCGCCGAGCAGCTCATTACCCCACCCTCTCGACAGTGTTCGGCCAGCCAGTGGCCGATCGCCTCCAGCCAGGGATACCTGTCGTCATCGTCGAGGGGGATGGCGGCCTTCATCTTCGCGATGTTGGCGGGCGGGTGAAAGTCGTCGGCGTCGGCGAACGGCACGCCCAGCCGCTGCGCCACTGCGGCCCCGACCGTCGACTTGCCCGATCCCGACACCCCCATCACGACGATTGGTGATCGCATGCTTGTCCTTACCCCGGTCCGCGCGCCCGTATGCAGGCTGAGGTTAACTCTTGTGGTGGACCGACGACCCGGCCTTTCCCGCCGTTTCTTTCATCGTTTCGAACCCGTCCACGCCGTGACCTACTTCGCCCCAGAGGCACGCGCGGCCCTCGACGGCCTGGGCTATCGCGGATTTTGGATGGGGTACTTCGCGGCGCGCTCGGCGCCGCTGGGCAGGGTGCCCGCGGAGGTGGTCACCGCGACGTTCTACAACTTCGCACCGGAGCGGGTCGCCAAGGCGATGACTGGGGCGTGGGCGGTCGCCGGGCCTGATTCGGCATTGCTCGCGCGTCACGAATCGGCAGTAGCCGCGCTACGCCGATACGGCGTCGATGACTGCGAGAGCGTCCGGACCGCGGCCGAATTGGCCGGTAGGGCCGCAAAGCACGCCGGTGTGGACGGGCGTCCCCTGTTCGCCGCGAACCGGGCACTGCCCTGGCCGGACGAGCCGGTACTGGCGCTGTGGCACGCGCTCACGTTGCTGCGAGAGCATCGCGGTGACGCCCACGTCGCTGTGCTGATCGCCGAGGGCATCTCGGGTCGAGAGTCCAATGTGCTGCACACGGCCGCCGGAAGGGTACCCCGGGAATACATGATGCGTGCCCGCGATTACGACGACGATTCGTGGCGCGAACACGAGATCGCCCTGGCCGCGCGCGGGCTCCTCGATGATGAGGGCGCGTTGACCGCGTCGGGCACTGATCTCAAGAACCACATCGAATCATCCACCGACAGGCTCGCCCTGCGTGCACTCGACGCGCTCGACGACGACGACGTCGAGAAGCTGTTCGCCGCGCTGACGCCGATCACCCGGCAAGTCATCGCCGGCGGCGATATTCCGGCGATGACACCGATGGGATTGAGCCGCGACGATCTCGACGACGCGAGCGCCCGGTTGTGACGGCGCCGCGCAGGACGTGTGCGCCCACCGCGGCCAACAGCAGCATGGCCCCCACCTCCAACGGCGGATGCGTGAGCTCGGCGGTGAAAACCGCGGCGAACACCGGAGCATGCTGGGTGACCCCGAGAACTGCCGCGCCACCGATCAGCGCCAGCGTCGGAACACTGGCCTGTCCACCGAGACGGTCGACCGCCAGCGCCACGAACGCGCCGGTCGCAACGCCGGTGGACAACGCGGGCGTGAGCATGCCGCCCACCGCGCCGGCCCGGATGAACAACGCGGTGAGCACCGGTTTGAGTACCACCGCCACCGCGACCGCGACCAGCGTGTCACCGCCCGCGAGGCTTTCCAGCACGATGCTCTTGCCGTTGCCCGGCATCTGCGGCATCCAGATCGATGCGGTACCGGTCGCGAGCCCGGCCAGCCCGACTGCCGGTATCAGCGTCCACGACTTCGGCGGCACGCTCGGTTTGACCCGCGCGATCAGGCCGTTGAACGCGGTGCCGACGATCGCGGCCAGCGGCATCGCGGTGATCGCGAACACGAACGTCTTCCAGGTGAAATGCGTATCCGGCCAAAGGAACGTCGGCGCGCCGTGCGTGATGGGCCACACCGTGACCGTGGCGATGGATGAGGTGGCCACGGCGACGAACACCGCCAGTGGGCGCCAGGTGCGTAACACGAGGCCCAGAGCGAACAACACGCCCGCGGCCGGCACGTTGTAGACGGCCGCCAAGCCCGCACCGGCCGCGCTGCCCAGCAGGATCTGACGGTGCGCGGGCGGGATCGATCCGACGCGGATCAGCAACTCGGTGGAGGCGGCGGCGAACAGGCGGGGCGCTTGCTCTCGCCCCAGCGACGCGCCGGAACCGACCGCCAGAACCTGCAGCAGCGCGTCGACCGCCATCGGGACCTGCGCGAATCGGCGGCCTTCCCGGATCGACTCGTTGAGATCGGGCACCGTGGCCCGCCGCCGCAGCAGCATCCAGCCCAAGCCGGCGAGCGCGCAGCCGATCGCCGGTCCCAGCAGCCGCCGTTCCACAGGGGCGTCCTTGACGCCGGTGAGCAGTGGTCCTTGGGTAAAGCCGTAGGCCACGTGCTCGATGGCCTTCACGACCAGGGTCGTGAAGCCGCCGGCGATACCGCTGAGGACACCGGTGACCAGGATGGCAGCGGCGAAGGTCAGGTACTGCTGAGTGCGGCTCACGGGATGCTGGCCGGCGGGCCGGTGCGAAGCGACCCGGGGATTAACACTGTCGGTTCCACTCGATCCAGCCGGCACCGTGGCGACCGTCCGGCGTGGCCACCGTCGCCCAGGCCCGTGCGAACCAGGCGACCCGGCCGTCGGGCGCCTCGAGCCGCAGCGGGGCGTGAGCCTGGATGTCGGCGACCGCCTCCACCGCGCCGGGGTTGAAGGTGATCGTCGTGGTCACCGGTAACCCGTTGTCCGCGAACGATGCTCGGGCGCTGACGGCTTGGAGTTCGGTCAGCCCGGCTCCCCGGCTCTGGATGTAGCCGGCACCGATCGGCGGCGCGCCGGGCAGTCGGATGTCCACGCCGTGAAGATCAGTTCCGTCATCGAGATGCAGCGCGTTCCACACCCACTCCATGCCCCACCAGTCGCGGACCCCCCACGAGTGGTCCCGCTGTCCGCGCACAGCGTCGGCCGTCATACGCCGGCCATCGACGCTGACGCTGCCCGTTACCGTGCACGGGATTTCGTAGCGCGGCGTCAGGCGGTAGCGATACGGGGTGCCGACAGTGGACCACTCCAGGTCCATGGTGACGTCCACACCACGGCCGGGCTCGCCGCGCAGCAGCGCGGCCGGATCATCGTGCGATTCCCCGCGACCCGAAACGTGCACGCGGTACGTCTGCAGCTCGGCCACGACCTCGTGGGTGAAGTCGATTGTGTTTGTATGCAATGTAAACGGGTCGTCGAGTGGCGCTGAGAAGTCGAGGACCGCGACAGTCGGCTGATCGGGACCGCACAATAGGGCGGTGAACCACGCCGCGCCCTCGTTTGGGGTCAACCCGAGCCGGACATATCCGCCGATGCGTTGATGCGGGTCGACGAAATCGCAATACCAGCTTTCATTCCACATCGGCTCCGTGCCGGCCGGGTGTGCGAACTCGTCAGCGGGATCCGGCTCTAAGGGCCGCGGCGCAACGGGTTCCGGTAGCAGTGCCAACGCGTCGTAGTCCAGCACCTGCTGACAATGGCGCTCGAGCATGGTCATGAACATCTCGTCGCCCCGGTCTGTGCGCTGCACGAGCATCGGCGACACGATCGTCATCATCACTCCTGCGAACGTCTGCCGCCGTACTCCGTCACGCACGTCGTCGAGGGTCAGCGTGGTCGTGGAACCGAGCGCCCGGTGATAGCACTCCATCAGCTCCTCGGCGTGCGACCGACGCGCCGGCACCGGTAGCGCGCAACCGATGAAGTAGGCGAGGTCGGTCATCGCCGGTCCCCAGCTGACTGTCTGCCAGTCGACGACCGTCAGCGGCCGGTCGGCGCCGGGCAGGCCGAACAGCATGTTGTCCAGTCGATAGTCGCCGTGGACCAGCCCCTTCGGACCGCCCACCTGTTCGTCGGCGGCCAGGTACGCGTCGAAGCTTGCGACGAACCGGTCGCACACTGCGCGGTGTTGCGGCGCGATGCGGTTCCCGTAGCGCTCGACGAATCCGGCATACAGCTGGGCAAGCAACGCCTGGCCGATCGGTGCTTGGCGGTTCAGCCACGCGGCGCCTGCCAGGGCCGGGTCGCCGATGGCGGGGCCGTGCAGGCGTCCGAGTTCCGAGACTGCCAGCCGCGCGCGCTCCACCGAGGTGCCCTCGATCTCGTTGCCGACCTCCGCGGGCCCGGCGTCGCCGAGCAGCAACGCGAACGTCCCCGCGTTCGCATCGAACGAGGCGTGGTAGCACGGCGCGATCGGACCCACGAGCCGAGGAGCCACGTCCGTGTAGAACCGCACCTCGCGTTCGTAAAGGCCCAGAGCAACGCCGGTTTGGCGGCTGACCGGGTCCGACGCCGCGACTTTGAGGACCACCGACGTGGGTGCCTGCGCGTCGCCGTCGTACTCGAGGGCGACGCGATAGCACTCGCTCATCTGTCCCGTGCCGACGCGTTCGGCGTGAAACGCAGAGACCGGCGCATTCACCTGCGCACTCAACCACTCGGTGCTCAGCTCATCGGCCCGCATGGGCTGACCCTAGGCCGGTCGACGGCTCAGCACAGCGGGATTGAGCGTGCGCGGCGAGGTGTGTCCCGAAAGTGCCAGTGTCAGATCGACTTCCGAGAGCAGGTTACGAATCACCTGCGCGACACCGTCGGCGCCGCGCAGCGCCATCCCCCACAGATAGGGCCGGCCCAGTAGCACCGCCCGCGCGCCGAGTGCGAGCGCCTTGACCACGTCGGATCCGCACCGTATGCCGCTGTCGAATAGGACCGTGAGGTCATCGCCGACGGCGTCGACGACGTCGGGCAGCGCGTCCAGCGCCGCGATCGCACCGTCCACCTGCCGTCCCCCGTGGTTGGAAACGACCACTCCCTGCACACCGTGGTCGCGGGCCAGCCGCGCGTCGTCGGGATGCACGATGCCCTTGAGCAAGATCGGCATCGTCGTCAGCGCACGCAGCGCCGCGAGGTCGGCCCAGCTGACCGCCGGGTTGCTGAACACGCTCACGAACTGCAGTACGGCAGCCGTCGGGTTCTGCTCGGGCGGCTCCGGTAGCGCAGCGCGAAAAACGGGGTCCGACAGATAGTTTGCGATCCCGACAGACTTCAGAAACGGCAGGTAGGCCGTCTGCAGGTCGCGCGGACGCCAGGCGAGCAGACCGGTGTCCAGCGTCACGACGAGCGCGCCGTAGCCTGCCGCCTCCGCGCGGGCGACGAAGCTGGCGGTGAGCTCGGGGTCCTTGGGCCAGTACAGCTGATACCAGTGGGGCACGTCGCCGCCGGCTGCCGCGATGTCCTCCATCGCGTACGACGCGGCGGTGGAGGCGACGAATCCGATCCCACCCGCAGCGGCACCGCGCGCGGCTGCCAATTCCCCGTCGGGATGCACGATCGACTGCACGCCGATCGGCGCCAGCAGTACCGGCGCCGCGTGCTGCACACCGAAGATCTCGATGCGCAGGTCGCGCGACGACACGTCGCGCAGCATTCGCGGCACGATCCGGTGTCGCGTGAAGGCCGCCCTGTTCTCGCGTTCGGTGTCCTCGGTGCCGGCACTGCCGAAGACGTAGCCGCGGGCGCCGGGGTCCATCGCGGCTGATGCCTGCGCTTCGAGTTCGGCCCAACCCATCGGGAAGTCCAGCGTCTCGCCCGACATTCCCTTCAGGTAGACCTCGAACTGATAGTTGCCGAACAGGGTCGGCTCGGTGTCGGCCATGCCGCTGACCCTAGGGTTCATTGGACCAGCGTGAAACCCTCCCACGCCTGCCGGCGCCCCGGATATGGATCGTGTTCAATCCGGGAGTGGTTGTCGAAGACCATGACCGCCCGGTCCTGGTCGTAGGTCGGCCAGCCCTCCCCGGGCATGCCCGTCCTGCTGAACCTGCGCCAGCGCGACTGAATGTTGTTGCTCACCCGCAGCGCGGAGCGTTGGTCGGCGGCGAGCGTCAGCAGCGAGCCCCATCGGGTGCGGTAGAGGTCGAACACCGCGAGCAATTCCATCCCGTGGGTGGCGCCGAGCCCGGTCCAGTTGAGGGCGCGCGGCGCATAGTCGTAGCGGTACATATACGTCGGCGCGTGCTTGCTGTGCGCTTCGGCAATCTGCCACGCCGCCGACCCGAAGAACATGTCGGCGCTGAGTTGCATGCACGCGTCGGGGTGCGGGTAGTCGGGATACGCGGCAGTGATGCGTTCTCGTGCAGCGGGATCGGCAGCACCGAGCAGGCGCTCGATCGTCGGTTCGGTCGTCGGCATCATCTTCAGCCAACGGGTGAACAGCCTGGCCTCTTCGGCGTTGTTGCCGACGATCACCGGAACCGGGTGGGCCTCGCCGCGTGCGATCGCCTGGAACGGGTCCCTGGGAAGATAGTCGCCATCGGCGATCGGCCCGATCGCGAACGAACCGGCGGGCTCTTCGACCAAGCGGGCAAGCAGTTGGTCGAGCGCCTTGACGAAACGATAGGGTTCGATCTGCATCAGCCCCGCGGCGGCGTTCCGCGGGTCGACGCCCAGGTTCTCAGCGAATTGGGCGGCGAATCTGGGCGCGGCTTCGGGCGCCACGACCATCCCGCTGGCGGGGCTTTCGGAAATCGCGCCCGCGAACAGTCCGCGCGCGGCCGGCACCGCGAGCAGGGTCGCGACAGCGTGCGCGCCGGCGCTCTCGCCGAAGATCGTCACCCTGTCCGGGTCGCCGCCGAACGATGCGATGTTGTCGCGCACCCACTCGAGCGCGAACACCAGGTCGCGCAGGAACAGGTTGCTCTCGATCGGATGGTCGGGCGTCGCCAGCGACGACAAGTCGAGGCAGCCGAGCGCGCCGAGCCGATAGTTCGCCGAAACATAGACACAGCCGCGCCGCGCGAGCGCGGCACCGTCGTATATCGGAGTCGCGGAGCTGCCCAGCATGTATCCACCGCCGTGGATGAAGAACAGCACCGGCAGCGGCTCGTCGGTCGGTGTTGCGGGCGCGACCACGTTGACGGTCAGGCAGTCTTCGCTCATCGGCTGGTACTTGTTCACGCCGAGGACGGTGTATCGGCGCCGTTGGGGCGCACAGAACGCGAAATCGTGGCAGTAGCGGACGCCGCGCCACGGGATCGGTGGCCGTGGCGCCCGCAGCCGCAGCCGGCCCACGGGCGGGCGGGCGTACGGGACGGACCGCCACCTCGTCACGCGATCCCCGGTCATTCCCTCGACCGTGCCGCTCGTTGTGGTCACTCGGGTATTGCGATCGACCATTCCTTGACGTTAGCGGACGCTAGCGAAGCAGCGGTCGGCCATCCGGTTGGGACTCGCCAATCCGCTTCAGCCGTCATCACAGGCTCGGCGGATACGGTGTCACCCATGCGTTGTTGGGCCGCGGCGGTGTTCGCGTTGATGCTGGTGGCCGGTTGCTCGGAGACCGTTGGGGGCCAGTCTCAACCAACCAAGTTGACCCCTATCTCTAGCTCGCCGTCGAAGTCGTCGTCACCGACCTCGGCGCCAGCGCCCACGGCCGCACCCGGCCCCGGTGCGCCGATCGCGGACGTCATCGCATGGATCGCTGCCGGGGAACCGGCCGATGCCGCCGGCTTTCACACGGCCACCCGCGACGGCACCCCGACAGACTTGGGCGACGACGTAGCGTTCACCACCCCGTCGGGCAAAACGACGTGCGCGACGATGTCGAGCTACACCAACGAGTTGATGTGCCTGGTGCAGCTCAAGAACCCGCCGCCACGCCCCACCGGAATTGAGGTTCATTGGGCCGGAGGCTGGGTGAATTTCGACGGTGAGTCGCTGTCGGTCGGCAGCTTCCACGGCGACCCGGGTCCGTTCGAAAACGGTGACGGTCCGCAACTCCCGTATGGCAAGACATTGAAATTCGGTGACTACCAATGCCGTACGGATCAGGTCGGTTTGTACTGCGTGAACTACGCGCATCAGTCGGCGGCGCGGTACAGCGACGCGGGCATCGAGCCGTTCGGGTGCCTGAAAACGGTGGCTCCCCCGCCCGATGTCGGGCTCAAGTTCAGCTGCTGACCGCAGGCTCAGCGGTCGGCACCCAGCAAGTCGGTCAGCGCCACCGCCATGTCGTGCAGCCCGGTCTTCAGCGAGTAAGTCTTGTCGGCCGTCCAGTTCATCAGGCCACCGAACAGCGCGCCCACGATGATGTCCGCCAGCGTCTGTGGGTCGTGCCGTGGGCTGATGTCACCTT
>Ga0209006_10004046_pt1 | contig 13350 bp, 7 predicted proteins | sample JacPin_JW_Ref_O2_FD_188567 | JGI IMG/M metagenome (GOLD analysis project Ga0209006, IMG submission 188567) | Forest soil microbial communities from Algoma, Ontario, Canada - Jack Pine, Ontario site 1_JW_Ref_O2 (SPAdes) (version 2) | ecosystem: Environmental > Terrestrial > Soil > Boreal... | reverse complement strand
CCTGCGGAAGTGGCAGACAAAAGATAGGCGCGGTTAAGCTGGGTGCGGCTCATGACGGGAGTAAACCACCGGTCGGAGGTGGAGAAACTGGAGGCCATGAAATAGTAGTAATTCAAGTCGCCACCGTCAAAATAGCCCATCGCGCGCAGGCCGTTGGTATCGTTCAAAGCCGGAACCACCTGACGTGCATCATTGGCGGCGGTAACCACGAATCCGTTCAGCGCAGCTGGACTAGCCCCTATGGGATCGTTCAAGTCCCAATCGATATGAGCTTCATCCCAGAAGGGGCTGGGCTCTTCCGTGCACAAGGACGCCATATGAAACGAAGTCACTAAAGTAGTGGTGTCCGGGATACAGGAGGTATTTTGTGCCGCCGTAGTACCGGTGGGCGGTATGAACGGATCGGCGGGATTGCAGCCGGTGATTGCGGGAGCGGGTCCTTGCAGGGGCGCGATTCCGCTGGCCGGGTTGAATTGCGGCAAACCGTCGAAGGACTGATCGGGGATGCCATTCTGAGCCCAGTATTCGCGCATCGCGCCGAAATAGTGATCGAAAGAACGATTCTCCTGGGCGAAGACAACAATGTGGTTGATAGTTTGCAGCGTGGCGGCGAAGGTCGCGGTCACTGAATCGGCTGCGCTTAAGGTGACACTGCAGGCTGCATTGCCCGTGCATGCGCCGCTCCAGCCGGAAAAGGTGCTGGTTCCTGGCGTTTCGGTAAGCGTAACCTGGCTATTCTGCGGGAAAGTCGCGGAGCACGTCGTCGGACAATTAATCCCAGAGGGGGTGCTGGTAACGGTTCCCGTCCCCGTTCCGGCCACGGTCACGGACATGGTCACATTGCCGGGGGGAGGCGGTGGACCCGAGCCGGCAACAACTCCCCGGCAACCGGCCAGAACCATGGTCACCAGAACAACCAATACTGCAGACGCCGAGCTCAACCAAAATGTGTACCGAGACTCCATTGGTGATTTACTCCTGCCGAGCGAATCGCGAGCTAAACCCTACGTTCGATACCCGACGTTCGATGAAAGCGAGCCCAAGAGGGTTGTTTGTTGCTACGAAGGCATCCGGACGCAATAAAATCGGACGCCACTTGTGCATCCTGCTTACTCTGCGTGGGTTAGAGCTCTGCGTCCATCCGGCGGACATAGTAGATGCGAACGCTGGCGAGAGTAGAACCTGTTGATCTAAGGTATTTTCCGCGTGGATATAGGGTCTTCCCCTGAGCGCAAGAAGATTCCTGCCATTTTTCACAAAGTTGTAACGTCACACTCCGAAAATTTCGCATCAGAGATTTGCACGTTCGTATTGAGCGTTCGCCGCAGTGTAAGTGCACATATGCCAACGGATGAACAAATACCCGCCCGACCCTTCGCTCGAAGCCCATCGTTTCCTGGAACTGCTCGCGCCGAAGATGGCAAGCCGGAGATGACTCGCAATCGCACACCGCTGCTCAGCCTGGCCCGCAAGCTGCGCGACAATGAGACGGTTCTCGGCCTCATGCGGGATGCATTCCGCATGTTCCAGCGCATCGGGATCACAGTGAGTCCGAACCACTACTACTGGCCTGTGCCCGACTACCGCGAACTGGAGTCCCGCAAATGGCCTGCCGAGGAAGAGCCTCTGGGGCTGGACCTTGCCTTCGACCGGCAGTTGGATTTTCTGCAAACGGTGGTTCCGCAATACCAGGCCGAATGGGAATCGGACTCAGCGCCGTTTTTCAGCGTGAGCTACAGCTACAGCAATGGCTTCTTCGAAGCCGTCGATGCCGAGATCGCTTACTGCATGGTGCGCCACTACAAGCCGCGACGCATCGTGGAGGTGGGGGGAGGCTACAGCAGCCGCGTTATGGCTGCTGCCCTCGATCTGAATCTCAGGCGAGATGGCGTGCGCGGCGAGCTGATCACAATTGATCCATATCCAGACCGGTTTCCCCAGAAGGCGCTGAGCGATCGCGTTCATCTCATTCCACACACCGTGCAAGAGGTGAGTCTCGATGTATTTCTCAGCCTGCAAAGTGGTGATTTTCTGTTTCTGGATTCAAGTCACGTTGTAGGAATCGGCAGCGATTGCGTGCGCGAGTATCTCGAAATCATTCCGCGCATCGCCGGCGGCGTGCTGATCCACGCCCATGACATTTTCATCCCCGCCGATTATCCGCGCGAGGCGGTCCTGCACAATCTCGCCTTCTGGTCCGAGCAATATCTGCTGCAGGCGTTGCTGATGAGCAATCCGCAATTCGAAGTGTTGTGGGGGAGCAGCTACATGCAGAGCCGAGCCAGCAGTACACTGGAAAACGCTTTCCCGCACTGGCAGCACAGTTATCGCAACATGCCCGCGGAAAAGCGCCGCTTTCTTCCTACCCGCGACAGGGACCACGTCTGGCCGTCCAGCTTCTGGATGCGGAAGCTGGCCTGATTTGGAGTGAACCTCATCATTGAGGCACGGCTACACTCATACACGCCGAGTGTGGTCTTCTGCAGGAGTGAATCTACCAAATCCCTTTGTCGTCACCCGTAATCTGCAGATTCACGAAAGCGGCGGCCGCCAGCGCCGGCAATAGAGACAGGCGGGCGGCAGAGCGAAAGTGCCGCGCCGCGCCTGTTCCGATGAGTTGCTGCAGAAACAATTGCGAACCCTGGGGGAGCATAGGCACGCGCAAGAACTGTTCCCCGACGTACGTGACGTCGGCTCCGAAACGCGCCGTGCGCAGCACAAACTCCGGCAGCGGGAGGGTACCAGCTCCGGTGCGCTCGTTGTAGTCCGAAGTAATCTTCAATAGCGTTGCAATCCCTGGCCAGATCGACCAGCGCTGGGCGGAGGTGCGCAGCCGCGCAAAATCCAAACAGCCGGCTCGCACCAGCCCCGAAAGATTCACCAGGTCGGTGAGTCGAATATAGAAATGGCGATACATCCTCTGCAGGGTCGCGAGTGCGACTTGTTCTTCTGGGGCCGGGACGCGAAAGCGAAAAGGACCTGCATCGCGCATTACGCTGGTTTCTTCCAGGTGAGCCGGTAGCGCATCCTGCTCTCCGGTTTGTCCCAGGCAGCCGACATGGATCTCCACTAATCGAGACAGTCCCGGAATCCGGAAGTTCCATTTGTGCGCCAGGCGATCACCCCAACTCTGCACCTGCGGCTCGGCTCTCAGTTCGCTCTGCATCACGCGTACCGTATCCTCCTCGGTGGCGGCGATAAAGAGATCAAGATCGCTGCCGATATCTGGCCAGTGATCCAGAGTTTTGATCACGATCGGGGAGTGCCCGGTCAGTTCAAGCGCGCGCACGACCTTATACAAGGCCGTTAGGGCGTCTCCGTTCTCCTGTTGCTCCACTTGCGCGAGATTCTCGAGGCCGCCAAACAGCGGCGCGACCACACCAGCCACATTCCATTTCTCTAATAGCTGCAACGTACGAAGGCGGACGCGTTGCAGCTCGGCAAAGGTCAGAAACTCGGACCATTCCTCCTTCGACTTGTGCTGCAATCCCGAAAGCGCGGCTTCGACCTGAGGGTTAGTTTCGCCCCGCTCCCCCTGCGGTGTGAGCGCATTGAGATGTAATACCGCCAGCGTCTCGAACATTGCGGCCGCGCGTTCTCTCCTCTTCGTCATGGCCTTAGTCATGGACGTCCTCCGTGCGTGCTATCCGCTTTCGATTCGCCACAGCGTGGCACACCGGGCTCAATCGCCGTTCCTTCTTCGTAATCGTTCCACGTAGCGATCAAGACAAACGGGATGGGGTGCGAGGAGTCGTTGTTCTCCTGGAACAAGCGTAAGGTGTCTTCGAATGTCTTTCCGCATCGTGTATCGATGTGCCGGTTCAAGCTCCACGAAGCCCTGGTGTCATTGAAGCCCGGCCACACTCCGCCCACTGTAATCTCGTCGGGATGCTTGGTTCGCATCTTCGTATAGAAATCGCTCAGGTAATCCTCGCCCCATGCTTGGCCGTCCGGGTTCCAGCCTTTGTGCCCGGGATTCACCCACGCGTACTCGCCATCGAAGGCTTTGCCATACTGCGCTGGCGGCTCGTCCCCATAAATCAGTAGCGGCGGCGATTCCCACTGATTCACCTGCTTACGCACCTGGTCCCAATCTGTGTGGCCGCGCTTGGGAAATACGAAGATGACGGGCCGCCCGCGGTACAGCAGGTAGGCATCGCGTCCTGGAGCGCCGGGGCCAATGTATTTCTGGTAAGCGAGGTCCATCGCCTCCATGGCGTCTTCAGTGGCGTGTCCGTTGTCATCCTGAGTTTCGTCATACATCAGAGCGATGTGAAAGTGCTGCTCGCTGGCGATTCGCTGCAGGAGCGCAGTACTTCGATCGAGAAATGGACGCCGCGAACCATACCAATCCACCGCGAAGGCATAGATGCCCATCTTCCGGGCATTCTCAATCTGCTTGCGCAGGACATTTGGATCCTGGCTGCTATACCCGACGTCGATGTGCTCCGGATCGCCGAACCAGGGCTGGTAGTCCGCGAGAACCTTGGGATTGCCCGGCGACTCAGGGACGTCTTTGAGCGTGAGCGGTTTGGAATTCGCGTGAGTGCACGCCCCCGGAATGGAGTTCACGATCACGAGATACCCCAAAAGGGCACATTGGTAAAGTTTCATCGACGATTTCCTGCTTTGGTTACGATGAGACGGGGAGGCCAACAGTTGGCACGAAATTACGCGTTCACACCGGGCGCTCAGAAGGTTTTGGCAGACACTTCCTCTAGATCGCGAACGTACCAGCGATCAGCGCCGGGGGTCATCAGAACCATGTATTCCTGGGGCGCATTTTGTGTATCGATTAACTTGTTTCCGTCAAAGATCTGGATCTCCAGCTGGGCCTGGTCGAGAAGCTGCATGGCAGATCCATCCGTGGAATAAAAGACTGCCTTCAGCTGGTGGCCGTGATCCACGATCCGAACGTGTACACCCGCCTGATTCTGTTCACCGATTCTTCGCACCAGGCGATCCTTGGCGCTTCCTGTGAACTCTTCGCTGAGGACTTCAGATCGACCGGATTCCAGGGCTCGTGCCATGTCACTCCAAGCCAATGCATAGTGGCGCGCGATCGTCGTGCCTGTGAGTTCTTCGATGGGACGTGGGGCGAGTCCGGAAGCGTCCAGGTGGACTTGAGGCAATGACTGGGCAGCCGCTAAAGTGCAAATAGCCACAGCAAAGCTCGCAACTTGGAGAAACCGCGGCGAGAATTTCTTGAGTGCCAGCGCGAGATGGACAATGCTCGTCATAGTTTTCCATTGAGCGCCACTTCATTGCCCAGCACCACACCGCATGCGACGCCAATCTGGGCCGGCCCGTGAAGGCTAAACTGTACTCGCGCTATACCTTTCTTGATCGGCGTGTCCACGGTGCTCTTGCCCTCCCGATCCACCTTCGTGAATGAAACCACAGTGCCATCGGGGAGGGCATTGCCACTGCAATCGCGTACCGGATCCGTTTCGAGGGTCACGGCATTCCCGCTGGGGATAGCTTTCATCCGCAAGCCGCAAGCCTCGGCCGCAACCTGTTGAATCACCCGGGCTTCTTCCGTTTTATCGGAGATTGCCGTCACCTGAACCCGGCCCTCATGTGGAGTCGAATCCAGGCGCATCCATGCCACACCGTGTCGCGCGGAACTTTGACGCGAGAAACTGGCGCCGCTCTCCGGAGTGATCCGGAAATCCACTACGGCTGGGGTCAAAACCAGATTGAAGTACTGGTCAAACACAAACGCCGTCGCGTCAATCGACTGGGGAGTAGAAACCGGCACACGCGAAGGATGGAGAAAGAAACTGAGATGCGCCGGCTTCGCTGCTTCTACCTGGAACACCGCGGAAGTGCATGAGGATGAGCCACATAGGACTGCCCGATAGCGGCCCGCCGCCTGCACATCGCTGGATTGAATCGTCACATCACTGCCAAGCGTCACACTACGTTTCACGACATGGTCAGGGCCCAGGAGATAAAAAGTGGCTTGCCCGGACCCCTCGGCGGGGATCGAGAAGCCCTTTCCCGCTTCCACGGTGGCGGGCACACGCAGGTCATCAGCCCCTGCCCAACCGGACAATATGCTCAGTAAAGCCAATGCTGTCAGGCAGTTGCGCAATATGAAATTGATATGGGCAGTGCGCTGCATGCTAGTCGCTCGACCGCGCGTAGTGATTGACGATGACACGATAATTCTTCAGCCGCCCCGCAATGTCATCCGGAATGTCGACCGCGAAAGGTACCGGCACCTGCGGCATAAGTGCTTGATCTACATAGCCATCCGACACCCAGATCACTTTTCCGGAGTTGTCGTAATAGGCTGCCAAAACCTGCGCGATGTTGACGGGACGGCCGCTTTCGTTCACCAATGAACCCTTCAACACGTTTCGATCCAGTCCGTCTTTGCTCACTGCCTGATCGCTGACCGCAATCACCGGATCAGCGCTGGCCGGGACCAGGAGAGCACGCGCATCCATGCGTACACTCTTTACCGCATCCATGCGAACCCCTGGAAAATCAATGCGATAGGGCGAAACCTGCTTGGGGAGCAGCACGTGCGAGATCAAGTCGAAGCTGCCTTCCTCCTCAATAGGAGAGCCGTCCGCTTTCAGCAGCGTCGCATTCACATTCAAATATGCGGGAACGGTATCTTCATTCTCGACTTCTCCGAGAATCACTACGCGGCCGGGGCGCGAGATCGCATTCATCGACGTAATGCGAACTTTCGGCGTGTCCACATCTTGCGCACCCCAGTTCTGCGACGTGTTGCGACCGATGACTTCCCACCGCAAGTAATTCACCGACACCACCTGCGGCGGCACTGCTGACGGCGCCGGTTTTGGCCATACCACACGCCAAACCGAACCGTCGCGGCGCACGCGCAAATCCCGGACATCATCGAGCGAGCCCAGTGCGCTCGACCAATTCATCCTGACACGCACCAAAGCCTGGTCAGCATCGGAGTGCAGCGGGGAAACCTCCGCGGTCTGCAGCGAGGAATAGGTGCGCAAACTGCCGTCGCTTCCAGCCAACTCGCGAGTGAAGGATGCCAGATCCGTGTCGCTGCTGCGATCGAGCGAAGCATATGCCTGATCGAAGTTGTGCGCCTGAATCTGGCCCATTAGAGCCTGCACAGCCTCTTCGGGCGTCCCTGCAGAGAGCATGGCATGCTGCTTGAGCCCTCCGGACTGCAGCCAGGCAAAAGCAACCAGCACCGCGGTAGCAATGGCGAGGAAAAAAACCAGCCCCCACTTCATGAGCGCACCCCGTTCGCGTAGACGCCTTCCGGCGTCTCTCTGGGAAGTGTGACCAATTCCTGCACACGGCGCGGCTCGACCAGCAACCAGACAAACAACATTGCCAAAATGCTGCTGCCGATGGGCAGGATGCCCCAGATCAGTCCTTCCCATGGAGCCGGCATGGCGTCTGATGGGATCGTTCGCGCCGGAACCGCGTCATCCTTGGACCAGACGGTGATGGTGCCGGAATCATAACTCTCCACCTGACGCCATCCGCCGAATACCAGCAGAGGCTCATAGAACGGATCGTGCACGAAAATGAATTTCAGGCCGTAGTGGTTGGCATGCTGGAGCATGGCGCGGAGCGAATCCATGCCGGCTGCGCCGAAGAACTTCGCGCTGGTCAATTGTGCTGCGCCGTAACGCGTCATCTCCGGCAGCAGGCGAGCCGAATTGTATTCGCCATCCACGCTATTCGCGTTCGCATACGTTCCGACCTTGGAGAGAGCGTTCCCGAATCCCAGCGTGAGATAGCGGTACTGATCATGGCCATCGCGATTCAAGAAGGAGACGACTGAATCTACATTCAGGGAGCTGAACGTACGAAATGGGCTCCATGTCAGCCAACCCAGCGCCAGAGCCAGGCTGGCAACCGCGGCTGTACTTACGCTGATTGCACCCCAGCGCGGGAAGCGGTCGATCACTTGCTCCACCAGCAATCCCACAATCGGCAATGCCATCACCGTCGCCCAAAGCGTAAAGCGTTCGAATGTGAGAATTTCAAAGGCTCGGCCAAATATCCAGCGCGGAACTGGCGTTGTACCGCCCAGCGCAATCAGGAAGGTCACCCAGAACGCCAACAGCAGCACTCGCAAACGCGGATTCGATGCGCCCTTGATGACAATGAAGGGCAATGCCAGGATCAAGGCACCATACGGCACGACGAAGAAATTCATGCCGTAGGTCCAATTCATCAGTAAGTTCGAACGGCTCGCGTGCGGAATCGGCAGCTGTTCAATGGGATGGCGGATGATCGCAATCCAGTAGGGCAACAGAACCACCCCAACGCCCACAGCAGCAATCGCGGCGAACACAAGACCCCGCCCAATGATTGGAGTGCCGGACTGCTCGTTCTCGCGACCGTCGTGCCATGCCAACCACAAGACGGGTAAAGCAAAGAGGACCGAGCCGAAGATGAGCGTGACGTGGTGAGCCGATGCGGCGGCCAACGTGAGAGCAATCCCCTTCAACAGTGATCGCCAACTCGCCGATCTGCACCACGAATAGAAATAAGGAAGAGCCAGAAGATACAAAGGAGCCGACAAGGTTGTGGGCAACTGTCCTGCCGAATAGACAAGGAATGCGATGCTACCGGCAAATACGGCCAGCACCCCCGCATAGCTGGCTGCGCGGTCATTCACCCAAAGCTGCGCGAACCGGTATGCGCCCACTGCAAGCAGGACGACCGCTGCCAACTGCACCAGCATGAAGGCCTCGGTGAGGCCGACGATATAGGAAAGCAGCGCAATCCATTGGTGAGTGAGAGGCGGGTACGTGGTTTGGGAAAAGCCGGCAAACCACTTCTCGTTCCACGGATCGAACCAGTGATGCGCATAGTGCGACGCAAAAAAGATGTGCAGGTTCGCGTCATACGACGTGGTAGCCGGCAACTCCATAACGAGCAAAGGCCCGTGAATGGCGAGCGCCAACAAAATGATGGCGGCAACGGGAATCGGACGTTGCCAAATGCTGGCCTTAATCGGGAGCACAGACGTTTCCTCGCGGTCTCTCATTTGAGCGACGGTTTGATTGTCGGAAGCCGGAGAAAGGTTGGCAGGTATTTTGGGCGAGGCTGTGTTGACTCCATTCAAAAGTCCGCAACCGATTTACGAGGTTCCTGCATCTCAGCGACGACGGAAGGGCAGGCGTGTACCTTCCGCCGTCAGTGGGGCCACAAGCCAAGAGGTTGGGGAGCAAGAGGTCCGGGAGGAGAATGGTGCATTCAGCGTTCAAGGCAGGCGTGTGGGTTTCGGTCTTGGTTGTGGCCGCGATCAGCGCTGCCCAAACCTTTGATGTGAACGGCCAAACCTCGTCCACTTCGACCGCGCCTGCGAAAAAACACGCTGCACCGCCCTCAACCAATCCTTCCAGTAATAATCCCGCCAGTAATAGCGACACTGGGATGGGTTGGGGCGCCAGCATTGAGGTTGCGCGCGAGGCGCGGGCCGCGCAGACGGCGCTACAACACGGGGACGCCGCGGGTGCCACTGCGCATGCCCAGCGCGCGGCCAACGCCGCTCCGCAGAATCCTGATCTTTGGTTCACGCTGGCTTATGCTGCCCGCCTGAACGGACAGTATTCACTATCTGTTGATGCTTATCGCCGCGGTCTCACTTTGAAGCCATCTTCAATCGAGGGGCTTTCGGGTCTGGCGCAAACCTATGCCCGGATGGGCCGCAGTGCGGACGCGCAAGAGGCAGTGGAGCAGGTCTTGGCTGCGAATCCCAGGAGCGAGTTGGACCTTCAGCTCGCGGGCGAACTGTTGCTTCCCACCGATCCGAAAGGGGCGCTTGAATATCTGAAACGCTCGGAGGCTGTAAAGGCGTCGCCGCGAACCGAACTTCTGCTCGCGCGCGCCTATGAGCGAACCGGAGATGGTGAGTCGGCGCACAAAATGCTGGAGAACGCGCGCCGCGCGGCTCCCACCAATCCCGAGGTGGTGCGGGCGGTTGCGTCCTACTACCGCGATACCGGCCATTATGAAGAGGCGATCCGCGCTCTTGAGGACTTGCGCACAAAAGACGCGAGCACACTTGCAGAACTGGGATACTCCTACGCGCTGGCCGGAAATGCGAAGGCGTCGGCGCGTAGTTACGGTGCGGCGGCAAGCCGTGCCCCGCGAGACATTGAGATCCAACTCAACGCCGCGCAATCCATGCTCAATGCCGGCGATTTCGATAAAGCTACGGCTCTTCTGGATCATGCCGCTACGCTGAATCCCCAGCACTATCGCGTGTTTGCCTTGCGCGCACGCCTCGATGCGGCTCAGCATAAGAATGACGATGCGATCCGCGAATACGAAGCGGCGCTGCAGCATCTGCCCGAAGGCGTGCCGGAGGGTGTTCTCTATCCCATCTCGCTGCGCATAGACCTAGCCGAGATTTATCGCGATGCTGGAGACGCCACAAATGCCGAACGCGTCACGAAAGATGCGACGAACGCGATCAATGCGATCAACGTAACCGACGCCGGTCGGCCCGAATTCTTGCGACTGCGGGCAGCCACCGAAATCGCCGCGGGGAATGCTGACGCCGCCGAAAAGGATTTCAAAGAAGCTCTGCAAATCGAGCCGCGCAACCCTGTTCTGCTTCTGAACTACGCCAATCTGCTCTGGAAGACGGATAGAAAAGAAGAGGCGCAAAAGACCTACCGCGAGGCGCTGGCAATCGATGCATCGAATGCGGGCGCGTTGGGCTCACTCGGATTTCTTTCTCGCGAGATGGGCGACTCCGCGGCCGCCCGCGGCTACTTCCTGGAATTGGCTAAAAAACATTCCGACGACTATGTCCCTTTCCTGGCCCTGGGCGATCTGTACAGCGCGGACCGTCAATTTCCGGAAGCGCAAGAGAGCTACCAGCAGGCGTTTCAGAGGTCGTCGAGTAATCCATTGATTATTTCCGGGGCAATGAATGCGGCCCTCGAAGCGCACCATCTCGACCAGGCCAAGGAGTGGCTCGGGCGCGCCTCGGAGACGATGCGGCAAAATCCGCAGGTCATGCGGGAGCACGAGCGCTACTTGACGATGATCGGCAACTACGCGGAGTCGGCAGACCTGGGCTATCAGGTCATCGAAAAACTGCCGCAGGACCGCGAGGCGGTCGATTATCTGGCCTACGATCTTCTATTTCTGAAGCGCCTTGATGAAGCGATGAAAATCGCGCATCGCTATGAACCTGTTCTCAGCACTGATCGCGACCTCCCTCTGATTGCGGGATACGTGCACGCCGATAACGGCGAGCACGAGGCTGCGGTTCGCGACTTCACGCGCGCCCTGGAGATCGACCCTAAGATCGCGGTGGGTTATATGAACCGGGGCTATGTGTATAACGACATGCGCCTGGCCACCAAAGCTGAGCAGGACTTCCGCAAGGCGTTGTCGTTGAACCCACAGTACGGCGAGGCCCACCTGGGGCTGGCCTACGCGCTGCTCCAGTTACGGCGCTCCACGGCGGCGTTGAAAGAGGCTGAAATCGCAGCCCGTTTACTTCCCGACTCCGAGAGTCTGCATCTTGTCAAAGCTGAGGGTTACCGGCAACGAGCCATGCTGGTTTCCGCCGAAGGCGAATACCGGAAGGCCCTGAAGCTGAATCCGAATGCCGTGAATTCCTACATTGCCCTGGCGGACGTGGAGTACCGGGCCCACAAATATGCGGCCTCCGCCGACACTTTACACAGTGCTCTCGCGGTTGCGCCCGACGACCCAATGATTTCCGCGCAGCTTGCAAGATCCTATGCGCAGCTCAAACGCTTGTCCGATGCCCTGCAGGCAATCGATTCCTCGGAGCGTGCTGGCGGAGCGAAGGACTACAAAGTGCTGCTCGTCATCGCGGACACGCTGCGCATCATGGGTCATCGCAACGAGGCCATGGCCAGATATGCGCGGGCTTTGGAGAGTTCTGACGAAGATCGGCTTCAGGTTCGGCTAGCCTTGGGGCGACTGTTTGCGGATGAAGGCAAAACATCCGACGCTCAACAACAAGTGGCATTGGGCTTTGCCGAGGCCAGAGTCGCGCCCACCGATGTAACCTCCGCCGACGACTACCTGAACGCGGCAGAAATCCTGATGGGGATCCACGAGTATCCGCTGGCGCAGCGCATGTATGGACGCGCACAGGCGCTGGGCGCGGACGATACTTCTGTCGCGGTGGGTATGGCGAATGCTTCGCTGGCCCTGGGAGACACGCGCAGCGCGCAATTGCAGCTGGCCAGCCTGCCCGACGATCCCGACCGCAACAGCAACTATAACTTTCTGGTATCCCAGGGCAACGTCTACCGTCAGCTCGGCGAGAATGAGCGCGCGCTCGCAACCTTCGTCCAGGCCAACCAGCTTGATCCGCAGGACCCGGCGACCCGCACGGCTGAAATAGAGCTAGCCGAAGAAGAAGGCCGCCCCATCACTGACCGGCTTGGCCTGGCTTCTGACGCGCGCGTGAATGCGGTGTTTGAAGATGTGAACATTTATCAAATGGACGCTCGCTTGCTCGGCGTGCAAAATAATGCAGCGCTGTTGCCGCCTCCGCGGCGTTCGATTGAGACTTTTGCCGATTCGCGCTTTCAATTTCGCCCGGATTCGTTCCCTCAAATTCAAGGTTTTGTCGGCGAACGCAATGCTCAGGGAAGCATCTCTTTCCCCAGCGAACTTCTCATTCAGGATCGCAATACATTCGACACCATCTTCAATATTTCCGTGGCGCCGGTTGTGCAGCTGGGCAGTGTGAAGCTGAATATTTTGCCCGGAATCCAGTATACGGTCCGTCGTGACACGCTTGCTCCGGTGCCCATGAACCAGAATCTGTTTCGCCAGTTCCTTTATGTGGCCAGCAGCCCGATTGGCGATTGGTTATCGTTTTCCGGCAACTTGATTCGGGAGGCGGGTCCGTTCACGGAGCAGGATCTGCACTCGCGTGATTTTTCCGGAGCTCTCGATTTTCGCGTAGGCCGGCCCTGGGGCAAGACCGCGCTGCTGACCGGTTACAGCGCGCGCGATCTGCTCTTCGGACGTTCGATCCATGAGTACTACCAGACAGTGTCCTATGCGGGACTGCAGCATGCATTCGGCTCCCACATCCGGGTTTTGGCCGTGGCGGAATTTCTTCGTGCCTGGCGAGTTGAGGGCAGCCAGTACGCGATCGCGCAGGCCTTTCGTCCGCGCTTCGGAGTAGACGCTGTGCTTACTCAGCACTGGGCGCTCTCCGCCTCGGGTGCGTGGTCTTCCGGACGCAGCTTTCACGCGTACGACAGTGTGACTTCGAGTTTCCTGCTGTCGTACACGCGCGAACGGGGCTTCGGCAAAGCCATAGCCACGGAGTCGGCGTCACTCGCCTATCCCCTGAGATTTTCTTTCGGCCTGCAG
>Ga0209006_10004045_pt1 | contig 13355 bp, 10 predicted proteins | sample JacPin_JW_Ref_O2_FD_188567 | JGI IMG/M metagenome (GOLD analysis project Ga0209006, IMG submission 188567) | Forest soil microbial communities from Algoma, Ontario, Canada - Jack Pine, Ontario site 1_JW_Ref_O2 (SPAdes) (version 2) | ecosystem: Environmental > Terrestrial > Soil > Boreal... | reverse complement strand
CCGGTCGGGCTCGAGCGCGGCGGCGCGAGCGAGCTCGGCTAGCGCGTCGTCAGGCTTCTTGAGCCGGGTAAGCACGAGCCCGAGCGCGTGATGTAGCCCCGCATCCTCGGGCGTTGCGGCGACCGCTGTGCGCAGCGCGGTCTCGCCATCGCCGTCGCGCCCGGTCTGGCGGTAGAGATCGGCGAGATTGATCGATGCCGGCACGTAGCGCGGGCTCAACGCGAGCGCCGTCTTGTATTCGGCCTCGGCATCGTCGAAGCGCCGCTGCCGCGCATAGAAAGTTCCGAGCGCGGAGCGCGACTCCGGACGATCGGCATTGAGCCGCTGCGCGGCGACGAACTCGGCTGCAGCTTGCGTAAAGCGTTCGCGGTCGGCCGACGGTAGGCTCGCCGGCGGAACGGCGGCGAGCAGTGCGGCCGCCCGGATGCGGACGCCGCGGACGGCGTCGGACAATAGCGGCGACGCAAGCTGCCAGAGCTGATCGGCCGGCAGACCCTCGATCATATCGAGAGCGCCGATCCGCACCATGGGATCGGGATCGGCGAGCGCAGTCTCTGCGATCTCGAGATTTGCCGGCGACGCGTGCAGCTCCGCGAGCGCGCCGGCGCGGGCGAAAGCGGGCGTCGCCTGATTGGCCGCGACGGCCGCAAGCTGCGCCGACGCATCGGCCCCGCCCTCCCAGGCGGCGTGGAAGGCTGCGGCATAATTTTGGAAACCCTTGCGGTTCGGCCCGTGCCAGCCTGCGATCGCGGCGGCCGCCCAGTCCGCCGACTTGTCGGTGTGGCAGTCATTGCACGTGTTCGGCGTCCCGAGCGTCGCTGAGAGGTCTGGGCGCGGGATGCGGAAGCCGTGATCGTGGCGGACGTCGACCACCATGTAGGTGCGCGCCGGCATGTGGCAGGAGATGCAGGTCGGCGCGGGATCGACGCCTTCGTGGTGGCGATGCGCAACGGAAGCGTATTTTTCGGCCGCATGGCATTGCGAGCAGACCTCGGCGCCGGGCGCGCGGAGCTTTGCGCTGTGCGGCTCGTGGCAGTCGCTGCAGGTCACGCCGGCGGCGAACATCCGGCTCTGCTTGAACGAGCCGTAATTGTAGACTTCGTCGCGCATCTGGCCGTCGGCCTGATAGAGGCCGCGGGACAGCGGCGCCACCGCATGGGTGTCGGAGAGCGGGCGTCCCGGTATCCAATCCTCGGAGAATTCGCCGCGGCGCGCATGGCAGCGGCCACAGGTCTCGACCTCCTTGCGCGTCGTCGCCGGCGTGAAGTTGCGCGTGGCATTGCCGGTCTTCGGATCGATCGACCAGGCGATGCCGCGCCGCTCGTCGAATCGCGCGAGAAGACCCATGCGAGGATCATCGCTCTTGCCGAACGGCAACCATCCTTCGCGTGCGTGCGCCCACGAGACATGGCGCGAGCCCTCGCCGTGGCAAGCCTCGCAGCCGACGCTGATCTCGGCGAAGTGCGTCGCGAAGCGATCCTTGGCCGCGTCGTAATTCTTGCGCACGCCGGTCGAATGGCATTCGGCGCACATGAAGTTCCAGTTCTGATTGAGCTTCGTCCAATGCAGGACGTCGTCGTGCTTGATGTCCTCGTCCGAATAGAGGTGAAACCAGCGCTGGCCGCCTTGCTCCTTGGGTCTGGCATCCCACGCGAGCGAGAGCGCCTGCACCCGGCCGTCGGGGAATTCGACGAGATACTGCTGCAGGGGATCGAGGCCGAAGGTGTACTTCACCTCGAACGTGGCGAGCTTGCCGTCCGGCCCGTCGGTCTCGACGAAAAACTTGCCGTCTTTGCGGAAGAAGCGCGACGTCACGCCGTGATAGTCGAAGCTCGCGTCTTTGAAGTCGCCGAGCACGGTGGCATCGGTCGCGTGCGCCATCGCGTGGCTGTGCTGGGACGCGTGCCACAGCGTCGTCTCGCTGCGATGGCAGCCGGCGCAGGTCTCGCTGCCGACGAAGGTCGCCGCGGCCGCCGCGACGTCGGTGCGGGACGCGAAGAGGTCACCCGGTCCGTCGGTCGCGAGATAGAGCGCGAGGCCGCCGACGATCAGTAATACGGCGGCGGCTGCGGCGATGATCAGCACGGCGCGCCGGCGGGGCAGGGGAGCCGCCGCGGTCTGCGGCGGCGGCGCAGGCTCGCGCTTCGCCGGTGCGGGTGATCCGCTCAGACGCTGAGGTCCGCGGTTGCTTGCCGGCTTGCCGGGTTTGCGCGCCAAATGTCACCGTCTCTGTGGCCCGCGGCCATCCGGACTATTGCGGTCGCCACGCTAAATTCTCGGGGGTGAGTAAATCTCCCACTGACCTCATCCTGAGGAGCGGCCGAAGGACGCGTCTCGAAGGATGGCCCGAAACGTCGGAGCAAGTGGCCATCCTTCGAGACGCCGTGCTGCGCACGGCTCCTCAGGATGAGGTCGGTGAGCAATCCGTCAGCGACGTCCGTCCCTATCAGACATGATGCAAAGATGGCAATTACGGGCCGATCACCCGCGACACTGCGGCGAGCGCCTCCTCGCAGGCGGCCTTGTTGCCTTCGGCATCGGCCTTACGGGCGCGTGTCATTCCCGACTCGATCGCTTCGACCGTCGGCGCCGACAGGTCGCCCAGTCTCGCCTCCGCCGCGGCGATAGAATCCGGCGTCGGCTGGCGGTGGTCCGTCGCCGCGACGGTTTCGCGCGCGGTCGGCCCGCTGCGGGCCGCAGATGCGAGCTTCGCGTCGAAGCGTGCCTGCATCAGGTCGATCTGCGCCGAGCAAGGGCCGGCATGTGCCGCGCCTGCCGGAGCGGCGAGCATCGCCGCGAGCGCCAGCGATCGAAGGGGGCCCATGGCCGATCTCCTCGCGCACGACCGTAGCCGGGCCAATCCCGGGAGTCGCGGCAATCCGTCACGGATAGGCTTATGCCGCGTCCCATCGCCGCGCAAGGCCGCGTGGTCCGCACGGCCGGGCGGAACACGCGGCATGGTTTGCGCGCGCTTTACTGGGCGTTGTGCGACGCGATCTTCTTTTCGAGCTCAGACTTGAGGGCCTCAAGATTGAAGCTCGCGCCCTTCTGCATCGGCGGGTAGTCGATGAAGGTCTGGGCGTACTTTCCCACCTCGTCCTTGACGAAGACGAAGCGCCAGAACTCGTAGGTGTACCAGCTTGCAAAATTGAGCGATGCCCCGATGCCGGTGCGCTCGAGCGGATCGAGGCGCAGGTTGGTGAGGATCGGCCAGTCCATCTTCACAGTGCCGCCGAGCCAGCCCTGCGGCTGATCGATGAAGCGGTACTTGAAGTCGTTGATCCGCACCGCGCCGAGCGTCGATTCGGCGAAATAGAAGATCTCGTTGCGCTTCGTCTTGCCCTTGCCGGTGAAGAGATCGGTCTGGTCGTAGCCGTCGAGATAGACCTTGTAGGTGCGGTCGCCGATCTGTTTGCCCTTCTTGAGCTCGTCCGCGATGTTGGGATTGCCGGCGAGCGACACCAGGGTCGGGAACCAGTCGAGCCCGGAGACGATCTGGTTTTCAACCTTGCCTGCCGGCACCTTGCCCGGCCAGCGCAGAAGCATCGGCACGCGGAAGCCGCCCTCGAGCACGGTGCCCTTGCCGCCGGCGAACGGGGTCTGTCCGCCGTCCGGCCAGGTGAAGTTTTCGGTGCCGTTGTCGGTGGTGAAGGCGATGACCGTGTCGTTCTCGATGCCGGCGTCCTTGAGCTTCTGCATCACGGCGCCGACGACGTCGTCGAGCTGCGCCATGCCGGCTTCCTCGATGGTCCAGCCGTTCTCGGAGTTGCGCATCTTCTCGTATTTTTCCGAGAGGTGCGTGACGACATGCATGCGCGTCGGATTGAGCCAGATGAAGAACGGCTTGTTCTCGGATCGCGACTTGTCGATGAACTTGAGCGTCTCGCCGAGGATCTCGTCGTCGACCGTCTCCATGCGCTTGGGGCACAGCTCGCCCGCATCCTCGATGCGCTGCTTGCCGATCTTGCCCCAGCGCGGCTGCACCGTCTGGTCGTCGACCGTGGTCGCGTAGCTGTGCACCATGTTGCGCGGGCCGACGGTGTCCTTGAGCGCCTGCGGATAGTTGGGGTGGCAGGGGTCCTCCATCGCGTCGAGGTGATAGAGGTAGCCGAAGAATTCGTCGAAGCCGTGCACCGTGGGCAGGAAGCGGTTGAGGTCGCCGAGATGGTTCTTGCCGAACTGCCCGGTCGCATAGCCCATCGATTTGAGCGCGGTGGCGATGGTGGGTGCCTCGTCCGGCAGGCCGATCGGGGCGCCGGCCTGGCCGACCGTGGTCATCCCGGTGCGGATCGGCAGCTCGCCGGTGATGAAGTTGGCGCGGCCTGCCGTGCAACTCGCCTCGGCATAGTAGTCAGTGAACCGCATGCCCTCGGCGGCGAGCCGGTCGAGGTTCGGTGTCCGGCCCGACATCATGCCCTGGTTGTAGGCGCCGATGTTGAACCAGCCGATGTCGTCGCCCATGATCACGATCATGTTCGGCCGCTGCTGCTGCGCCGCGGCGGGTATCGTCGTCGCAACGACGGCCGCGAGCAGCGCGAGCGCCACGAGACATAACTTCCGTATGATCTTCATGGTGTTGCCTCCCGTAGAGAATCGGCCGCGGCTGCATTCATCGGCTGGCGTGGCTGAGCCGGCTATGCGAATCCGGCAACGGTATCTCGCGGGGGTTAACGCCCGCACAAGAAGATTGAATGACGGCTTGTGGATTTCATTCGAACGCGAAAATTCGCTTCCAGTCGTTCTTCATGCTGATCACCGTCCAGCCGCTCTTCATCGCCTGGTCGTAAAGCGCTTGCGTGAAGGTGCCGACCTTGGTGTCGGGAAGTCCCGCCGCAGGGCCGTAGGCGTATTCGCGTGCGGCATCGTCGTGCAACACCAGCATCTCGAGCCGGGCGCCACTGCCGGCCGCTGTCCATTCCAGCATGTCGCGGTCGCCGGTCGAATTCCCGAACGCCGCGAACGGCCGCCGGCCGATCACGAGATTGATGCCTTCCGGCTTGCCTCCGTGATCGTCGACGAACAACAGCTTGGGCTCCTTGATGAGCTCCGGCCTGCCGTCCTTGCCGTGGCCGAATTTCGTCGCGAGCGCAGTGCCCACCACCTGCTCGGGTGGGACGCCGTAGACCTTGTCCGCATAGACCCGCACGAAGTCCTGGCCGCCGCCGGTCACGATGTAGGTCCGATACGCGTTGTTGCGCAGGTATTGCAGGACCTCGATCATCGGCTGATAGACGAGATCGGTGTAAGGCCTGTTCCAGCGCGGGTGCCGCGCGCGCTCGAGCCAGGTGCGCACCTCGGCGCTGAATTGCTCGACCGTCATGCCGGTCAGCGTCGCGGCGCCGATCTTCTCGAAGTCCTGTACCGAAAGCTTCGCGATAGCCTCGCGGTTTCCCGACAACACCGTCTTGAACGGCTCGGTGTTCTTCAATGCGGGCTTCTGCGCGACCACCGCGGGGACGCGATCGAGGCAGAACACGAACTGGGTGTAGAGCGGATGCTCGACCCACAGCGTGCCGTCCTGGTCGAACGCGGCGATGCGCTCCTCGGTGGGGACATAGCTCGGGCTCGTCCGGTCGATGGTCGCGCGGACGAAGTCGAAGATCGCCTGCTTTGCCGGCCCGTCGTTCCACGACGGCAGCGGCCCGGCCTGCGCCGCCGCCGGACCGAGCGTCGCCGAGGCGGCGGGGAGCGCGGCGAGGCCCGCGAGCACGGCCCGGCGGCTCAGCGCGGGCGAGCACATCTTCCACTCGTCGTTCATGGCCGATCTATCCTTGATCCTTGATCCAGCGCGCGGGGCGGCCCTGGTCGCTGATGAAATACAGGATGCCGTAGGCCGCGATGGTGCCGTCGACGATCGCCGCGCCGAGATATCCCTTGCTCCAGGGCTCGCCGAGGTTGGCGAGGAAAAGGAAGACGATGAAGCACTTCTCCAGCGTGCAGAACAGCATGGTCTCGAACCGCAGCCACGGCCGGAACGCCGCGGCGATCATCAGCACGCCGATGCCGAAGATCATGAACCCCCAGTGCCGCAGCGCCGGCACGCTCGCCGGCGTGTAATCGACGATGCCGCCGAAGATCGGCGTGAACAGGCCGATATCGACCGCGAACAGGATCGAGGTCGCGGTGATCGCGCCGGCGACGACGAGATACCAGGCGATCGTCCTCGCGATGAAGGCATTCAAGACGGCCATCTGTCGTCTCCGCGGCGGTGTTGGGTCGCAGGCGGGCGCACCGCTTCTCTGCGATGATAGCAGAGTCGTGTGATAGCCAAGCCACGCTCACGTCTTGCGGCCGCAGGGCGCCTCCGCATAATGAGGGGCGGTATCGGTTGTGCCCAGCGCCTGCGGATATCCGAGAAGAGAGCTCGACGCTGTGGTTCGCGTCGGAGGAGGAGACAATGAGGACCGAACGATCGATCCGGGCGGTCGCCTGCGTGCTGTTCGTGATCGCCACGTTAATCGCGCTCGCAGCGCCCGCGTCCGCGCAGGACTGGCCGTCGCGCAACATCACGGTGATCGTTCCGCTCGGCGCCGGCAGTGCGACCGACGTGATGACCCGGGTCGTCATGGACCAGGTCGGCAAGCAGCTCGGCCGGACCATCGTCGTCGAAAACCGACCGGGCGCCGGCGGCACGATCGGCGCCAACGTGGTCGCGAAGTCGGCGCCCGACGGCTACTCCGCGCTCGCCTACGGGGCGCTCTCGATCGCGAACGCTCTCTATACGAGGATACCCTACGACACCCTGCACGACTTCGTGCCGGTGATCGGGCTCGGCCAGCAGCCGCTCGCCGTCGTGACCTCCGCCACCAGCGGCTACAAGACGCTCGGCGATCTCATCGCGGCGGCGAAGGCGAGGCCGGGGGTGCTCAACTACACCTCGGCCGGCATCGGCTCGGCTTCGCATTTCGGCGCCGAGCGGCTGTTGGCGAGCGCCGGAATCTCGGTCCAGCACATCGCCTTCAAGGGCGCCCCGGAAGCCATCACCGACGTCGTCGCCGGGCGGGCCGATTTCAGTATCCAGCCGTTCACGGTGTCGCTCGCGCTGATCAACGACGGCAAGCTCGTGGCGCTCGCCGTGAGCGCGGCGAAGCGCACGGCCCTCAAGCCCGACGTGCCGACGACGGTCGAGGCCGGCCTGCCGGCGGATTCGTTCTATCCGTTCTGGAGCGGGCTGTTCCTGCCTGCCGCCACGCCCCGCGACATCGTCGAGAGGTTCCATGCCGAAGTTGCGGCGGCGCTGCGGACGCCGAACGTGCGGGCCCAGCTCGATAAGCTCGGCGTCGAGCCGCTCGACATGAACCTCGAGCAGTTCGGCAAGTTTTTCCGCGACGACGTCGAGGCGAACCTCGCGCTGGTCAAGGCCGCGCACATCCCGCGGCAGTGAAGGCCGTAGGGCGCAATCGCTTTATTGCGCCACTGAGATCGTGGCTGGCGCAATGCGCTTCGTTCATTGCGCCCTACGGGCTGTGGAGGTGAATGAGGGCTGCCACTCAGCGGCAGGCCGCCCAGCGCCCATTGCCGAGATTGACGACGCAGCGAGTGACCCCGCCGCGTGGGATGGCTGCGGGCGGCCGCGGCGGACCTTCCGCCGCGTAGGCGTTGACGTTCGTCAGCCCGCGGTCGGCGTAAACCGCGGGCCGGCCGTAGCTCGCCCTCGTCGCAAGCGGCGGGCCATAGCCGGGCGCCGCGTAACCCGGAGCACCGTAACCCGGAGCACCGTAACCCGGAGCACCGTAACCCGGAGCACCGTAACCCGGAGCACCGTAGCCGGGAGCACCGTGACCCGGAGCGCCATAGCCGGGTGCAGCGTAACCGGGAGCCCGCGCCGCATAACCATAACCCCGTGCGGGCGGCGGATAGCCCGCGGGACCGTAGGCGGGTGCGGCAGCCGCGTAGCCGGGAGCGCCATAGACTGGGGGCGGCGCATAGCCCCTATTGCCGTAATAGACGGGATCCGGTTGGGCGTAGCCGGGATCGACATAGGCGGTCGGCGCGGGAGCCGCGTATCCCGGGCCGTAACCCGGTCCGTCGTAGGCGGCCGGCGGCGCATCCGGGGCCACGTAGGGAGCGCCGCCTCCCGGCGCCACGATGACGCGCGCGGACGCGATGTAGACGCCTCCGGGCGCCACGTAGACGGATTGGGCGAGGACCGGCGACGAAGAAAGAGCCGCCGCGGCACAGACGAGCAGCCCGCATTTCATGGTGAGCCTCCTGTTTCAAAGCCCACCCCAAGTAAAGCGATTGTGTTGCAAGTCGCGTCACCCGACAAATGTACAAAGGTCTTAGAAACGCAGGGTTTTTTATGAATATCCTGACAGGATCGGAGCACATCGCATCGTTCCCGCACGGCAAATGGCGGAATGCATTGGGCTTGACGCTATGGCTTACGAATTCGCTTACCGTGATTTGAAAATGCGCTAGCCTGCGCAGCAAAAGAACGGAGGTGCGCCCATGGTCCGCTTTCTGGTTTGCATGTTGCTCGCGGTGTCCGCAGTCTCTTCCGCCGCATCGGCACAAAGCTGCACGGGAAATCCCGTCGCCGTCGAGGTCCTGGGATCGGGCGGCCCGCGCATCAATCCGCAGCGCGCGTCGTCGAGCTACCTGCTCTGGGTCGACGGCCACGCAAAGATGCTCGTCGACATGGGAGGCGGGACGTCGCATCGCTTCGGCGAGTCGCGGGCGGACCTCGAAGACGTGGCGCTGATGGCGGTCAGCCATCTTCATCCCGACCACATCTCCGATCTTCCGGCGCTGATGTGGATGAGCCACCAGATGCGCAAGGCGCCGCTGCCGATGGTCGGCCCGTCGGGCAACGAGATCGCGCCCGACTTCCCGACCTTCCTGCATCGCCTGTTCGACGAGAAGACCGGGGCGTATCAGGTGCTCGGGCACACGGTCGGCGCCAAGCAGGGGAACGGCATTCCTCTCGAGATCACCACCGTCGACGTGAAGAAAGCCACCCCAACGACCGTCTTCGACGGCGACGGCCTCATGGTGACCGCGATCGGCATTCCCCACGGCAACGTGCCGGCGCTCGCCTATCGGGCGACGACGCGCGGGGTCACTGTGGTGCTCAGCACCGACCAGAACGGCACCGATCCGAAGTTCGTCGACTTCGCGCGCGGCGCGGACATCCTGGTGATGCACATGGCGATCGCAGCGGGAACGACGAGCCCGCTCCATGCCGCGCCGGCGGTCGTCGGCCGCATCGCGCAGGATGCCGGCGCCAAACGCCTCGTGCTCAGCCACATCGGGCCGTTCGACCTCGATGCGGCGGTGGCCGATGTGAAGAAGGCCTACACCGGCCCGCTGGTCGTGGGCGCCGATCTGCAATGCACGGACGCCCGCTAAACCGCGAGCGTTGCCATAGACGCTGAGCGGCCATCGATTGCAGAGAAAAGAAAAAGGCCCCGCTTGCGCGGGGCCAAGTCTGTTCTTGGGAGAAAACATCCAACAGAGGACACGCCATATGTAGCGCAAAGGCCGCGCCTTGTGGTTGCGGAAATGTCACACGCGCTGCGGAATGCGCCCACGAGCACGAATGCAAGTCGGGAAATTCTGAGCACCGCGGAAACCCAGAGGCGGCGCACCATTTCGCGCAGTTCCCGCTGTCGGGAGGGCAAAAAGAAAAAGGCCCCGCTTGCGCGGGGCCAAGTGGTATCTTGGGAGAAAACATCCAACAGAGGACGCAGGCAATCTAGCCGAAACCGCATAGCTTTTGGTTGCCGAAAAGTCACATCCTCCGGCAAAGCAGCGGGCAAAAAGGCGGCCGGACGGTGCCGAAATACGGCATGCCGTCGCGAAATCGGTGTGATCGCTGGAAGCGACGAGGTTCGTCGTTGCCTCAAGCGGCCGACCGCCGGCTCCAGGCGTTAATCTGAGGGAAACGACATGTCGTTCTATTGCGGATTGCCTGATGGAGGGGCGGCCATGCGGATCATGTCGGTGATAGCGATCTCTGCCGTCTCGGTGATTTCGGCGGCGGCGCCCACGTACGCGGCCGAGCTCCTTCTCGGCCCCGGGGCATACCCCGGCGCCTATCCCGGCCTCTACCCCGGCATTGTGGCCGCCCCCTACCCGTTTCCGCCCGCACGGGAGGCGGCACCGGGCACAAGTCGCATGCTCGACGGCGTGCGTAACGGCACCACAAGAGAGGAGCGCGACCGCCACGGCGGCCCGGAGATCGATCTCACGGGACGGCCATTGCTGACCGGGCGCTACCGCGAGTTCCAGCTCTAAAAACCACCCTTCGTCATCGGCGAGCTCGACCCGGCGACCCCGATCGTGGGGCACAGCCACTGTTGTGGCCGTTCACCGCTCCCCGGACGCACCCCCGAACCGGCGCCGCAGGCCGTGGAACGGCAGCAGCATTGTGGCGGCGAAATGCTCCACCAGCGGGACGAGCGACTTCGTCAGGAGCTGCATGTTTTCGTCGAGATCGAGCGCCCGTCCGCGCCAGATCAGGATGCCGCCGAGAACAAGCGTCGCGGCGAGCGCCGCGTAAAGTCCGATGATGACCGGCGGATGGTTCACCGCCATCGCCATCACCGCGAAACCGCCGAGCCGGAGCGCCGCGACCCCCACGATCACCGCAACAAGCGACATCGCACGGCTCTGTCGCGTGGTGCGTGGAAAGCCCAGCACCGAAAACGCGATCACCCCGAACGCGAGAGGATAGATCGGCGCGAGCAATCGTTCGTGCAGCTCGACTCGGAACTGCCCTGCGGAGGTCCGCAGCGCCGCATTGTCGGGCGCGGGAAACAACAGCTCCCAGACATACATTTCGCGCAGGCCGATGACGCTCTGCGGCGTCTGCGCCAGGCGGGAGAGGTCGAACGCATATTGCTGGAACACCACGATGGTAGGATCGCGCTCTTTCGGCCGGCGGCGCTCGATATTGCCGTCGCGCATCACCAGGAATGTCCCCTCCGGCCGCTGCACGATCTGGCCGTATTCGGCGACGATCGTCGTGTGCTCCTCGGAATTGCGGTTGTCGTCGATGAAGATGCCGCGGAACTGGGCCTCGCCGATGCGGTCGCGGATATGGAAGATCAGGCCGCGCTCGACCGAGGTGAAGGCGCCCGGCCGCACCAGGTTGGCGACGACGTCGGTGCGGATCTTGGCGATCTCGCTGTTCATCTGTCGTTGCATCAGCGGAGCGAAATAGGCGCTGATGAAGGCGACGAAGGCTCCGACCAGGAGGCAGGCCCCGAGCACCGACCGATAGATGCGGCGTGGCGCCATGCCGGCGGAGTTCATCACCACCAGCTCGGAATCGCCGTTGAGCTTGTTGAGCGCGTAGCACACCGCGATCACGATCGCGATCGGCGCGATCACCAGCATCAAGATCGGCACCAGCCGGCCGGTGATCCCGAGGAACGCCAGGGTCGTCTGGCCCTGGTTGGTGATGATGTCGATCCGTTGCAGGATTTGCGTGGTCCAGATGACCGCCGTCAGGCTGAGCAGAATCAGCACGAACGCACTCAAGATGGTGCGGAAGACATAGCGGTCGATCGAGCCCATCGGCATCACTGACAACGGCCACCGGTTGAATTCGCGCTACGGCAAGTCGCCCGCAGGTCGGGCGTCGCGGCATCCTGGCGTGTGCTCGAAGATTGGTCCCCCTGTTCGCACGCGACCTGTCATCCGGCTTGCCCAATCGGGTGGGCAATTCGGAGTGCCAGCATGCGTGTTCCCTATAGATTGATTATATCATTCCGGCTGTGGAGGCAATTTGCGAATTTGCTTTTGTTCTCACCGGGATAGTCAGCCGAGGGACTGCATTTGCAGCGAGGCGATCGGCGTTTCCTCGCCCAACAGGGTGCGCTCGAAGCGTGCCGCATATTCCGACCACGCGATCCCCTGCTGATGGCGCAGCGCCGCCTCGTGCTGGCGCCGCCACAGGCTGTCGTCCGTCAGGAGGGAAACTGCGGCTCCGCCAAAGGCTTTCGGATCGGAATGGTGAAAACCGGTCACGCCGTCGATCACACGCTCCGGTAGCGCCGCGATCGGCGCGATCACCGCCGGCACGCCCAAGGCCTGGGCTTCGGCGAGAGACAGGCAGAACGCTTCGCACTTGTGCCCGAGATAGAGCATCAGGCGCGACGCGCGCATGGCCGCGATCAGCTCTTGCCGGCCGACCGTCGGATGGACGCGCACGGAGTCTTTCACATGCTTGGGCAAGCCCGGCGGCAGCACGCCGCCCTCCCACGCGTTCCACGCGTCGTCGCCAGGACGCAGCCCGTTGACGCCGTAAACGTCGAGCACGGCGTCGGGGACACGCGGCAGGATCGACGTCGCCCAGATATCGACGAGGCGCCGCAGGTTGCGTTGCGGGTTCGAAGCAAAGATCGCGCGGCGCGCGGGAGCGGAGGCGAGCGCCCCGCGTCCCCGCACGTCGTCCGGCAGCCCGAGCGGAATGAGGATGTGGCGATCACGTCGCGGCAGCAGCGGGGAATAGCCCTCGATCTGGTAGCGGCTCTCGAGAACCGGTAGCGGCCGGTGGAGCCACATGCGCCATATCTTCTTGTAGTGCCGCAATTGGTTCGAGGGCCACAGCACCCAGATGGCAAGACGTTGCGGCCTGCGCACAAGTCCGAGCAGCTTGGGCTGCTGGACCGCGACATAGAGATCGCACGTCGCCGGCAGCCCGCGACGCAACGGTCGCCAGGAGACGCCGTCATGCTCGATGGGCGCGCTGCAGTTCGTGTAGACGGTGACCGCGTGGCCGCGCCGCGCGAGCTCGCGGGCGCAGTGGACGACGCTTGCTTCGGTGCCGCCGAGTGGCCGCGTCTCGATGTGCCGTCCGTCGTAGTCGGACGTGACATCGGCAAAGATGATGCTCGCCATGGCCGGGCGGCGGCTCCGAGAAGGAAGGCGATGGTCGTCCGCTCGAGTATACACGCATGACAGCGCCACGCGACTTCGTGGTCGACGCACTCTGCGGGCTTCTCGGCGCGATGCTTATCAGCGCGGCCGTTGCACGGTCGCTTCGAGAACCCGGCGGAGGGCGTGCGCGACATCGCTCCAGCCGGTCGGGCGGTAGTGCTCGGCGATCGCCGCTTCCCGCGCTGCGAGCTCTTTCGGATTTGCGGCATAGAAGCTCACGCGGTCGACCACGCTCTGGGGATCGTGGGGATCGATGATGTCGATCAGATCGGCGCTGACCTCGGCAATTCCCCCGCTCGGTGCACCAAGGCAGATTTTGCCGCGCGCGAGCGCTTCGGCGACAGGCAGTCCGTAGCCTTCGCCAAGGCTCGGATAGGCGGTCATCCAGGCGCCGCGATAGAGCGCCTCCAGGGCGGCGTCGTCGACGCTGCCGAGCCAGATCACGCGGCCGCCCTCGGCCCGGTCGC
>Ga0209006_10004044_pt1 | contig 13356 bp, 13 predicted proteins | sample JacPin_JW_Ref_O2_FD_188567 | JGI IMG/M metagenome (GOLD analysis project Ga0209006, IMG submission 188567) | Forest soil microbial communities from Algoma, Ontario, Canada - Jack Pine, Ontario site 1_JW_Ref_O2 (SPAdes) (version 2) | ecosystem: Environmental > Terrestrial > Soil > Boreal... | reverse complement strand
GGTCGAATGACAAGTTCTGATTGTAGTGGTAAATGTTGTGGGAGTCTAAGACCAGGTGAGGTGGCTGAGACTTAGAGCTGGTTGCTCTAAGCGGGGCTCGGGACGCGAAGCAAGAAATGCGCCAGAGCTACAGCCCGCACACTAGCCGGTGAGTTATGGAGGAAGGCAGCGCGTTGGTCGCGCGAAGGCTTTTTTCCTGGGGCTTCGGCCCTGACCCGGGAGTCGCCGTGAGAGGCCACGTAGAGTGACCACCTCTTGGTCAATCCCAAACAGTACACCGGACGGCCCGCAGGTTATAAGCCTGCGGGCCGTTTTGTTGTTCGGGGCATCGCTTCCTACGCTGATTGATGGGTCGTCTTCAAGCTGTTAGAATTCGCGGCGCCCGTTCCGGTGAAAAGGAACTTTGTGAAACAGAGCCCAATCTTTAGTGACGCGCCCGCGGCTGAAACGCCGAAACCGCCGACTCGCTATTTTGCAGGCTTCTGGCGGCGCTTATTCGCCCTGTTGATCGACGTCATTCTCATCTCCATACCCGGCTTCCTCTTGGGCTATATCTTTTACGATTTCTTTTCGCGTTCGAGCGCATGGGCGGCTGTAGTAGGGTTTGTCATCACCCTCCCGTACTTCTCGATTATGGGTAGTTCTGTAGGCGGCGGACAAACGCTAGGCCAGCGCTGGACCGGCGTTGAAGTAGTCGATGTTCAAGGAAACCACATCCCGCTTGGCAAGTCAGTATTGCGATACACGATCCTGTTGTTGGCCCTTGGCTTCGGCGATGCGGTTCTTCCGGGCTACCTCGCTTGGCCGGTGGGGGTTGCTGCGGTTGCGACAGTCTACCTGTACCTTTTCAACACCGGGACGAGACAAACACTTCACGATCTCGCCACTGGGTCGTTCGTGGTCGAAACTCCTGGAATCGGGGTCGTGGAGGACCGGCGTCCCTGGCTCGGGCATTGGGTGATCCTTGGCGCTCTTGCAATTGTCGGGATTTTGGTGACACCGCTGCTTGATCGTACCGGCCCGTTCCCGGAATTGCTTGCCGTCCAGCGTGCCCTCATGGATTCCGGAGAGTTTCAGGACGTGAGCGTCATGCTTCAGAACACAAGGCCCGGGAGCAAGTCGGGGTTGCATTTAACTGTGAAATCTAAGAGCCGACCCCGGGACTACGACAAGACAGCCAGGGAAATTGTCACAATTGCCGAACGCGTGGATCCGCATGCGCCCGAGTTAGATTTCATTTCGGTCGATTTCAAAGAGGGTTTTAGTGTCGGTTTGGCTAGGTACTCGGTGACCAAGAGAGTGAGCCACACTCCTCACGAATGGGAAGAAATCGGGCGAATCAACTGAACCATCCTAAGGAATCCGAATGGTCCACTTGCGATGAGCAAATGCGAGCGGGAGCGAATGCGGCTGGCCGAGTTCTACTCCCGCCAAATGGACGGCGAGCTCGAGACCCTTGGGAACTCCCATTTCTAGATTCGCAACGCCAAACTACCGGCCCGCAGGTTATAAGCCTGCGGGCCGTTTTGTTGTTCATTTTAACTTGGAAGGAAACGCGGATGGTGGAGTTCTAGTGGTGGTCGTCGCGATCATGGTCGCGGTCCCAGTTCTGCTCGGTTTCCCAACGATGCTCTTTCCCGTTCCACCACTGGTGGTACTGTCCCCAGCAGCGTTCCCGTTCGGCGTTCAAATCCCGACGGCGGTCTTCGGCTTCGCGGCTGTGCTCGCCGTTATGGGCGATCGCATTGTCCAGACGAGATTCCGCCTTTTCGACAGCATGTTTGCAGTGCTCCCTGTCATCGGCTCGGGCCTGCGGGGTGTAGACAACAAACAAAAGCGCCAGGGCCACAAGGCCTGACGCCGCCATTCTTCCAATTTGTCGAATCACGTTGTTCTCCTTTTCGTTTTGATGGTGGCGACTGGCACGCTTCGTTTTCGCGTTCGAGTCGCGGCTCCGGACTTCTTACGAATGGGCACAAGGCTGCTTTTGCTTCGGCGGCTGGCCACGGCTCTTGACGACCGTTTTGGCTTGTCCCGCCCCTTGCTAGCTTGAGATTCGGAAGGACCAGTTACCGTCGCGGGATTGAGTGCTTGCGTTTTTCTTACAATCACGCCAGCGGCATGTCCCACCTGTTGGGCGAGTTTAGTGATCAAGGAACCCTTTGCTGCGGTTTTGGTCATGTTTCCTCCAACCGCTTAAAGCGCTCTCACAGTCTTCCGGTTAACGCCAAGACCACGACAATCAGCAGAACCAGACCCAGCCCACCACTTGGGTAGTAGCCCCAACCCGCGCTATAGGGCCACGTGGGTAAGGCGCCCAGCAACAACAGAATCAGGATGACGAGCACGATCGTTCTCATATCTTCTCCCGTGTGCAAAGTTAGGCGCCAATGAGATGAATTGTGTGCGGGGAGGGTTGTAGGGATCTGCCGGATTTGGCAACTTGCCGAGAGGCAAGTATTCTTGGCAAGTGTCCGAACGGGATGAGTTGTTTACGAATGACCAACGCGAGCGCCGGCGATTGGCGGCAAATTATGCCGGCATGACCGACGGAGAATTGCAGCGATTGGTGCGGAATGCGGAGTCGCTGACCGAGCTTGCCTGGGATGCTCTGGAGGATGAGATGGAGCGCCGGCACCTGGAATATGCCGACGATGCGGTTCCGGAAGCCCGCCAGGAAATGGAGATGAGGGAACTGGTAACCATTCGTCAGTTTCGCGATTTGCCGGAGGCGCTGCTGGCGAAGGGCAGTCTGGAGTCCGCGGGCATTCCATGTTTTCTGGCGGATGAAAACCTGGTCCGGCTGGACTGGTTTATTTCAAACTTCATCGGCGGCATCAAACTCAACGTGCGCTCCGCCGATGTGGAGAATGCGCAGAACTTGCTCAACGAGCCCATTCTCGAAGGACTCTACGTGCACGGCGTCGGCCTCTACGAGCAGCCGCGCTGTCCGAAATGCCAATCGCTGGATGTGAACTTTCAGGAGTTGGACCGTCCTATCGCCTACATGACCGCGTTCCTGCATGTGCCGATCCCGGTGCAGCGCACTGGTTGGCGTTGCCATGCGTGCGATGCGGAGTGGGAAGGCGACGGAGCGTAGGGCAGCAGAAACGATTGACTCGATTCTGGTGCCAGCCCAGCCAATTTTGGCCTACGGAGGTAGGAGGAATGCCGTTGCGAAGCTGCCTCGCGCAGGGTTATGCTAATCCGCTAATCCGGTCGACCGAGCGCGTATATGCGATCTTCTCTGACTGCTTTCTCCGGGTTCCTTCTTCTCGGCATTTCTGCCACCGTGCTGCCCACTACGGCCCAGACAAATATTTTTCTTACGCCGGTTCCCAACGCGGCGTTCACTGCAGTTGTTGAGGTTCAGCGCACGAGAATTCGTCCCGACGGCTCCGTATTCAGCCTGAAAAGCATCCGAAATGTGGCGCGCGACGGCATCGGACGTATTCACAACGAGTCGCGGACGTTCGTTCCCGCGACCAGCACCACTACACCGGAAATCGTGCACATTCATCTGTACGATCCGCGAACTCGCGTTTCCACGGAGCTCGATGCCCGCACTCGAACTGTCTACACTGAAACCATGAGCCACCCGCCCTCAACAGTGCCGCCAACCGTGCGTTTTGGCTCACCTTCCGGTACCGGTGTTCCCCAGAACGAGTTCGCAAAAGAAGAAGACCTCGGCAGCCGGGAGATTGAGGGAATGATGGCGCGCGGCGTACGCGAGACTCAGATCATTCCTGCCGAGGGCAACGAGATCGGTAAAGAGATCACCATCACGGATGAATATTGGTATTCCGATGAGTTGCGGATTAACGTGGTGATGAAACACAGCGATCCGCGCAGCGGAGACACAACGCTAACCGTCACACATATCACGCGCGGAGAGCCAGATCCGTCTCTGTTGGAGATTCCAGAAGGTTACAAGAGGCCCGGAGCCGCACAGACCGCACCGCAGGCGGTTAAATGAGATAGTCCAGAATGAGAGATTTCCGGCGCACATCGACATCTATCGGCTGTTCTCCAGTTCTGCGAATCCTTTGAGGATCACTTCGAGCGTATCTTTCGCGAGATTCAGCCCGGGCAATTCTTCTTGCGTAAACCAGCGAACATCTGCGGCGTCGCTGGCGGCGGCGAGATCCCCCGCAACCCGGCGGCAGAGAAAATCAATCAAAACGTAGTGATATTGCACGCGCTGCTCAGGATCGCGCAGGATGCGGTCGAAGACGCCGAGGAGTTCGCCGGGTTCGACGGTGAGTCCGGTTTCTTCGCGAGCCTCGCGGATGGCGGCTTCGCGCACCATCTCGCCGATTTCGAGGACGCCTCCAGGGATGGACCACTCGGCTTGCAGCGGCGGGTGAAGACGCTTCACGAGCACGACGCGAGAATCTTCGATGATGATGGCTCCTACACCGACCAGCGGAACTTCGGGGAATTCACGTTTCATGGGTGTAGGCATTCTAAGCGAGTCCGGTGTAGTGGAGGGTGCCGGCAGAAGCCGAGCTGCGCTTGGCCCGGACCCTTCGGCTTCGCTCAGGGCTGGCAGCCGAGGGCGGCTGTCCCACATAAGCTCTTCGTCCCAACACAAACTTCCCGCACTCCCTGTGGTTAAATAGTGTTCGCTATGGCACTGGAAGAATACAAACGGAAACGCAAGTTCGAGCAGACGCCGGAGCCTCCGCCGAAAGTGGAGAGCAAAGCGGGCCATCGCTTCGTTGTGCAGAAGCATGATGCTACGCGGCTGCACTATGACTTTCGCCTGGAGATGGAAGGCGTGCTGAAATCATGGGCGGTGCCCAAGGGGCCGTCGCTCGATCCCGCGGACAAGCGGCTGGCGATGCAGGTGGAAGACCATCCTGTTTCCTATTTCGATTTCGAAGGCATTATTCCAGAAAACAATTACGGCGCCGGCACAGTGATGGTGTGGGATGTGGGCACGTGGCAGCCTCTCTCTCCGGTTGCGGTGGATGGCAAGTACGTGCCCGGCACCGACGCCGAAGCGGCCGCAATGCTGGCCAAGGGGGATCTGAAATTCCGCCTGGACGGCAAAAAGTTGAAGGGCGATTTCGCGCTAGTGAAGATGAAGGGCCGGCGGCCCGGGAGCAAAGGCAATGAATGGCTGCTGATCAAGAAGCACGATGACGATGAAGTGGAGGGATACGACATCGACGAATATGACGAGTCGGTGTTAAGCAAGCGCAGCCTGGCGGAAATTGCGGGCGACTCGGGATCGAGAGAGTGGAAGAGCCGTCCGTCTGCCGGAGGAGGGAAGTTGAAGGCGGCATGGCTGGCGGATGCGGTGGCCAAGTTGGATAAAAAGAAAATGGAAGACGCCAAGGCCGAAAAGAAAACGACTGGCAAGAAAGCGACTGGCAAGAAAGTGGCGGTTAAAAAAAAACAAAAGAAGTGAACACCGCCGAGGACGCGAAGAGCGCCGAGAAAGATAAGAAAAAAGGCGGAGCGTCTGTTGGAAATAACGCCCCTCCGAATTCCACGTCATATCCGAACGGCACGAAGACATCAAAATCCTCGGCGCCCTTTGCGTCCTCCGCGGTTGCAAGTTCTCCGGCTTCCGCACCGATCAAGCGGCCCATGCCGACGGAAATTTATCCCATGCTGGCGACATCGATCGCGGAGCCGTTCGATGGGGACGACTGGCTTTTCGAAATCAAGTGGGACGGCTACCGCGCGGTTGCGTTCATCGAGAATGGGAAAGTGCGCCTGGTCTCGCGCAACCAGAACGAACTGACGCACCGGTATCCGGAACTGAAGGACCTGCCGGAGTTCGTCAAGGCAAAAACCACAATCCTTGACGGCGAAGTGGTCGCGCTCGATGAACAGGGCCGGCCGTCATTCAGCCTGATGCAGCAGCGCACCGGCTTTCGACCGGGTGGCCGCCGCGGCGCAATCAATGCGGGCGTTCCGGTGCTCTACTACGCCTTCGATCTGCTCTATCTGGATGGGTACGATTGGCGGCGCGTGCCGCTGGAAGAGCGCAAGAAAAAACTGGCCTCGCTGCTGATCGTCGGAGATTCGCTCCGCTTCTCCGATCATTACGAGCGGGAAGGGAAGGCGCTGTTCGAAGTGGCGCGCGAAAAGGGGCTCGAAGGGATCCTGGCAAAGAAGCGTGACGGAATTTATCACGAGCGCCGGAGCAGTGAGTGGCTAAAGATCAAGATTCGGCACCGGCTCGAGTGCGTGATCGGCGGATATACGACTCCGGAAGGCAGCCGTATGCATTTCGGGTCCATTGTGCTGGGACTCTATGACAAGCAAGGCCGCTTGATCCACATAGGACAGGCCGGCAGCGGATTCAATCAGAGGTCTCTTGGTGAAATCTGGAAGTTGCTGAAGGGTCTGGAAACCAAGCAGAAGCCCTTCTATGGCGAAGTGGAAGCCCTGCGGAAAGTGATATGGGTGAAGCCGCAATTGGTGGCTGAGATCGAATATGCAGAGTGGACCGAAGGGGCGGCAGGCAGCAGCAGCCCGAAACTGCGAGCCCCGGTGTTCCTCGGCTTGCGGGACGACAAAGATCCAAAAGAATGCACGCTGGATCAGGAAAGAACCGTAAGCGCGGAACACTGAGAGTGGAAACGCCTAGAACGGTTCGGGGCTACCGGCTCAGGACAGCTGCGGCGGCTACTTGATATCCTTCATCGCCAGCATGGTGCCGTAGTCCCGACCGCTGCTATCCACGGCTCGTGCAACAACCGCGTCAAATCCGGTACGCAGTTCGGGGTACTTGGCGAGGAGAGCCTTCATCACTGCGACGTTGCCCTGGTAAGCGGCGTTGGTGTTTGAAACGTCCGCCGTCTGATATTTCACGATCAAGTCAAGCTCGTTGCTTACCAGCTCAGGAAAAAGGTCGATGAGCTTGTAGGTCGCCGCGCCGCCTGCCAGATCCACGGTCTTACCGTCCGCGGGGAAATCAGGAGGTTGCGCCTTTTGCGATTCGTCATAGAGCTTGTCGGTGGCCGCCGTGCTCATGAACGGTAATGGCGAAACCAGGGAACGCGCTTCGAGATAATAAAGCCACGCGTTATGCGCCTGGCCCTTGCTCTTGAAATCGCGGGCGCGCGTCAGAAACCAATCGCCGTCATGTCCCCCGACTTGGGAAGCCTTGATATAAAGGCCGCCCAGCTTCCAGTCCGAGCCGATCAGCTGCAGGATGAGTGAGACGGTGTACGGGCCTTTGGCAGACGATGCATCGAGAATCACGACGGCATACTTTCCCGGTGGAAGGCTGTTGAGATAAAAAGCCGCGCTATCGGCGGTCTGGCCATTTCTGCCAAAAACGCCGCATAAAAATTCGGCACGCGCGATGGGGGCGGTGCCGTCAGCTTCCAGCAAAAATGGGGGACGCGGATTGCCTTTTGCGCTGGCCAGTGCGGCCTGATTCTCCTTGATCGTGGCCTCGACCGATGAGAAATCCGATGCCAGGCTAGGAATGGCATTCTTCTGCAGGGAGGCTGCATCGCCCCGGGCGATGGAATCGAAATACCGCTGGCCGGCGGAGGTGATCGCGGCGCGAGTGGCGGGATCCATGTCGCTGGCGGTAACGCAGTTCTCCGCGACAAGGGACGTGGCGGTGCAGGTCACTACAAACAAAGCGGCAAGAATGAAAACCCATTTCAAGTGCCGTTGCGCAACCCAACCCGTGTAAAACACTTTCATTCTTCCCCCCGGCAGATTCAGAGAAATTGTACGCCCCAACAGATGTATGAAAGCGCAACAAGTTGCACACCCAGTTTCTTCACGCACCTCAAACTTCACGGCGCAAGAGTTTAAAGTCAATACATTCTATTAAGTAGAGGATTTGGACGGCTGTGGGCGCCGGGGAAGAGCCGCCAAAAGCGGTGCTACAATTGCTATTAAATACCCACCGTCTCCCCAAAATTATCTTTGAGATTGAAGTGGAGGAGCTGTCATGAGCACGGGATGGAAGTTGACTGCGTTACTGGTTGGCGGCATGCTTTGCCTTCCGATCCCGGGCCTTGCGGATACCACGCCGACGCACAAGGCGCACGCCAAGAAAGCCAAGACTCCGCCCCCGCCGTTGCCCTCCGGAACACAAGGGCCGGTTCCGCAAATTCCGCTCGACTCCATTCCCGCCGTGGCTCCGCAGGTCAGCTACGAGAGCGGACTATTGACCATCGATGCTCCGAACTCCACGCTGGGAGATATTCTGCGCGGCGTACGCAAGCACACTTCCGCGGACATCGAAATTCCGTCCAATGCCAGCGAGCGTGTGGCCACGCATCTGGGACCTGCCCCACCTCGTGAAGTGATGGCGGAATTACTGAATGGATCGCATTTCAACTACATCTTGTTAGGATCGCCGCAAGACTCAAATGCCCTGGTGCGCGTGGTACTGGTAGCCAAGACGGGTCCAGATAATCCAGCCCCGCCCACGCCCGGAGCGACTGCTGCCGCTGGTACCGGTGCACCGGCCCCCCCAGTCGCCAATGCCGCCGAGCAGCCGGAAGCAGACGCAGCGGAAGAGAACAACACGGATGACAGCGCGGACCAGTCTGCGGCCGAAGCGGAACAGGCTCCTCCGCCTGACCAGCCTGGCGTAAAGACTCCGCAACAACTGTTGCAGGAGATGCAACAGCGCCAGTTAATGATGCAGCAGCAACAGGCGACGCAACCGGGAACCTATCCGCAACCTCCGGGCGGAATGCCGGCGCCGCATCAACCGCAGCCGCAAGAACAGCAGTAAAGGATGAGCGGCTGTTTTCAGGCGGCGTTCCTCTTAGGTTGGGAAAATTCAGGGACGATTGCCGGCGCGGCTCCAGCGCGATGGAGCCCCGGCTTGCAGCGGCCTCGAGTCGCGGGAAGCAATCTGATCTTCAGAAGATTGCAAGGCTTGCTGCAGCAACTTCCAGTCGTGTTCAATATCGCTCTCGGAGACCTTTGGCGGGTTTCCACGCCGCAATTCCTGCTCGAGTCTGGCCTCCAGTAACTCTTCCGAAAGGCGCTGAGTGGCTTCGCCGCTGAACAGGTTTCCTTCCGCGACGCCCAAGTTGATGACTTCATCTCCGATCCGCAACTGAAGGACAGGGCGCCCGTCGGCATCGAATGCAGGCAGGCCGCTATTCAGCATGCGCGCGAAGCTCTTCTCGCTATGTTCGTTGGGGAAGCGAGAAAGCTGTGCACTCTTAAGATGGGTCAATTCAAGTTCGTAGGATCGGCGGTCCTCCGCTCCGATTGGCGGCTCCAGGACGCGTTCGGCGTTGTAAACCATGGCTTGACGGTTTGGATCGAAACGTCCGGCTCCGCTGCCGATGTAAACGGCGGCCACGCTACCAGCGAAGATCGGGCTCACCGCGATGCTCGGGCCGATGTACTTTTTTGATTTGAAAAATGACTCGACTACGCCGTGTACAGCGGTACTGCGGGCCGCGCTGCCAGGAATCTGCGGGATCACATAATGCGAAAATTCCAGTTCCGGATGATGGGAGCTGAACTTCACCATCGTCTTGGCCATTTGCTTCGGGGTGGTAATACCCATATCCGCAACCACACTCCGGTGCAGCGCATGCGGATGGTAGAAGTTCATCACATCCTTGGCAAAGTCGGCGCAGTTGCGCGAGACGGTGTGGAAGTGTGAATGATTCATCGCAGTGTTATAGGTTGCAATGAATGCCTGATCCTGATCCACGGAGGTCTCAATTTCAAACGCATAAGTTGCGCGATCGTAGGCAGATCCTACGAGCTCATACCAATTTCCGCCGGGAGTTTTTCCATCGTTGACATCCGGGGCAACCGCTTCCAGATATTTGCGGCGGTATTGATCTCGCAGAAACGAGACGATCTTGGGATCGGCGAAGAGCGGAACATCTTCCGGCTTCTCGACCGCATACAAATAAGGAATGAGCGGAATCGCGACCCAGTCATACCCGCCAACTCCGTTATAGCGGCTGATGACGCTTCCCAGTTCGCCCGCTTTGCAGGCGCGCAACACAAGAGGCGTGTCGGCACAGACTCCGGATAGATAAACGGCGGCGTGTCCGGTGGCGGTGAAGAATCCAAGTTTGCCGTAGGGCTCCTCCAACAAAAGAGTGGCGGAGGCATGGGCGAAAGACACAGACATCAACACGAGCGCACATACTGTGCCGACCCATCTTGTGCCGATCCACCTTGTGTCGACCCATCGCCGAACTTGAATCAAACGAGACATAGCTTTCCCTACAGACGACACCTAGTTAGAAACCCCACAGAGATAGATTAGTTGTCATCAGGAACCAGGACCAGTTACGGAAGTCAGAATATAAATAAGGAATCAGGACTAAGACTGCTAAATGAAGGAGAGTCAGCCAGATAGCGCGTGTGAAAGCACGATGAAAAGTTCTTATTCGGCGGATTCGTCGCGTAGCCGGGAGTTTAGGCGCTAGAAACGTAGGTCCATCAGCTTTGCGTTCGAAGCTTTTTGGTCGCCCAGGCAGCGCTCTCAGCGACTACCTGGTCTTCGTCTGCACTCAGCTTTTCGAGCAAAGGAAGAAATTCAGGATCACCACTATTGCCGATGGCGATGACGGCATTTCGACGCAGGCCAGTGCGTTTGGTGCGCCGCAGTGGGGAACCATGAAATGTGTGGCGAAAATCTTCCGCGCTCATTTCCGCCAGCCAGTCGAGAGCGGGATTTACCAACTCCGGTCGCGACTGAAATTCCTCAGCGTCCGTTGCCGGAGCTTTACGGTTCCAGGGACAAACATCCTGACAAATGTCGCAGCCAAAAATATGCCGGCCCATACCCGCTCGAAGTTCTTCCGTGATTGGGCCGCGCTTCTCGATCGTGAGATAAGAAATGCACTTGTTCGAATCCAACTGATACGGCGCGATGAAGGCATTGGTGGGGCAAGCGTCGATACAGCGCGTGCAGGTTCCACAACGATCGGGCGCGGGGAGGCTGGCGGTGAGTTCGAGCGAGGTCAGGATCACGCCGAGAAAGAGCCACGATCCCATTTGCTGATTGAGGATGCAGGTGTTTTTGCCGATCCAACCCACGCCCGCATATTTCGCCACGACACGTTCTACGATGGGGCCGGTATCGACATAAGAGCGAGTGATCAAATTGCTCGCTCCCGATGCATTTCGGATTGCAGCCTCGACACGCTCCAACCGCTCCAGGACGGAGTCGTGATAATCCTTCTGGCTCCAGGCGTAGCGGGAAATCCAGCCGCGGCCTGAGCCCGGAGCTTGAGTGGAATACGGCTGCGCGGTGTTGTAGTTGATGGCGCAGACGACGACACTGCGGGCCCATGGGGCGACGTTCGAAAGCGAAGCGCGCTTCAACCGTCCCTGCTCATCGCGCGCTTCGAGATACTTCATCTCACCCGCGTGACCTTCGGCGATCCAGTCGGGAAAATACTTCAGCTCCGGAGAATCGCCTACGGGCGAGATGCCGGCAAGATCAAACCCCGATGCACGCGCGGAGTTCAGAACTGTGGCCGTGATTTCGGAGGATTCGAACATTGTGGAGGTTGGAAAAGTTGCGAATGTCCCGCTACGCGAGCCTCTGAGGATGGTGCGCTTCTGGCTCTCAATTTTCAATCACTGATGAAGGACTCGGCCATGTTGTCACGGGTTACGTACCCATTTGGAGTACTCCTGATAAAGGTCTTTCCAGCTTTGCAAATAGCTGAAGCAGGTATATAGTCGAGGCCATTTTTGGAAGCCGTCAACATCCCATATCGAACGGAGAAGCCCTCCATGAGAATCGCGCCAATTCTATCGACGATGTCGCTGGTGCTCACATTGACCTTGTGCGCTGGCGCAATTAACCAGCCTGGGAGCGCGCCAGTGACCAACTTGCCGGTTGCCGCGCAGGCGAGCATCTCCGCCAGCCTGGGACGCGATGCGTCTCAATATCATGCGCGAGCCGTGGCGGGCGGGTTCCAGACGACAACTCTCTCACAACATCTGGATACCCGTTTCACTGCACAGGGTGCAGAGATCAGCAGCGGCCGGGTGCACTGGAGCATGGGTCTGCAAGGCTATGGCTACGGAATGGCCGTGAAACCGCTGCAAGCGGTCATGCCTGAAGCGAATCTCAACCGGGTGGAATACCGGCGTGGTTCTTTGACCGAATGGTACGTGAACGGGCCCATGGGACTGGAACAAGGATTTACTCTGAGTGACCCGCCGGCTCAGAATCAGGGCCAGCCCTTAACCCTGGTGGTCGGGCTTCAGGGGGACTTGACTGCGTCCGTTGATAAGCACGGCACAGGCTTGACGTTGAACGATGCAAATGGCCACGCACGACTCCGCTACACGGGGTTAAGAGTTACCGATGCAGCCAGTAAAGAGCTGCGGAGCTGGGTCGAGGTTCGATCGAATCAAATGTTCTTGCGAGTCGAGGACGCGGGAGCGCGATACCCTGTCGTGATCGATCCGTTGGTCCAGTTGGCCGAGTTGACCGCTTCGGACGGGGTCGCTGGGGACGAGTTTGGGATCTCGGTATCTCTCAGCGGCAACACAGCGGTTGTGGGGGCACAAGATGCCACGATTGGCGGCAATTCGCAACAGGGAGCGGCCTACATCTTTATCGAACCCGCGGGCGGTTGGACGACGACTGCGAACTTCACCGCGAAATTGACGGCCTCCGACGGGCTGGCGGGGGACAACTTTGGCTCCGCGACCGCGATCAGCGGCAACACGGTCGTGATCGGGGCCTGCTCCCAGAGCGGGGTGTGTAACAACGGTCCGGGCAAGGCTTACGTTTTCGTTAAACCGCCGAGCGGTTGGGTCACGACAACAAAGTTCAAGGCTGAACTAACCGCCTCGGACGGCGTGGCGACGGATGGGTTCGGCGGTACCCTGGGGATCAGCGGCAATACTGTTGTGGTGGGTTCGCCGCAAAGTAACGGTACAACGGCGACGGGTCCTGGAAAAGCGTACGTATTCGTCAAGCCAACCAGCGGCTGGGCGAACATGAGCGAAACTGCCGAACTCAACGCCTCGGGGGCGCAGACTGGGGACGGGGCTGCCGAGGTCTCCGTGGCCAATAACGGTGCGATTGTATTTGTCGGAGCGCCGGGCACAACGGTCGGTACCAAAGCGGGGCAGGGAGCGGCTTACATCTTCCTGAGACCGGCGAGTGGCTGGAAAACGACATCCAAATTCAAGGCCAAGCTGATTGCCTCAAACGGTGCGGCCGGGGACGCTTTTGGTTTTTGCCAGGCCGGTTCGGTTTGCATCAGCAGTGATGGAAAGACCATAGTGGCCGGAGCGCCACAACTTTCCGGGGGGACGGGTAAAGCGTATGTATTTGTTGAGCCGGCCGCCGGGTGGGCCTCGACTTCTGCTTACACCGCTCAACTTACAGCTTCGAATGGCGTGATCGGC
>Ga0209006_10004042_pt1 | contig 13358 bp, 16 predicted proteins | sample JacPin_JW_Ref_O2_FD_188567 | JGI IMG/M metagenome (GOLD analysis project Ga0209006, IMG submission 188567) | Forest soil microbial communities from Algoma, Ontario, Canada - Jack Pine, Ontario site 1_JW_Ref_O2 (SPAdes) (version 2) | ecosystem: Environmental > Terrestrial > Soil > Boreal... | reverse complement strand
TTCAATTCACCAAGGCGCCTAACGTTTTGCACGGAATGGGTCTTGATCACCTCTCCAAGAGCGAAAGCGCCAGGCAACAATTGACGAAAAAGGGTATGGCGCCGTCTAGGTGAGGTATTCAGGGCGAGAGTCAGTATTGATGTCGGTAATAAGCATTCGAACGCGTTCGTCGAAACCACATCACCGCAGCTGGCCGGCCTCGCGGGCTGTCCGCGGACGAAATGTTGGACGGCTTGCGCCGTTTGTGGAGAGACCACGGGCGCCTGACCCGTGATATCGTTAACGAGAGCAATTCGGTCCCCTGTGACGCAGCCTACATCAAGCAATTTGGCGGCCTGTCTTACGCGTACAAGCTCATCGGATACGTTCCTAAAGCTGTTCGAGTGCGCCCAAATTGGTCGCCGGCGATGGTCAGATGATGGGATCTTAGATCATCTACGAGAACTCCTTAAATTGTTGTGTCTTGAAAAAACGAAGGGCGGCCGAAGCCGCCCTAAGGCAAAACGGTGCCGGGGATGATCCCGGCCACTCACGTCAGCAACGACGTAAGGGTGTGAATTTGGGCTGTCGCGGCAGCGATCAAATCAGCGTAGCTGCTGTGTCCCTCTGCTGCGGCTCTAAGAATGACCTGCGCCAAGTACCCTTTTGTTGTCGAGCCGGCGATTTCAAGCGGCACTCGCGACATCGCATCTTCAAGTACTGTGCGCCTCAACTGAACCAGCTCAGGATCAAACTGTGCATTGATCAGCTCCTAGGATTCCGAACGGTTGAGTTCGTCGCAAATCCGTAACGAGCCGCGCCCGAGGGGTTTATTGGGCGCGGCTCCACGCCTCGCGAAGGTTCGTACTCGTGAGAATGGGACCCCCCTCGCGTCGCGTTACCGCGCGGATCATCGCGCACCTTGCCGGCCCGGCGCCATGCGCTCTCTGTCGCTGCGACATTTTTCCACTGCACGTCGAAAAGGATGCCGAAGCGAAGCCTCGTTCGTGGGAAGACGGCCTGGGTCGGATTCGCCAGCTATTCAATCGGATGGGTAGAGGGACACCTACGCCCGCCGCCGACCAGAAATCTCGGTTCATGAACGAAATGACGATGGACGAGATTTGGCAGCTTGGAGAAGCCGAGCGGCCGGATTGGGATCACAGGATTTGACACATTGACACTCTGTCTCATCGCCGCCCTTGCCAAGGCCCGGCAATTCGGATGAGATTCCACGATCGGGAGATCATATTGGAAGGGGGATGTTGTGAGACTCAGTTTCACCGCCCTCGTTGGATGCGTAGTCATCATCGCGGCGGCTCTTCCCGTTTCAGCAGGGGGGCCGGGATGGCGAATCTTCGGCCCATACTCCGCTAAACAGGCGGAAATTTGCTTCTATAGCTCCGCCGACGTCTCTCGTTCAAAGAACATCCGCAAAGTGTGGACAAAATGCCTTGATAGGAACGACCTGAGCAAAGCCGCGAAGGACGATACGACCGGAGCGCTCTCCGACACCGTTGCAGACAAAATTGCACACAGCTATGTGCCGCCAGTCGCCAACGTCGAGCATTTGGAAGGAGATCAATTCATTGACGCGGTCTTTGACGAAGAGCTGGCAAACAAAGGCAATCTGCGCCCGCTCCGAACCGCTCTTCTGGAAGTTGACTGCGCGGCAAAGAGGACGCGTGAGATCAGTTCGCTCGCGCCTGTGGATGGACAGCTTCGGACATTTGATACACCCCAGGACTGGCAAAGCGTGTCGCCGCTCAGCGGGGTGTCGTCACTCTCGAGACTCTTATGCGCAAACTCGCCCAAGACCCGGTCGCCAGTGCAATATGCAACGCACACTGCCGCAAGGTCTCGTTGGCGTCACCGGTCCAATGCGCCCCGATAATGAAAGCGGTGCTAGAGTCTTCGTGTTGAGCCACGGCTCGCAGAAATCTCTCAATGGGCAACGCAGGATCAGCGCAAAACGCATTTTGAACGAGTGAAATGCCCAAAATGCTTCTAGCCGCGTAGCCCAAAAGCGATGGTGTCCGAGATCTTGGCAGTTAAGCTGCGGGCGACGAAGTGTTCAAAGAAGAACCATTCCCTGAACAAACGTCGGATCAAAAAGGGCGGCTAAGGCCGCCCCAAAAATTTCGATCGTCGGCTGTCACGCGACTGCACGAACGGGTTCTTTCTCAGCCCGAAAACGCTGCTTACCTATGGCATGGTTTCCGGTCGATCGCTTCGCGCCAGAACGCGGGCTCGATCGCGCAGCATGACCAATCGGCGTGGATATTGCGAAACCCGACCGCGGTAGATCGCCCGAGCGACCGTCAGGTTGTCATGCCGGTCAACGATCTCTTCCTGGCCGGCGTCATGCGCGCCTTCCCTGAACAGTTCGACGGCGTATTTGCCTTCGGTTTTTGCCACGAGCCTTTCCTGACTCAGCCTCGACCCCGGGTTTGCCTTTCTCGCCAAGCCGGGTTGGATGACGGCTAGCGGAGTAGAGAACGCCAATGGACTCCCAACGGACCCGTCAAGTTCGGTCACTTGGTCGTGACCGCTTCGCTGGCAGGATCTAGCCGCTCGCCTGATTTCTAATTGGTAAGCACCGCGCGTCTTACGCGAGGGCATGGGAAACGGAAGGTGAGAAGTTGCAATGTTTTGCGAGAATAAGCGCAAGCTTCTATAAAGCTTTTTAGGGCTACCGGTGGCATATGAACATGCGTTTTTTCAATCGGCGGAGGTACCCGCGACGAACGGCCAACGAGGTCGTTTGGATCGAGAAGGTACCGACCATTCTCGAGCGGTGCACGCTAGTCAACGTCTCCGAAACAGGCGCGCGCCTGGCGATCAGCGACGTTTACGATCTACCCGAGAGTTTTGCACTGCATCTGACAAGAGAGTCTGACGGAGCGCGGCGATGCCAGATCATTTGGCGGCAGGACCATGAGGTCGGCGTCGAGTTTCTGAGTGAGGGCGCGCTTAAACAAAACACGTCGCGAAGCCATCCACAGGACCATCGACCATTGCGCTCGCGGATGTTGATGAACGCCATCAGAGGCGTAAGCGGCGCCTTAAGTGCCGCCATGGCCGTGATTACAAACCTTGTCCCGCGGTATCGGCCCAGCTAGGCGCCGGTCAAGGTAGCGGATGTGGATTACACTTCGCTTCCCAACTTGGCGTGATGTTAGTCGAGCTGACCGCGTCGGTATCATCTCATCCAGTGGCGGTATTAACAAAAGGCAAGATTCCGCGGTTGAATCTTGCTCCCGAGGTCGAAGCCTCCCTCATCATCGTGACCGGGGCCGGTCGCCACGCCTGTGAAGCTTCTCATAACTTGAGGCAGCCCGCTCTTTGATGGCCGCATAGAATCGCCAGTAAGAGCACAAAGGGTCAATCCGATCGCACAGGCGGCGTACGGCCCAGCTGACGCTCCGGATGGTCGCAGGCGCTCTTTCAAAGACGCTATCTGTAAAAAGACCTGAGGGGCGAACTCGCGCGAGCCCACCCCTCACGTTCTCAGCTGTTGCTACCGTAGCTGGGACCAAGATCGGCTTAGCTCGGCGCGACGCCCGGTAGCGGCTTCGGCTGTAGCCAAACTGGTCTCGGCGATCTCTCCCATTCGGTGCACCAAATGCGATCAATCTGAAAATAATGATACCGCAAACTTTACGCCTAGCAAGAGAAAGCTTTCGTTAAGCCGCTGCCACAATGCAGTTGTGGATAATGTTGGGGATTTCGCAATTTTCGTCATGGTCAGAAGATATTTCTTATGAGATCCCACGGGGAGTGCGCCGATAGAACATGGCGAGATCGTCAAAATTAGTCGCTTCGAAAAACGGGCGGGTCCTTCTCGTGAGACGACGACGCGACAAGCTCTGGATGTTTCCCGGCGGTCGCAAGCGCCGAAAAGAAACTGAGAAGCAATGCCTGCGTCGGGAAATAACTGAGGAGCTCCCGAAGCTAAAGCTCGGGCGTCTGACGCTCTGGAAGAGGGTGACTACCACCAACCGGCGGTCAGGCCGCAGAATGAGCGATGCGATCTTTATTGCGAGCAAAGCGGTTGGTTTTGCTCAAAATCGGGGATAGGCGAGAGATCGATCGCGCCATCTGGCGCAAGCCGCACGGCGTTAGGCTCCCACCCACCTCGCGCTATATTCGCAATAAGCTGTTTCCAAAATAAAAAGAGCGGCGGCCCATCGCAAAGTAAAGCCCCGCGGATTTGTGCGGGCTTTCGAGGGTAAACACGGAAATCAATCACCGGGAGAACGCAAGACACGACGTGGCGCAAAAAGGACGAGCGGGCCTTGGCTCCCCGGGCGCGTGTGCAGTCTCGGCCACGCGACAGTCTTGCGGGCAACCCCGCCAATATTTTAACGCATGGCGCGTCGGGCATTGTCGTGTTTAAGGAAACGATTTTCGATTTCAGTGTAGACCGTGTGCGGCCATTGTTCCGCATGTTCGGACTTTTCCCTGTAAGTCTCGACCTCCGCCTCGAGCTGCGCAACGCGATCTTCCGCGGCGCGAAGTTGGTGCGAGAGCCGCTGTGCGGTATCCAACGCTTGTCTGCTGTTTTGCTCGGCGGCATGGGCGGCCTTACCAAGGAGCTGCGAGATCGTCTCGCCGGCCTTATCAAGCTGCGAGCTATCGGCGCGCGCACCCGTAGCTGTCCGTTCGAACGGGATTACCTCTGGACCCATCGTTGACGCCTCCCCCTGTCTCATTGGCGAGCATGATATCGCTTGGTGGCCAATGTGCAACGAGCCCAAACGGAGGTAAGGAAAATGTCAGTCCCTGCATAACCATTTGGTGCTTTTCGCGACGTCGCGGCCTCTTCTAATCACACTAAAGCGGTGTGAAATTGCGAGCCTGTAACGAGGCAAGTAATCGGACCCTGTGGAATTCGGAATTGGGGTACATAGCTCACGTGCCGTCATTCCATTGATCAATCCATTACGCTGAGCGCGCAAGCGTGGATCGAGCAGATGCACTGCGCGGATCGATCATTCGCTCAACTGGGGTTTTCCCGGTTAGCGCGATTGGGAGGCATGGAACTTCCGCGAACGCCGAGGGTTAAGCACAAAAAAGTACGACTTTCTCGATAGTCGCTTCTCTCCTCTCGAACACACCTCCTCGCATCATGGCAGATATTGGCTTAGAAGCGGATACGCCGACGAGGGGAACGGTTGATCCGTTGTGGTACAAGGATGCAGTAATCTATCAGCTGCACGTGAAGTCATTTTGTGATAGCAATGGCGACGGTATCGGCGATTTCGACGGGCTCACATCGAAACTCGATTATATTTCGGCACTCGGTGCAAATACCGTTTGGCTGCTACCGTTTTATCCCTCGCCTCGTAGGGACGATGGGTACGATGTAAGTGCCTATCGTGACGTTCATCCCGACTATGGGACGCTGTCGGCTTTTCGCAATTGCGTGCGACAAGCTCATGCTCGCGGTCTTCGCATTATCGCAGACCTAGTCATCAATCACACCTCCGATCAGCATCCATGGTTCAAGCGGGCCGTGCGATCAAAAGCCGGTTCGCGGTGGCGTAATTTCTACGTATGGAGTGACACTGATCAAAAATATGGCGCTACCCCAATCATTTTCCGAGACGTCGAGAAATCCAACTGGGAATGGAACACGGAGGCCGGCGCGTACTATTGGCACCGGTTCTTCTCACATCAGCCAGACTTGAATTTCGACGAACCGTTAGTCGTCGAAGAGATGCTAGGTGTGATTAGATTCTGGTTGCGACTTGGAGTCGATGGTCTGCGGCTCGGGGCCGCGTCTTATCTCATCGAGCGCGAAGGGACAGCAAACGAGAACTTGGCCGATACGCATCAGTTGCTGAAGCGTATTCGGTCTGAACTGGACCAGGATTTCAACGATCGTATGCTGCTTGCTGAAGTCAACCAGTGGCCTGAGGATGTGAGGAATTATTTCGGGGAGGGGGACGAATGCCAAATGGCATTCAACTTCCCCCTGATGGCGCGAATGCTCCTATCAATTTCGCGGGAAAATAGCTATCCGCTGATCGATATAATTCGTCAAACGCCGCCAATACCAGAGGCTTGTCAGTGGGCGACCTTTCTGCGCAACCATGATGAATTGACGCTCGAAACAGTAAGCGCCAACGAGCGCGATTTTCTATGGAATGCATACGCTGCCGACCGCCGGGCTCGCATCAACTTAGGCATTCGTCGGAGATTGGCGCCCTTGCTGCAAGGAGATCGCCGCCGGGTCGAGTTGCTAAACAGCCTTTTGCTGTCGTTGCCGGGAAGTCCGATAATCTACTACGGTGACGAGATCGGCATGGGCGACAATATACATTTGGGTGACCGTGATAGCGTCCGCACCCCTATGCAGTGGTCGCCGGACCGCAATGGCGGTTTCTCTCGAGCCGACCCCCCCGACATGGTGTTGCCGGTCAACATGGATAGCGCCTACGGTTACGAGAGCGTGAATGTGGAATCCCAGGTTCGAGACCAATATTCGATCCTCAATTGGACGCGTCGAATGTTAGCGGTTCGTAAGCGACATACTGCATTCGCGCGCGGTACCCTTACAGTACTAAGTCATAAAAATCACAAGGTGTTTGCCTACCTTCGCCAGGATGATAGCGACACGTTATTGTGTGTCGCCAATCTAGCTGCCAGCGCGCAGGCCGTTGAACTTGATCTATCGCAATTTGTCGGACGCGTTCCGGTGGAGTTACATGCAGGAGGGTTATTTCCGCCAATCGGCGAATTGACTTATCTGCTGACGCTGCCTCCATACGGCTTTTATTGGTTTGTACTTACAACAACCGCTGATCCACCAGCGTGGCACTCGCCCGCTCCTGAACCTTTGGCAGACTTCGTGACGCTCGTTATCCGCCGAACACTGGCAGAGGAGGTGTCCGGGTTAGCAAGCAAACTTATGGAGCACGATGTACTACCGCAGTACGTCGCAATGCGTCGTTGGTTTGATCTTAAAAACCAGAACGTAAAAGAGGTCAGGCTAACGAACGCAGTCGATATCGGGGACTCGAAGGGTGAAAGTGTTCTAACCGCCGTCGAAATCAGGACTCCCGCCGAGACATCGCATTGGTTGCTTCCATTGGGAATTACCTGGGAGGACGAACAGCCCTCGCTCCCGCTCGCCCATGGATTAGCAATGGCGCGAATACGCCGGCATCGACGTGTCGGTCTTCTTACAGATGCATTCGCGCTGCCAAGTTTTGTCTCGCGATTGGTGGCAAGTTTGGCAGAATCCAAGGAGATCCCATTCGATGGAAGTATTATTCGTCTTCAGCCGACTGAAATCGGATTGGCGAAGCTCAACGGGATGGCTCACCGCGATGACATTCAATGGATTGCGGCGGAGCATGCCAACAGTTGCTTGACGATTGGGGACGACGCGGCAGTTAAACTGTACCGCAGGGTTTTACCAGGAATACATCCCGAAGCAGAAATGCTGAGGTACCTCGCGGCACGCGGATTCACAAAGGCACCGGCGATCCTTGGCGACGTAGTTCATATTGCCGTAGACGGTACGCCAACCACTGTCGCCGTCGTCGTGGGATACATAAGCAATCAAGGCGACGCGTGGAATTGGATTGCGGACCACCTTGCCCGGCTGCTCGACGCTCACGTGTCGCCCACTACCGTTGTGTTCTCAAGAGACGATCTCTTGGCTGATTGCGATGCCTTGTGCCGCGCGATTGGACGGAGCCTCGGAGAAATGCACGCGGTGTTGGCGGGACACACTGAAGACCCGGCTTTCTCGGCATCAATAGCGTCGGCGACCGACGGATTGCATTGGGCGGCCGCCGTCAAGCGGCGTATTGAACGGGCGTTGGATAGTTTAGGTCACTTTGAATCGTGGATGCGCGAACAGGATCGCGAGCGGGCACAATTTTTGAGTGGCAAAAGGGAAGCTATCACTTCCGCCGTGGACACTCTGGCGGCATGGGCAGAAGGCGCGGTTACAACTAGAATACACGGCGACTTCCATTTGGGACAGGTTCTGGTAGGTGGCGGCGATGCCTTTATTATTGATTTCGAAGGAGAACCAGCTACCACAATCGCGGAGCGGCGCGCCAAAGCAAGTCCTCTTCGGGACGTAGCCGGCTTACTCCGCTCTATTGACTATGCTGCGGCCTCGTTAATCGATCGCGAGATTGCTGGAACGGCACCAATCGACGTTGAACTGCGGGATGACGTTATATCGCGTTTCCGCACTCGAGCGTCGGAAGCGTTTGCGACATCATATTGGGAGAGTCTCGGAGTGCAACCAGATGCACGTGCGTGGTCGCTGTTAATGTTGTTCTTGATCGAGAAAGTAGCCTACGAAATTGCTTACGAAGCAGCCAACCGGCCTGCATGGATAGGTGTGCCGATTGCAGGATTAGTTCGCCTGTTTGAACGACTTCGCGTAGCACAGGTCGGCTAGAGAGCGCGTTTCTGCGACCGCGAATTTCGTGCTGTGCCAATGGCGCGTCCCTGGCCTCACAAAAGTGCTCAGCATGGGCGAGCGGTGTTTGCACCGGAAGCTTGCGATAAATTGGCGAAGCGCGGACGTTATCTTCGACGCGTCTGCGATCACGCCCCTGGGATTAATTGGCGCTGTTTAATGGTGCATTGTTTGGCACGGACAGTGATTTTGCCTGACGGCGGCGTTTTCGCGACGATGCGTCCGGCGGGGTCGCTGACCGCGCAAAAAGGGGGACTCGAAGAGACGGGTCGGCAGGCACAAAAAGGTGCCTTATTGCCCGTCGGGGATAGCATCACCATGATATTGTGCATGCGATAACAACAGGAGGTACGAAATGAGTGCGGAGGCCCCCAAGGCGGCAGTCGAGGACTTGATTGCTAAGGTCGTCGCTGGAAAAGCGCTGGAAGCTTTCGACCGCTACTACGCCGCCGACGTGACCATGCAAGAAAACGAGCAACCGCCCCGAGTTGGCAAAGCAGCGTGCCGCGCTTTCGAAGAAAATTTTCTGTCTAAGATCAAGGCGGTGCGGACCTACGTTTGCGACGGATACGTGATCTCGGGAAACAAGGCATTCATTGTTTATCGGATTGATGCCGATCACGCCGAGTGGGGTACACTCAACATGAGCGAAGTAGCCATTCAGGAGTGGTCCGATGGAAGAGTAGTGCGCGAGAAATTTGTCTACTGATCGTATTGGGCGACTGTTGGCCTCTAATGACCCAAGCGGGTGATCCACAAAAAGCGAGGGCTGCGTTGGATGCCCGGAGGTTCAAACTGACTAAGCCAACGGCAGAATTTGCGATGTTATTGTCAACGTCGGACAATGAATCATGCGCTATGACCTCATACCCGGATGCGTTTTTCCCGACTATCAGTTGCCCGATCACACGAGTACACCCCGCAAACTCAGCGAAATCCAAGGAGCGGATCCCCTGATCCTAACCCTTGCGCGCGGCCATTACTGCCCGAAGGAACATCAGCAGCATCTGGATCTTGCCGCGTTTTATCCAAAGATCGCTGTGGCATATACCCAGATTGCCACGATCTCCACTGATGACCACCACACTCTGCAGGAGTTTCGTGCGTCGGTGGGCGCGCAGTGGACTTTCCTATCCGATCCCGACAGAAAAGTTCAGAAGGATCTCGACATCGCGGAATATACGGACCCGGAGCATAATCCGATGATTCCGCATACGCTCGTGCTCAAGCCGGGTCTCATCATCCACAGCGTCTATAATGGCTATTGGTTCTGGGGGCGGCCCTCTGTCGTCGACTTATGGCGCGACCTGCGGGTCGTGATGAGCGAGATCCGCCCAGATTGGGATCTGAGGACACCTGGACTTCGTGAGGCCTGGGATGCGGGCGACTTCTCGGCCTTCCATGGCTGGAACAAGCATCCAAAAGCGGTTTAGCCGGCAATCATTGCCGATGCGTCTACCGGGTGGCGCTGAAAAAGCTTCGCTCAAGGACGTGTGCGTATAATTGCCTTCGACGCCAAGCACCAAGTCTTGCGGATCTTTGTGAACACGGCGCGGATGCGACAGTATCAATACGGGGTGGCGTACGCAGCGTGCGACGCGACTTGTTTGAGCTGTTGATACAAATAGTTGCCACAGTGACACTCGCTTGCTCCCCGTAGATGGCGGAGCTTCCGTAGCGATGGCTGAACGATTGCGCAGCCGCCGCGTTGCAAATACTCGCGAAAATGCGAGAGATGGTATAGCGGCTCGCCAGTCTCGGCTGGAAATTCAAGCGCCGATGCGCGCAGTGTCGACTGAAAGCGAAGCGGCTCTTGCCGATGTGATATTTTTGGCGAAACGCAAGGTCGCCAATAGTGGCACGCCAATTCTGTGATTGATCGGTGATACCATTTGGTACCCGGGTGGCCTTTTTGCTTCCACACTTGCTGACACTATCGCCGTGGCGCCATTCGGCGCTGCGTCGCAGGCTTAGTAGCCCCACGACCAGTCCTTCCGATCTGGTCCCCAATAGGAAGGAGAAGGTTATTAGTCCGATCCATAGTCTAAAAAACGCGAATTGGCCGTGGTTTTGGACGTGATGGCGTTAGTCTCTGCGTGCGGCAGGTCATCAACAAGCTTGCGCGAAACTCTCAGCAACTCGATGCCGAAGCGATCGCGGATGAACGGCCAGATACCGCGTGGCGCGACGAGCATGGTAATCACAGCAATGGCGCCCAGCGTCACGAGGTACCAGCTTCCAGAGAGCGCAAAGACGTTCGTCAGCAGTGCGCGTATTCCATAATAGATTGCAACGCCGACAATTGGGCCCTCGAGCGTGCCGATACCGCCGATGATTACGGTAAAGATCATCGCCACTACCCAGTTAAGGTCGAATGCGGTGGTGACAGTTATAAACAACGCCGCCATGAAGCTGATGCCGCCGGCGAGGCCGCAACCGGCGGCGGCCGCCACGTAGGCAATGAAGCGATTGCGCCAGACGTTGACGCCAATACTGGCTGCGGCGACGTCGTCATCGCGCACACTGAGCAAGCCGAGCCCCAGCGGTGATTGCAGAAGCGCGAAGATGCCCGTCACGACCCCTGCGGCGAGCGCCGCCGCGATCCAGAAGTTCGCGAGCAGAAAGGTCTCATAGTCAATCTCACGTGCGGTCTCGAGCGTCATACCGGTCACGTGGCCGAGGCCTGGCGTGATGAAAACCAGCATGGCGACCACCTCGGCGAACACCCAGGTACTGATCGAGAAATAAGCATCGCGCAGTCGGAACAGGAATGGCGCGCTGACGGCGCCGATCAAGCCGCAGACTAACGGCGCCAGGGGCAACACCCAGTAGGGCGAGACCGAGAAAGTGTTGGCGGCAAAAATAGTGGTGTAGCCACCGAGGCCGACAAAGCATTGCAAGCCCATGGACACGAGACCGGTATAGCCTGCCAGCAAATTCCAAAGTTGTGCCATCGTCAGCATCAAAAGCACTTCAAACAGCAGAGCCACGCCGCCGTCGCCGACCAGCCAGGGAGCCGCGGCGGCGAGGATGACGAATATGCCGAGTGTTGAGAGCGTGGCTGAGTGTTTCTTCACTGACGCGTCCCGAATAGTCCGTTGGGCCGCAGCATCACGAAGGCAAAGAACACAAGATTGGCATACAGAAAGCCGGAATTGGGGTTGAGACGAAGCCCGACCAGTTGCGCAACGCCAAGCGCGATGCCGGCAAGCATTGCGCCCCAAAACGATCCAAGGCCGCCCATCACAACTACTTCGAAGGAGATCAGTAGCCGCTCCACGCCGGAGAACGGCGTGAAGGTAGTTCGCAGGGCCAGCATCAGTCCCGCGACGCCAGCCAGCGCAAACGACAGGCCCATGACGATATTATAGACCGACGCCGGCCGCACGCCCATCAGGCGAACAATTTCCGCGTTATCGGCAGTGGCGCGAACGATGCGGCCGAGCTCCGTTCGCCGCAACAGCAGTTGCAGAATCACGAACAAAGTAACGGCGAGCATAAGCGTAACGACCGGCAACACGCCCACCGGAATGCCGAACACGTCGATGCTGAGCTGACCGAAATCGCCCTGCCGGATATGGCGCGGATTGACGCCGAATCCTTCGATCATGAGATTGCGTACGATCACCGACAGGCCGAAAGTCAGCAGCAACGGCGCCAGTGGGTCAGGAAGGCGCATCGACCGATTGACTAAAACGGCCTGAAGCGCATAGCCGAGCGCGAACGAGACGATGACCACCGGCATGATCAGAACCAGCGGATGCACGTCGGGAAGTAGTGAGGAAACGCCAAGTGCAATGAAAGCCGACAGTGCGATGAACTCTCCGTGCATGATGTTGACGATACGGGTCACGCCGAACACCAGCGCCAATCCAACCCCGAACAAGCCGTAGAGGCCGCCGAGCAGCACGCCGTTGACGATGGTTCCCGTCCACCCCATGCTCGTTTTCCGCGTGCGCTTTGATGGGTAAGAGTGCCAGCCTTAGGTACCGAAATAAGCGCGGGTCAGCTCTTCTAAATCGAGCTTTCGGCTTTGCCCTTGCAAGGTGACGTGCCCCTCCAAAAGGCAATAAACGCGATCGGTCGCTGACGCGGCACGCTTTACGTCTTGTTCGACCACAACGATGGCGGTGCCTTCGATGCGAATGCGCGAAAAGGAAGCATAAATCTGATCGACTGCGACCGGTGCGAGTCCGAGCGAAATCTCGTCACAAAGCAGAAGTTCGGGATTGGCCATCAGCGCGCGGCCAATGGCCACTAGGCCTTGCTGGCCGCCCGACAACGTATTCGGCATCTGCCGCCGCCTCTCCGCCAAAAGAGGAAAGAGCGTAAAAATGCGCTGTAAATTCCAGTAACCTGGGCGTCGTCCAAGCGCGCCCATCAAAAGGTTCTCTTCGACATTGAGCGAAGGGAACAGCATGCGGCCCTCAGGGACGAGCGCAATGCCGCGCCGCGCGATCGCCTCGGCCGGCATGCGGAGGATGTTGTGACCGCCGAAAGTAATTGCACCGCGCTTTCGTTCGATAAGACCGGCCAGGCAGCGCATGAAAGTCGTTTTGCCGGCGCCGTTTGCTCCGACCAGCGCGACACTTTCGCCGCGCTCGACCTGGATGTTAAGGTCATGCAGCGCTTGCAGGTCGTCGTAAAAGGCATCGAGGCTCGCGACATCAAGCAGCATTGGCGGGGAGCCCCATGTAAATCTCCCGGACCAACGGGCTAGACATGACGTCCGCCGGCGCGCCGTCCAAAACTTTTCGGCCGAAATGAAGAACCATGATCCGGTCGGCAACCGCGCGCAGTGCATGCGGAATGTGCTCGATCCAAATGATTGCGTGATCGGCCTTGAGCGTGCCGATTAGATCGATGAGCGCGGCGACCTCGCGGTCGGTCAAGCCGCTGGCAATCTCGTCGAGCAGAAGTAACTTGG
>Ga0209006_10004041_pt1 | contig 13358 bp, 12 predicted proteins | sample JacPin_JW_Ref_O2_FD_188567 | JGI IMG/M metagenome (GOLD analysis project Ga0209006, IMG submission 188567) | Forest soil microbial communities from Algoma, Ontario, Canada - Jack Pine, Ontario site 1_JW_Ref_O2 (SPAdes) (version 2) | ecosystem: Environmental > Terrestrial > Soil > Boreal... | reverse complement strand
AACCGAGGTGGTTTCGCCGATATACAGCGGGTCCACGTAGAAGCGCTTGGTCGGGAAATTGATAACCCAATCAGTGCCGACGCTGCCCGCGGAGGTCTGTTCATACTCGTTATAGATGTTCGACGCCATGAACACCGAGCTGACCGCGTCAATGGCGCTGGTCGGATAGGTGTACGGCGATGTCAGCAGCGCACCGTCGTCAAACACGTACGACGTGGCAGTCGCCAAGCCCACATCGTTGACCTGCGCCAAACTCGGCCGCAAGCTTCCCGACGGCGTTTCCAACGCAATTGACGTGAAGCCGTCAAGAGCATCGGCGTTGTAGGCGTAATACGTACCACGAGCGACGTTGACCACACCGGCGGAGCCGAAAAGGCCCGATGTCGGAGCAACGAACGCGGTATCTGCTTCAAATGCACCTTCGGCATCAGCGCAATCCGGCGGAACGCTATTGACGTGCGTGATGTCGACCGACAGCGCGCTGCCGGTGACGATGTCGGCCATCGAGATCATTTCGAAGTGACCTTCGCGGGTACGATCATCGGTAATCGGGCCGGTATCGGAATATTGACCCGTGTATGCGTAGTCGCGGAACGCAACGTAAGCTTGGCCGCCGGGTAACGTAGATTCGGTCAGCGCCGGATACGTACAGCTATTGTCCGTCGTGAAGATACCAGCGAGCGTACTACCGGACACGCCTCCGTCACTCAACGCGAACACGCTCGCAGTCCAGACGTCGAACTCCGACAGGAACAAGTTGAAGTCGAGAACTTCGCGGCTGTTATAGCCTTCAAGGAAACGGACCTTCACCGCCTTGCCGACGCCAGTGGTGTTGACCACCGACAGCAGTGTCTGCTGTCCGCCGTTGACGGTGTAATACGGATAAAGCAGAACCTGACCGAGACCATCAGGGTTCAGGTTGACGGCACCCGCCATATTGGCGATGCCCGCAACGCCGGCGATGCCAGCGATGACGGCAGTCGTCAAGCTATTTCTGTTCATTACAACACTCCTAATTTGACCACAGGGCTTTTTTGCTTTTTCGCCAACCTGTCCGGGCAAGCCATACAGCCCCTACGCCACTGTAAACAGGGTGGGCAACAGCGAATCTATCCTAAGACAAAGGCGAAGGCAATGCAATCCCAACGAAAAACCAAGGATTTTATTAAGAATCGCCCTGGGCGCCGAGTTTCGTGGGCTGCAGCGCGTCGGGTAGAAAATACCACTTGCCGTCGGCCTTTATCCATGTTTCGACAAGGGGGGCCATCGATTTGACCGTCCCAACCGAGCCTTTAAGGGTGATCCTATAGTCTACCATCAGCCGTACCTTGCACGTCGTTGCCTCGCAGTCCTGCGACACATAGTTCACCTTGTCCCAGCGTAGTCCGCGTTGGTTCATTTCATCGGCATATTTTTCGCGGGAAATAGTGCTGCGAAAACCCGGCGACAAGTAGTCGTAAGCTTGATCCGCTTTATGCGTGATCAATAAATTCCAGCGTGTCACCACGTGTTCCTTGATGACAGAGTTGTCTTCCTCTTTTGCCGGTACCGTCGCGCAGCCCGCGACGGCGGCGATCATGGCTGCTGCGACAAAGCGAGCAAAATATACTTTTCTAATTTCCATTGGGGCGATCCTTCAGATTATTCGGCAATTGAGGTTCTGGCAGCGGCGTTGGCGTCGTCGTAGGGGCCGGCGTGGGCACAGCGATCGGTTGCGCCACCGTCGCGGGCGGCGGTGTCGACGTCTTGATTGGAGTGAGCGACTGGAATTTCTTTTCGTATTCCTGCGTCATATCCCGCGCATCGTCCGAGTTCACAATAACTCGCGGCGTAATGAGCACGATCAACTCCGTTCGATTGTGTGTTTTCGACGTGTTGCCGAATAGACTCCCAATGAGAGGAATGCTGCTCAGCAGCGGCACGCCGCTTTTTGAATCCGTCGTCTGATCCTGAATCATTCCGCCGAGAAGCACGGTGTCGCCGCTTTGTACTGCAACTTCGGTTTGCAAGTTGCGCTGGCTGATCGGCGGATTCGCATTCGCTGCGGCGGCGCCTGGAATGCTGTCTTCCTGACTGACGTCCATGTAAACCAGACCACCCGGATTGACACGTGGAGTAATCGAGAGCGTGACGCCCGTGCTGATGTACGACGCCTGGCCGATGCCTGTATTTGTAGCAAGGCCAGAAGTATCCGTGGTGCCCACTCCGATGCCGACGATCGATGTCGAAATGATCGGAACCTGCGTACCGACCGTGATCTGAGCTTGTTGATTGTTCATCACGACCAGCGACGGCGCCGAAAGTACCTTGGTTTGACCAGTGGTTTGCAGGGTGTTCAGCGCAACCTGAAAATTCTTGTTCAAGAATGAATAGAACAGACCTTCGCCGCCGTTTGGGCTCACGCCCGTTCCACCCAGTGATGAGCGATGACGATCGGCAGCATTGCCCTGGAAACCGGAACCATATTGATAGCCAGTGGAAGCTGCATTCGCTGAAGTGTTGGTGTTTATCAAACCGGCCAACCACCACTGCACGCCGAACTCCAGATCCCCGGACAAAGTTACTTCGAGAATCTTCGCCTCGATCTGCACCTGCAGCGGCGAGATGTCGAGACGATGAATCGCGGCGAGAATGGAGTCCCATTCGCCAGGCGTCGCCATGATCAGCAGCTGATTGTTTTCTTCGATTGCCGTGATCCGAATGTCGGTCGGCTTTTGTCCGTTCGCATTTGGCGTTCCCGTGCCGGTCGTCGATAGATTGGAACCTGTGCCGGTCGCGCCTCCTGTCGCCGTGCGGCTCGTACCGTTAGTCGTCGATCCGTAACTTCCGGTGCGACCGGAATTAAGCGTATTGCCTGCGAGCGAGTTGCCGGCAATGCTTCCTCCGAGACCATTGCCACTGTTGACGCCGCCAATCGTCGTCGCCTTCAGGCCGGGCGCGACATTGCCGGTATTGGACCTCTGCTGAACCTGCCCGGTGTAAATCGCATTGAGGTGATCGGACAAATCCACTGCTTTCACGTTCTTCACGTCGTAGACGTAGAGCTGCGTTCCGTTTTCGCCGGCGCCCAGATCAAGTCGATACAACCACTGTTCGGCCTGTTTCAAATATTCCGGTTGCGATGTGATGACGACAATCGAATTCGTCGTGTCCATCGGGATGAAGCGGAACATGCCGGCGAGCGGCGACTGGCCCGCATCGCCGAAAATCTTGTCGAGTTCCGGTTGGATCTTGGTGACATCAGTGTTGCGTAAGCTGTAAACGCCGACGGACATCCCTTTCAACCAGTCGACGTCGAACACATCGATCGATCGTTCGTAATTGGCGAGCTCCGACGCGGTGCCCGCCATGATGATCATGTTGCGTGAACTGTCGGCGGAAACCACGGCATCGGCTTTCGCAAAGGGTTTCAGCAGCTTCTGCATTTCCGTCGCCGAAATATACTTCAACGGAAATACGCGCACTTCGTACCCTTTCGCGATATTCGGCGGCGCAATGCGCGGTGTGAGATTGCCGGCAATCGCATCCTTGACGGGCAACACTTCGTAACGGCCTTCCTTGCGGACGAGCGCGTTGTTTGTCCATGCCAGAAGCATTTCCAGAATCGGCATGGCCTGTTCCGCCGTGATGGGCCGCGACGTCGAAAATGTGACATTGCCGGTGACGTTCGGAGCGATCGTATAATTTTCTTTCAGCAGCGCACCGAGAATCGCCTGCACGACGGCCTGGATCGGCTGGTTCTCGAAGTTGAATGTGATTTGTCCCTCTGCTGCCGACACGCCCGCGCTAGGCGGCGGAAGACGCGCAGCCTTTTCGTTAACGAAGTTGCCGTTGCCCGTCTCGATCTTTGCCTCAGCGGCGTTTGCCGCATCGGTGGTCTTGATCTTGATGGGTTTTTCGTCGTCGACTGTCGAAATCTTCAGCATCGGCGCCGGTGCAGCCGACGTATCGATTTGCGGCGTGTCATGTTTTTGGAAGGGCATATCCGCACAGCCGGAAAGCAGCGCGACTAAAAGTGCCAGGAAAATGATGTAAGGACGTAAAGACACGTGCTGCACTCCGTAACGGTTCGCCTCAATGACTCGGCGGATTACCTTGTTGTTTCTTGATGCGTTCAGCTTCATCGCGCATTTGCTTGCGACGCTCTTCGATTCGGCGTTGCAACTGCTCTGCTGCTTGCGGATTCCCCGCGCCGCCCGATGCTGCCGGCGTCGACGGTGGCGGCGGTTTCGCGCCGCCCGTTCCGGCCGCAGCCTGACGACTTCCTGGTTTGCCAGGCGGCGTCGACGGCTTTTGACTCGCAACAGCCGTCGACAGTTCAACTTCCACTTCGTCGCCGGCCGTTTCCTTGAAGATCGCGCTGCGTTTTTTGATCTCGGTCAGCGTCCAGCCGCCCTGATCGCCAGGCATCGGCATGCCCTCTCTCAGCGCGATTGTAGTGTTTTTGGATTTATCCTGGATCAGCGCCATATGCAGCTGCGGCGTGAGGACAATCCCGGTAAGGCTGATATTCAATGGAACCGATGGCGGCGGTGGTTCGACATTTGCGTCGGGTGCTTCCGGCGTCGGTTTGCGGTCTTCGTTGAAGATCGGGCGCGCGTCGGTGGCGGCGTAGGCAGATTCGGGAGGCAACTTGAACGGTTCGCGATCGATGCCCGCCGCTGCAAGTGCAGCGCTGTCGTCCGGGACAAGCCAACGATAGCCACGGCCGAATCCTGCCTCCATCACGAACGCGAGCAACAGCAAAACGCCGCAAATGCCGGCGAGAATAACGGTGGACAACTTGACTCCGTGCATGTTCATTCGCCCGCCTTCCCGCTCTTGTTGCGCAAATAACCGGAAAGATTGAAGCGGATGTCGAGCGAACTCGGCGGCGCCTTGCCGCCCGGCGGAACATAGCCGGCCTGCTGGCGATAGATCATCAACTGATCGACGAAGAGATACGGGTTGCTGTTTTCCAGATCGTAAAGAATGCCCGCGAACGGCTCCAGCGAACATCGCATGCGCACCTGGATCGTGACACGACGATAAAGTTCTTCTTCGCCGCCTTTGAAATTCGAATTGCTGACCATCGCGCAACGGCTCTCGTCTTTCGCGCGCGCGCTGATCACTTGCTTCAGCCGCTGCGTGAGATCCGAAAAGGCCGCGTTCGGATCTGCGTCGGTGAGAAAAGCCTGATTGTCCTGTTCGAACTTGCGAACTTCGCCGACGCGTGCGTCGATGAGCGGTTTTTCCTGAGCAATCTCGCTGAAGTGTTGTTGGCGATCGCGCAAATCGTCCATCTGTGCGGCGATATCCAGTTGCGGCGCAACGAACCACCAATGGAAGAAAATGAGATAGACAAGTATCGCCACGATCAGCAGCAATACGATCGCGAGGAATCGGCTGTTACGGGTTTCCGGCATCAGGCGCATTTTTGCCCCCTCCCGGTTTGTGCGCGGCGCGGTCACGCGCCTCGTTCGCTTTCGCCGCGGTTTCTGCAGCGGCTACCGAGCGGAATTCCAATGTGATGTTGAAACGATCTTTCTTAGTGCGCGGATCGGGCTGTATCGTGCCCTGCACGCTCGGATTGGTCAGCAGGTCGGACTTGCTCAACAAACCGATCAGCTTCGATGCGTCGTCGCTCAAACCCTGCAATTCGATCTTGTTTTTCTCGTCGACGTTCAAGCGTTCCAGATACGTGTCGTCAGGCAGACGCACGGTGAGATCGTTGAGCAGATCGACCATCAACGGCGACTCGTGTTTCTTGCGGCTCAAGAAATTCGCGGAGTCGATCGTATCCTGCATCGTCTTGCGCAATTGCGAAACCTGCTTTGCGTCGTTTTGCGCTTTCTCCACTTCTGCCGTCATCGCGTCGAGCGCCGCCTGGCGGTTGGCAAGCGATTGCACCATGACCGTGATCAGCAGCACCGCGGCCGCTCCGGCCAGCGCGAGGTTCATCCGCAATCCAACATTTTTTCGTTTGAAGCGCCGATCCAGCGGCAGCAGATTCAATCCGGCGCGCTGGCTGCCCGATCCGTTCTTCCAGCAATCCACGCCGTCGAGCGAAGCATCGACGCCGGCGATCTTCACCAATTCGTTATCGAGTTGCGCACGCGGCACGACGGTGAGTTCGATGGCGAGATTGCGTTCGCTGCCCGGCGCCACCGAGACGCGATAGTCGAAATAAACCTGATCGGCCTTGAACGGTGTTTGCCGATCCATCTCGAACGCGAGCACTTGCCGCAGATTGTTTTCGGCGGCGGCCGGCAAATTGATGTGGCGGCGCAGCGTGCGTTCCGGCGCGATGCAGTAGAAGCGACGCAGATCCGGATCGTCGAGCTGATTGCGCAACCGCGCGAACACTGCTTTTTGTACATCGATCGGCTCGGCCAGCGAAATGCGTACAAGTTCGCGCGTGCGCTCGCCGGACTGACGCCACACCACGAGCTCGCTGCCTTGCGCTTCAAGCAGCAACGCGTCGGTGCGTTCGGCGAGCTGCGCGCGCCAATGTGCCGGCAACAGCGATACGAGTTCCCGTCCCCACCACGCAAAAAAGCGCGGCAGAGGTGTTCTGGCGTAGCGCGTCCGCAGGCGGGCGAGCTGTGTGTCGATCGCGTTACTCATCGGGATGATTCGTCGTCGCGCCAGCGCAGCACGGTATAAGGCCGCCCAGCCACACCAATTCCGCCCAGGCGAACACTGGCGTCGATCAATGCGCTGGCGCCGTTCGCGAGCGTGGCACGGGATTTAATAGTGTACGTGTTCCCTCCCCCATTCGCCATGATCGGTGTTCCGTCGGGCATGGTGAGGCCGGCCGTCGCGCCCATTCCCGGCGCGACCTGTTGACGCGCCGCGATCAATTGCTCGGCGAGGTCCTCCGTCATGCCCGGCAACGCGCGCAATGCTTCAATCGGCGCATACGCCGGATTCGGTTGCGTGCTGCCGGAATAAATTGTGATCGCCGGTTCGATGCGCGAATAGATGTCGTAATTCATGCCCATCACTTGCTGGACTTCCGAATCCGTCTGGAACGGTGCGTTGCGCGGACCGTACGAAAATCCCGCACTCTTGTATGCATCCACTTCCGCTCCGTGCGGGCGCGGGATGTCGTCGCCGTCGCGCCAGTCCTGTATCGAATCGGACAACGCGATGGCCGTATCGGGATCGATGCCCACCGAGATGAAGAGCGATTGCAGCAGCGTGTCGTCGGCCGTATTCAGATCGATCTTGCCCGACTCGTCGAGAATTTCGATATGAATATGTGCGTTGTCGAAATCGAATTCGTACGGACGTCCGTCGCACACCCAGCGCGTGGTCACGTCGGGATTTCGTAATTCGTACACGGCGCGCTCAAGACCGGCCTCGGCGGAATATCGCGCCGACGTGCCGTCGAACAGATGACGCGACTCCAGATTTTCCGTGCGCGCGATCAGCGCGAAACTGCCAAGCAGAATCGTCATCAACGCGATGACCCAGATCACGAGAATGAGCGCGACGCCGCGCTGCCGATGCGTTCCCCGAAACTTGTTCATTGGGGACGCGTGGCTCGAAGCGAAGAAGTCGCAGGCATCGCGACAAACTGTGAATTCGGACGCACGGCGCCCGCGTTGAGCACCAACGGCACATCGAGTTCCGGCCATGGAATCTCCACACCGGGCTGCATTTCGAGACTGACCCGCACCATCAGCGGCGTGATGCTCGGATCGGGCCAATTGCTGAACCAGTCGGTGAGCTGGCCTTGATCATCGAGCGTGCGATATTGGAATTGCCCCGCACGAATGCGATCGAGGATGACAACAGGTTCGTCGGTTTTCGGATCTTGCGCATCGTAGCCATTCAACATCGCATCGGTGAATAGCAACTGCAGACCGTTATTACCACGCACGAGTTCCAGCGTTTGCACGTAGGGACCGCCGCGCGACAGGTATCCCGGCATCGACGCGACGAAACGCATGGACTGCGCACCGCCGTCGAACACATGCACGGTGTTGTTCACGTCGTCGCGTTCGTACGTGAGCGGCACAATGTGGCTGATTTGCCGGCGCAGAAATTCCTGAGCGGTGCGCAAGCGGTCGGCGCGGTCGATCGCGCGTTCGCCGGCGGTCATCGCCTTCGCCGCGGCGTGAATGCCGCTGTACGCGCCTGCGAGAAGTAGCGCGAGCAGCATCACCGCCATGAGTACTTCGAGCAGCGTGAAGCCGGCTTGTCGGCGCGCACCAATCATGGTTTGTGCGCCGGCATGGGGTTGGATAAGCCGACGCCCGTTCCCGTCTGCGCCGAATCTTCCGCGCGCAACGTAACAAAGCGCGCGTTGTGATTCATGTAGAACGTTCCCCACGACACGATGAGTTCGAGTTGATAAAGATCGATCGTGTTACCGACCGTTGTGATCTGAACGCCTTGCTGGTTTTGGTTGCCCGGTGTGACACCGCCTGTTTGCGGTTCTTCCGGAGGCTGAATTTTCACGACATTCATCTGCCAGCTGAATCGATCGTCGAAGCGTCCGCTGCTGGAGCCTTCCTGCAACGGCTCCCCTACGCCCTGCATATCGATCAGCGATTGCGCCCACAACGCGGCACGCGTGTAGTCCGCCGCCTGCGCTGTCGTATGCAGACACGTACTGAGAATTTGCATCAACACGCCGAAGCCGAGCGCGAAGATCGCAAATGCGGCGACCAGCTCGATCAGCGTGAAACCACGCTGACGCGTCGATATCGATGTTGGCGGCCTGCTCAATGACATGAATTTCCAGAAATATACAATTGCACAATGCGCATCAGCGCACAGCGAGTTCTTCGCGAACCACCTGTCCCGTAAGCCAACTCACGTTGACCTGCCACCGGCGTTGACCCATGAACACGGTGATGTGTCCGCCGGTCGATGCACCGTCGGGAAAAAATCGGATGCGCCCGGACGCGGCGCCGGTCTGCTCGATCTCGGCAGTAACAAGCGCCATGTGCATTTCGTGCGGCAACTGGACGATCGGTTTCCCCGGTGCCTGATATGTGTTGTGCTCGACATCGATGTCGAGCGCCTGCTGCTGACCGCGCACGATAGCTTGGCCCCGCGTGTAGCGCAGCGCCGCCACAAGATCGCGGCTCGCCGCTTCGATGCGTGCGCTGGTCAACGTCTTCGAAAAGGAAAACATGACCACGGCCAGCGCCAAGCCGATCAGAAACAGAACGGCCACGATTTCGATCAGGCTGAAGCCTGTCTGCTTGGCGTACGACGGAGATCGCATCGGCTCACCTTCCCTCTGACCGAACCGAAGCGGGCTCGATTACTCCCAGTTTCCGTAATCTTTGTTCATGCCATCGCCGCCTTCGACGCCGTCCTTGCCGAGAAAGATAATGTCGTAGTCGCCGTGCGCGCCGGGCACTTTGTAGAGAAACGGATGATTGAACGGATCGTTGATGTCGCCCGGCTTTGCGTAAGGGCCGTTCCAGTTCGGAGCGTTGCCCGGCCGCGTCACAAGATCGTTGAGGCTGGTCGGCGGATTGCCGTTGTCGAGCATGAAGGCTTGCACTTTCATGTCCATCGAATGCACCGCCGCCTTGCCGGCGTTGTACTTGCCTTGATTGAAGCGCTGCACCGCATAACTGCCGACGACGCTCATCACGATGCCGATCAGCGCGATCACCATCACCATTTCGATCAGGGTGAAGCCGGCAGCGCCCGTTGGTCGCATTTCCCGGCTGAAGTCGCGCCGCGCGATATTCGTATACTTTTTCATAACTGCGCCTTTTATTGAATGGAACCGCTTACGCTCATGATCGGCACCAGAATCGCCATCATGATGAAACCGACCACGCCTGTCATGATCACGGTCATCACGGGCACCAACGCCGACAACATACGATCCACCGTGTTCTTGGCTTCAATATCAAATGTATCGGCGACCTTGAGCAGCATTTCGTCGAGAGCACCCGATTCCTCGCCGACGCTGATCATTTGCAGCGCCAACTTGGGGAATCGCTTACTGTGGGAAAGCGAAAACGCCAAGCCACCACCGGTCTTCACTTCTTCCGTGGCCTTTTCGACGGCTTCCGCCAGCGCGACGTTGCCCAACACGTTGCGGCCGATGCTCATGGCCGTCAATAAGGGAACGCCATTCTTGAGCAAAGTTCCCAACGTGCGCGCCAGACGAGCCGTCTCGAGCTTAGAAAACAGGGGTCCGACGACGCGCGCGCGCAAAAGCCACGCGTCGAATTTCAAACGAGACGCGGGATCGGCTAGACGCTGCCGCACGAATACCGCCAAAGCGACAATCGCAATGGCCATCAGCCACCACCAATCGCGCAGCCCGAGTCCGACGAACAGAACGATTTGCGTGATCAGGGGCAGTTCCACGTTCATGTCCTTGAACATCGGCACGAACTGCGGCACGACGAAAATCAGCAACACGAGCAATGCGGCGAACACCATCACAATGAGGATAGCCGGATAGATCATCGCGTTGACGACGCTTTCCTTCAGCGCCTTGGCGCGTTCGAGATAATTCGCCAGCCGCGACAGCGTGGCATCGAGCGAACCACCGATTTCGCCGGCACGCACCATGTTCACGTACAACTTGGAGAAGACGTCCGACTCGGCCTCGAGTCCATCGGACAACGGCGCGCCGCCGCGCACGGTATCGCGAACCCGCTCGATCACGCGTCGCGCTTTTTCCGCTTCGGGCAATTCAAGCACGATCTGCAGCGCGCGATCGAGCGGCAATCCGGCGCCGAGCAACGTTGACATCTGTTGCGTGAATTGAAGCACCTGCGTCGCATTCATCGCGGAGCGCCGGAACAGACCCCCGAACGAGCGACCGCCTGCGCCACCGGCTGCTTCGCGAACTTCCAACGGAATATTGCCGGCGTCCTGGATTTTGGCGACGGCTTCGTCATTCGACGCGACGTCGAACTGCCCTTCGACGACTTCGCCCGCGGATGTGACGGCCTTGTAGCGATACAGCGCCATCAGTTTTCCTGCGTCACGCGCAACACTTCTTCGATCGTCGTCGTGCCGTTCAAGGCCTTGACGAGACCGTCTTCGTACATCGTGCGCATGCCTTCGGCGCGCGCCTGGTCCTCGATCTTGCCCATGTCGCCGTGCTGCATGACGAGGCGACGGATCGGATCGGTCATCACGAGGAATTCCATGATCGTGGTGCGGCTGTGATAGCCGGTCGACGTGAGTGCCGACGGCATCGGTTTATACAATTCCACTTTTCCGGTCGGCTGGAAACGGCGCAGGCCGAATTCCTCGATGACTTCCGGCATCGCTTCGTACTTCTCGGCGTTTTCGAGGTCGAGACGACGCACGAGTCGCTGCGCGAGGATGCCGTTCACCGTCGACGTGAGCAGATAGTCTTCCACGCCCATGTCGAGCATGCGCGTAATGCCGCCTGCGGCGTTGTTCGTATGCAGCGTCGACAATACCAAATGACCCGTCAACGCGGACTGGATGGCGATCTTCGCCGTTTCCAGGTCGCGCATTTCGCCGATCATGATGATGTCCGGATCCTGACGCACGATGGAGCGCAGCGCATGGCTGAAGTCGAGTCCGATCGACGGCTTCGCCTGAATCTGGTTGATGCCCTCGATCTGGTATTCGACCGGATCTTCGACGGTGATGATCTTCACGTCCGGCGTGTTGAGTTTCGACAATGCGGTGTACAGCGTGGTTGTCTTGCCCGAACCCGTCGGACCGGTGACTAGCAAGATGCCGTGCGGAAGTTCGAGCACCTTGTTGAACTTCGGCAGGAACTCGTCGGTGAATCCCAGTGTGTGAAAATCGAACACGACGGATTCGCGATCGAGAATACGCATGACGACCGATTCGCCGAACGATGTCGGTACCGTCGAAACGCGCAAATCCAGTTCTTTGCCTTGCACGCGCAACATGATGCGGCCGTCTTGCGGCAGCCGGCGCTCGGCGATGTTGAGTTTCGCCATGATCTTCACGCGCGAAATCACCGCCGCTGTCGACGCGGCCGGCGGCGATTCCACTTCCTGCAGTACGCCGTCGACGCGGTAGCGCACTTTCAGACGGTTCTCGAACGGCTCGATATGAATATCTGACGCGCGCTGTTCGACAGCACGTTGGATCACCAGATTGACGAGTCGAATGACGGGCGCTTCCGACGCGAGATCGCGCAGATGCTCGATGTCGTCTTCACCGCGGCCTTGTTCGTCGGTGAGATTCTCGACGATCGTGCCCATCGCCGAACGGCCGGAGCCGTAATAGCGTTCGATGAGATCTTCGATTTCCGAACGGAATCCGACTTTCACGTCGATGGATTTTCCGCTCGCCAATTCGACGGCCTGACGCGCATACGTGTCGGCCGGATCGGCCACGAGCAGCGTGACGGTTTTGTCGTCTTCCGCGATCGGCACGACGTGATATTGCTTGAGGAAACGCACCGACATCTGCACCGTCGGCGGCGGCGTTTCCGGACATTCCTTCGCGCTGAGCAGCGGCAGATTCAGAAGTTCAGACAACGCCTCGCCCATGTCGCGTTCGGACACGAGGCCGAGTCGGGTGAGCAGCGGAATCAGGTTGCCTTCGGTGTTTTCCTCGTGCAGGCGGCGCGCGCGCACGAGATCGGTTTCCTTCAGGCGGCCGCGCTCTACGAGGAACTCGCAGATTCTTTCATCCAGCCATTCGGGCGCGAACGGCTGTAGCGGATTGTTCGGATTTGGAACGGCAGCCATAACTCAGTTGACCCCAGACTGTGGTGTTTCGACCCCAACTTTCGGCACAGGTTCAACCGATTCGGGTCGGATAAGCGTTTCGATGAAGCGGCGATTGAGCACGATCCACAGTACCGCCGGCACCAGCGCCGGCAGGATGAGATAGCCGAACTGATACCAAAGCGCAATCAGGTTCAGCGGCAAACCCGCCTGCTGCATGGCTTTGACGCCTTCGGCACCTGCGTCCAGACCGACCGCCTTGAGACTTTCGCCGATCACGCCGAACGTCTGCGTGAAGACCATCAGGCACGCACCGCCGACAATCTGCGCCGAACGCTGCAGACGCGTCAACGGCGTCGCCAGCACCAATCCCGCGAACAATGGCAGCGCATAACCGTAGATCATCGGATTGACGACGGGCTCGAGAAATCCGAGTTGCGGCGGCGACCCGGCGGGCGCGGCATTGACGAGGATGCCGCTGGATATCTGCATCAAATAGCCGGGATGGCCGAGGATGCGTCCTTGCAGATTTATCAAATCCGCGCCCTGCGTGATGTCGGTGAACAGCGACGGCCACGCGTGCATGAGCACGAATTTCGCCAGATGAATCACCGGCCAGCACAACGGCGATGCGAACCAGAACCAGAAGAAAAACGCGAGCGGCAACCAGAGAACGGCCGCGAGCAGAAAACGCTTGAG
>Ga0209006_10004040_pt1 | contig 13361 bp, 10 predicted proteins | sample JacPin_JW_Ref_O2_FD_188567 | JGI IMG/M metagenome (GOLD analysis project Ga0209006, IMG submission 188567) | Forest soil microbial communities from Algoma, Ontario, Canada - Jack Pine, Ontario site 1_JW_Ref_O2 (SPAdes) (version 2) | ecosystem: Environmental > Terrestrial > Soil > Boreal... | reverse complement strand
AGTTCCGTCAGTTCGAAATAGTGAGTAGCGAAAAGGGTTTTGGCGCGTACGCGCGCGTGCAGATATTCCACCGCCGCCCAGGCGATGGCGAGACCGTCGTAAGTTGAGGTGCCGCGGCCCACTTCATCGAGCAAGATGAGCGAGCGGGGGGTCGCGGTGTGCAGAATGGCCGCGGTCTCAGTCATCTCCACCATGAAGGTGGAGCGGCCACGCGCGAGGTTATCGCTGGCGCCGATGCGAGTGAAGACACGGTCGATCACGCTGAGTCGCGCCGAGCGCGCGGGGACGAACGATCCCATCTGCGCCAGGATGACGATGAGAGCGGTCTGGCGCAGATATGTCGACTTGCCGCCCATGTTGGGTCCCGTGAGCAGAATGATGTTGTGCGTGGCGGCGTTCAGATAAAGATCGTTGGGCACGAAGCGCTCGCTGCCTCCGGCCATTTCTTGTTGCTCGATGACGGGATGGCGGGCTTCGACAATTTCCAGTTCGCCAGAAGATTCGGCGACAAAAGTTGGACGGCAATAATTGCGCAACGCGGCGATGTGCGCCAGCGAGGCGAGCACGTCGACTTCGGCCAAAGCCAATGCCGTGCGGCGGATGCGCTTTGCTTCGGCAGCAATCGCAGTGCGCAGCTCGGTAAAAAGGCGGCGTTCGATCTCGACGATTTTTTCCTGCGCGTCGAGGATCTTCGCTTCGTATTCCTTCAACTCCGGCGTGGTAAAGCGCTCCGCATTCACCAGAGTTTGCTTGCGTTCGTAGTCCTGCGGAACCAGGTGCAGGTTCGGCTTGGAGACTTCGATGTAATAGCCGAAGATCGAATTGAATTTGACCTTCAGCGACGAGATGCCGGTTCGGCCACGCTCGCGCTGCTCGATCTGCGCCAGCACCTGTTTGCTGTTGCGCGAGAGTTCACGCAGTTCGTCGAGATCGCGATCGACGCCGGGGGCGATGACTCCGCCATCGGCGAAACTGAGCGGCGGTTCGGGAACGATGGTCGTTTCGATCTTTTCGCGCAGGTCACCGAGTTCGTCGAGCGACGAATGCAGCGAACTGAGACGCTGGGCGGATAGACGAGTCAATGCGGTGCGGACCGCCGGAATCTTTGCCAGCGAAGCGGCCAAGGCTAGAACATCACGGGCGTTGGCAGTTTCAAGCGTGACACGGCTCAAAAGGCGTTCGAGGTCGAGGATGCCGTCGAGGGCGCGGCGAAGTTCTTCGCGCGCAACCAGATTTTTTACGGCTGCTTCAACGGCATCGAGACGAGCGTTGATTTCGGAGAGATCGAGGGACGGGCGCAGCAGCCAGGTCCGCAGCAGACGCTTACCCATCGGGGTGGTCGCACAGTCGATCGATCGAAATAAGGTTACGCCGGCGTCGGTTCCGGCGAAGAGCGGTTCGATCAGCTCCAGATTTCGTACGGTGACGGCGTCGAGAACGAGGCAGTCCTGGCGCTCGTACCATCCGATGCGGTCGACGTGATCGAGCGAGCCGCGCTGCGTGGAGCGGACATAGTGAAGAATTGCGCCCGCGGCTGAAGCGGCGGCGACGCGGCCGGCCAAGCCAAAACCTTCAAGCGATAAAACGCCAAAATGATTTTCCAGCAGCGGAATGGCATGGTCGGGCGAAAAGATCCAGTCGTCGAGCGGTGTTTCTGTGCAGGTGGCACCGGGACGCCGTGGCTGCGGTGATGACGGCGCTGCTAATGCAGGTATGCTGGCGTCGACTGCGCGGTCGAGCAGCGCCCGAGTGTTCGTGTTCTCGAACAACGGCGCGGCAGAGCCGTAAAGCAATTCCTTCGGACGCAACTGCTCCAGTTCTTCCTGCACACGGCGCAGAGCGCCTTCACCGAAAAACTCGGTGGCACGGAATTCTCCGGTCGAGAGGTCGAGGGCGGCGAATCCCACCCGCTCTCCGACGTGCGCGAGGGCGGCGAGAAAATTATTCTCATCCGATCCGAGCGACGAGTCGGCCGCAGTGCCCGGTGTCACCACGCGCGTAACCTCGCGCCGGACCAGCTTCTTGGCCTGCCGGGGATCCTCCATTTGCTCGCAGATGGCGACTTTGAATCCCTTGCGGATCAGCTTACCGATGTACCCCTCGGCAGCGTGATAAGGCACGCCGCACATGGGTACGGCGATCCCTTTTTCCTTGTTGCGCGAAGTCAGCGTGATCTGCAGCTCTTTCGACGCGACGATCGCATCATCGAAAAAAAGTTCGTAGAAATCTCCGAGGCGAAAGAACAATAACGCGGTGGGATGGTCTTTCTTAACGGCGGCGTATTGCCGCATCAGCGGAGTAGACGGCTCGGTCATTTCTTCCGGCATCACAGCGGGCTTCGGCGGATTATAACAAAGGCCTTTTCTAGCACGAGAAGCGGAGAAGGCCCGGTCGTACGGCGGCAAGGCTCCCGCGATAGGTCAGTTCAGCAGGAGATCCCATTCGACGCGCTTCGCTTGCTCAGGGCAGACTCTTCGCTTCGCCTGAAAAACGGCTCCGCTCAGGATGACGCCCCAATAAGAATCTGGAGGTTTGCCTCTGTGGCTACGTGCCTCCGTGGTGAAAAACAGAAATCATGTTGACTCGCGTTCTTCGCGGTGTTCTCCTTTGCCTGTGGAACTTCGCAAAGATCCGATCACACGCTCGTGGGTTATTACCGGAGACGATCCGGTGGATGCGCCGCGATCCGAATGGCCCTGCCCATTTTGCAGCGATGCCGCGAACTCGGTGCAGGTAATCGCCGCGACTCCTGATAATCCTGGAGCGCCATGGTCGGCGCGCTCGGTGGTGCATCCTACGCCGCTGTATCGCATTGAAGGCGAGCCTGGCCGCCGCGGCGATGGCATCTATGACCGCATGCATTCGGTGGGCGCGCATGAGGTGCTGGTTGAGAATCCGCACCACGACCGGCATTTGTGGAATGCCGGCGATGAGGAGATCGCGCAATTCCTGCGCCTGGTGGCCGGGCGCATCATGGACCTCAAGCGCGATCCGCGTGTGAAATATGTGAGCTTGTTCAAAGATTACGGAAAGAATGCCGGCCAGGAATTTAGCCATCCAACATCGCAGATCACAGCGACCATGTTTGTGCCACGGCGAGTGCTCTATGAACTAAGGGCCGGACGCGAATATTATCAGACGAAAGAACGCTGTGTGTTCTGCGACATCATCCAGCAGGAGGAGCGGCAGGCGCAGCGGGTGGTCGAAGCCCGCGGCGACTATCTGGCGTTGTGTCCGTATGCGCCACGCGTTCCATATGAGACATGGATTCTGCCGCGCAATCACGAATCCTCATTCGAGCGCACCGGCCTCAATAAGCCTGGATTGCGAACGAACCTCTCCGCACTGCTGCGGCGCACGCTGCAGCGGGTACGTACCATCACCGAAGATTTTCATCTCGTGCTGCATACCGCGCCGAATAGTTTGCATCCGTCGAAAAACCTCGGGTACTGGAAGACCATCGACGAGGACTACCACTGGCACATCGAAATTTTGCCGATCATTCCATCCAAGGCACGATCGTATACGTTCAAAGAGGTCTACTATTCGCCGGTGAGTTCTGAAACCGCAGTGAAGCAGTTGCGCGACGCGAAAATCGACGGCTGATAGAGCCGATGCTCTCGCTTTTTTACTACGAAGTCACCGAGAAAGCTTGTAGGGATGCAGGTTGGCTCACGCGTTTGGCCGGTTGAGCGGGAGATCCCTCCGCCCGCTGGTGAAAGCGCGGGCGTTCGGGATGACGCCCCAATAAGAATCTTGAGATTTTCTCCGTGGCTCGGTGCCTCCGTGGTCAAGCGTTCCAACGATCTGCTCTTATGATTTTCCGGCCACGCTGGCGTGCGTGGAAACGGCCTGCTGGCGCAAAAAGTTGAGCGCGCCTTCGGCATCGAGTGGCTGCGAGAAGTGATAGCCCTGCCCGTAGGGACATCCCAGCTCCCACAATCGTTCGGCTTGCCGCAGAGTTTCAATGCCCTCCGCCGTGACTTGCAGATTCATTTTGTGCGCCAACGTGAGAATCGTCTCTACGATGGCGGAGGCGGTGCGGTCGGTTTGCATGTCGCGGATGAGAGAACGGTCGATTTTGAGCCCGGCGATAGGGAATTGCCACAATCCGCGAAGGGAAGAGGCGCCGATGCCGAAGTCGTCGAGGACTACGGCGACTCCGAGTTGCTTCAGTTGGCTGAGAACCGCGGCCGTAAATTTCGGGTCGGCGGCGGCGACATTCTCGGTCGTTTCGAGTTGCAGTCGCGATGGCTCGACGTTGGTTTCACGCAAGGCGTCCTGAAGATTATGGATGAGTCGGGCGTCGGAAAACTGGCGAGCCGAGACATTCACAGTTAATGTCAGAGGTTGTTGGTTGAGGGGAACTTTGTCCCACTCGCGCAACTGGAGGCACGCCTGAAGCATCAGCGATTGTCCGATCGAGACGAGAATGCCGCTGTCTTCCGCCGCCTCGATGAAACGGTCCGGCGCAATCAATCCCTGCGTAGGATGATCCCAGCGCAGCAACGCTTCGAATCCTACAATTGCTCGTCTGCCGAGACGAACTACGGGCTGGTAAAAGACGCGGAACTGGTGGCCGGCAAGAGCGGCGCGCAAATCGGCTTCGAGGCGCATGCGTCCTTCGGCGCGCGTGTGCATCGCCTGATCGAAGACTTCGCAGTGCGATAAACCCAGGGACTTGGCGCGGCGCATGGCCACGTTGGCGTCGGTGAGGATGTCTTCCGCCAGGCAATGTCCCGCCAGACCCAGGGCAATCCCGATGGTGAGAGATGGACGCAGTTCGTAGGTGTTCATCATGAACGGTTCGGCGACGGCTGCCTGAATTCTTTGGGCGATGCGCATGGCGTCGGTGGGGTCGCCGGTATTTTCCAGCAGGATGGTGAACTCGTCGCCGCCCAGTCGCGCGACGGCCGGCTCGGCGTTCGATCTCGATGTTCCATTGCTGACAGACACGGTGTCGGCCAGCCGAAATCCTGCGGAGAGCCGCCGGGCGATTTCCTGTAGCACGCGGTCTGCGCCGTTGGTGCCAAGGTTCTCATTGAAGACCTTGAAGTGATCGACGTTCGCGAGGAGCAGCGCGTACTGGCGGGTGGAATCACGACGGGCACGGACGAAAGCGTGTTGCAGGCGATCGAGAAAAAGCCGGCGATTGGGAAGGCCCGTGAGCGGATCGTGAAATAGGTTGTGTTCGAGTTTCTGCTCGGCACGCTTGCGCTCGGTGATGTCGCGATTCACGATGACTAATTTTGCGACTTTGCCATCGGGGCCGCGCACTGCGCTGGCGATGGATTCCAGCACCCGCCAGCTACCGTCTTTGTGCTTGATGCGGTATTCGAGGCGCTTGCCGATTCCGCTTTCCCGCGCCTCCCGCGCCGCTTCCAGCACGCGAAAGCGGTCGTCGGAATGAATCTGCTCAAACGACGAAGTCCCGCCGAGTTCCGCAGCCGAATAGCCCAAGATGCGTTTGTACGCGGGACTGTTGTAGAGGCGGCGTCCTTTGACGTCGACCAGTGCGATCATGTCGGCCGCGTTTTCGGCAATGATCTCAAACAGTTGTTCTCGGTCCTTTGCCTTGCGGTGAATCTGGTAGATGCGGGACTGCTGGTAGACGGCGAGCGCCGTCAACCCTCCCAGCGCAGCCCAGAACCACGGTATAGCCATGCGCGGCTCTCCTAAGACAGAACTCTGGACAGAGCTCCTGAGAAGGAATATCGGCCCGATTGAGCGGAGGTTTAGCGCGAGCAGGGGCGGTCCAGCGGCGACAAAAAGGGCGGCTTGCGTCCATAATGTGTGGCATGACGGTGCGGCGGCTCAAAACCTATGCAGGCGCACAGGGATACGTCTACCAGTATTACTTCGTGGGAAAGCGCGCGGCGCTGGCCACTGATCCGGAGGCGCCGGCGAACGAATTCATTTTTGACGTGACCTCGGACCGGAAGTTGACCTATGCGGTAAGCGTCTTTCTGCCGGAAGGCGTTCGCGACGCGTGGGGAAGCACGCACGGCCGCGGGCTGAATGATGCCGAGCAGTACGCGGCTGCCAAGTTGCGCCTGTTTCGCGCCTTTGATGAGCTGGAGGATGTGAAGGAAAAAGGTCGACGCCTCGCTATTGATGGGCCGCTGCTGGAAGAGGCGATGACTACGTTGGGCGTGGAGTGATGTAGGTATTTTTAGCTCAAAAGATCACTAACCGTCCCTGCAACTTCCTTCCATGCCGCGGTGCGCGGATCGATCAGATCGTAATGTCCGGCGCCTGCGATGCTGACCAGCCTTACGTCTTCCCGCTTATTGTCCGTTAGCTTTTGTTTGGCAGCGACGTAGTCGCGGCTGAACTCCGGCGGCACCGTATCGTCGATTGAGCCATGAATCAGGCGCTGCCGCGCCTGCGGAATCGAGAACTGCATCGGATCGGCCTCGCGGTAGTGGTCCGGAGTTTCTTTAGGCGTTCCATGCAGAAATTCGACGACCGCGTCATGGCTGAGATGAAGTTCATACGCTGGCCGCAAATCGACCACGCCGGCGAGTGAAATCACTCGCGTCAGGCCCGGCTCGTGCGCTGCGAGACACAGCGCGAGTTGCCCTCCGGCGGAGTGACCCATCACGACAATCTTTGTTCCGTCGAATTTGTATTTCGCCGCGTACTGCAGCAAAAATCGATACGCAGACCGGATGTCATCGAAAGTTCCCGGCCATCCTCCGCCGGGATTGCCTACGCGGCGATATTCCAGATTGGCGGAAACCAATCCGGCTGCGGTCAGCGCGGCGCAGAGATGGCCGGCATGGTCGAGACCGTAGGCCGAGCGCCAGAAGCCACCGTGAATGTTAATGACGAGAGGATGCGCCGGCTCTTTTTTTGCCGGGAAGCGTAGATCGATGAATTGATTGGGATCAGAGCCGTAAGGGACCCGCGCGTCGGCTGGCGGAGGCTTCAGACTGAGAATGTCGTCCGACATGAGTTATTCGTAGCGCAGCGCTTCGATTGGATCGAGGCTGGCGGCGCGCATGGCCGGAATCATGCCGCTGACCACGCCGACGACTCCGAGAATGGCCGTCGCGACCAGCACGATCATCGGCGAAACTACCAGGCGAATATCCGCCGCTTCGGCATGTTTCGCCAGCGCGCTGTAAAAGGTGAGCCGACCGACGGAAAGAGAAACGATGTAGGAAAGAATGATGCCGAGCACGCCGCCGATGGCTGTGATCACCATGGCTTCGGAAAGAAATTGCACCAGGATGTCGCGCCGCCGCGCGCCGAGAGCTTTTTCCACTCCAATTTCGCGCGTGCGCTGCGTCACCGAGACCAGCATGATGTTCATCAGCCCGATGCCGCCGATGCTCAGCGTCACCGTGCCGATTACGCCGAGAAGAATCTTCAGCATGGCGCTCATGATGCTGAATTGCGAGAGCTGTTTCTGCGCGTCAAAGACGAAAATTGCGCGCGGATCGTCGGCCTTGAAATTGTGGGCCGCCGCCAGACTGTCCTTAATTGTCTTTGACATTTTGTTGTGATCGAGGCCAGACGAGTCGAGCCACAATCCATCGAGATAGTGGGTGTCCCGCACTACGTCCATGGAATTGAAGGGAAGGTAGACCACGCGATTGTCATCGTCATCTCCCTCCTGCATTCGCGGCTTGAGCACGCCCACGACTTGAAGTGAGACGCCGGCGACACGAATCGTCTCGCCCACGGCGTTCATGCCCGAGAACAGCCGGTCCCGCGCTTCGGAGCCGAGCACGGCGTAGAGACCGTGCTGCGCGTTGTCGGCATCGTTGATAAATCGCCCTTGCGCGATATCAAGGTTCCAGATTTCCTGGATCGACGGATCGAGTCCCATGACCGGGAAGGTAAAAGAGCGGTTGTTGTTCTGGACCGTCGAATCTTTTTCCACCATTCGCGCCATGTTGCGGGAAAGCGGGACGTTGTTGCGCATCAACTCCATGTCGTCGTTGGTGAAACGTATAAGCGTTCCCGCTTTGTTGCCGCCGGCCTGCAACGATGTGCGACCGGGAAATACGCCGACGGCCGTCGCGCCAAAACTTTCGAAAATATTGGTGATCGCGTTGCCGAAGCCGTTGCCGTAGGCCAGCAGGAGCACGACCGTGGCGATGCCCCACGCCATGCCAGCCATGGTCAGCAGCGTGCGGCGGGCATCGTGGCGCATGGCCGAGACCGCTTGACGCAGCAAGTCGCGATAGGAAGTGAAGACGAGCGACGACTTCTTACGCACACCGAGTTCGGGCAGATTATTCGACATTTATTTATTCCTTCGGTGCTATTCCTTGCGTAAAGCTTCCACCGGTTCCAGCATCGCGGCGCGCCGCGCGGGATATAATCCCGCCGCAATTCCCGCAATGCCCAGCGAAATTACGGCTAAGGCCGCGGTAGACGGCACCAGCTTGGGCGGATCGAAGTTGCCCATGTCGACTCCGGCGAGCGCGTGCATGATGGCAGCCGCCACGGCAATGCCGACGCCTCCGCTGAGCAGGGTCAGAAACGCACCCTCGACAAAAAACTGAAACATAATGCTGCGGTTGGTTGCGCCAATCGCTTTGCGCAGGCCGATCTCACGCGTACGGTCGGCTACCGCAACCAGCATGATGTTCACGATCCCGATTGCGCCGAGGCCAAGCGTCACCAGGCCCACGCTGCCGAGGAATGTGTTCATCGCGTCGAAAATCTTGCCCACCTGATCGACGGTCTGAATTGTGTCCCATTCGTTGAAGGAGTCGGGATTACTCGGATCGAAGCCGTGGTTCCGGGCGATGATCTGATGGACTTCTTTCTGCGCCGCTTCGTGCAGTGCCCGCGATCTCGGCTGATAGTTCATCATCGAAATCACATCGGTCGTCTCGCCCACATTCTGCGGCGGAAAATACTCATGCATCACGCTGAACGGCACGTAGCTTTGCAGATTTTGATTGTTGTTGTCGCCGTGACCAATGCGCTCCAGCGTCCCGATGACTTCAAAGCGGATGCCGTTGAGCATAATCGTGCTGCCCACGGACGGACGACCGTAGAAGAGGGTTCGCCGCGCCTCATCGCCGAGGACGATGACGGCACGCTTTTGCGAATCATCGAGGTCATTAATCCAGCGGCCTTCTTTGATCGGAAGATAGCGGATGTCGGTAATCGAGGGCGGGACGCCCATCACCCGTCCGCTGGACTGGTAGTAATCGCTGACCGCGCGAATATCGTTGCGCTGGATCACGGGCGCCGCCGCCCGCACGCTGCGGCACTCGCGAACAATGTCCTGATAGTCGCGGACGGTCAGATAATACTGCCGAAGCGAGGTAAAGCTGCCCTGCATCGCAGGCGCTTGGCCCGACCAGATAAACATCACATTTTCGCCAATCGAGTCGAACTGCTTGCGGTTGCCCGAGCGGAATCCCTCGCCTACCCCAACCAGCAGGAGCAGGGAACCGACGCCCCACGCAATACCGAACATGGTCAGGAAGGAACGCAGCTTGTGCGCCCACAGCGTCTGCAAAGTTTGGCGGAAGATGTCGAAGATAGCGCGCACTCTTTCATTATACGGACGAGGATACGAAGGGTAAGCATAGGGGAGTGCCCTTCGTTACTAAATGTCCTAACAAGATCGTCTACGATGCAAACTCTTGCAAAGTTCCAGCTTTTTGCCGAAATTGGTTCCGAATCAGGCGCGAGTTGGTTATTCTCATGCTGGACCAGCTGTGCAGGACGAGCTTTGCGGAACGAACTTGCCCGATGACCACTCTTGCCCTTAGCGAATTGTTAGGCGCCACGGTCTATGACCCGTCTGGCGCGGCAAGTGGCCGTGTGCGCGAAGTGACCATCGCTCCCCAGGAAGACCGTTCGCGCATCGCCTCGCTTATTGTGAAGACCAAAGCCGGCAACCGGGTGCTGCCCTACACGGCAGTTTCGGGGATTAACGGCGGGGTCAAGGCTTCCACCGCAGCCGGAGAGTGGCCAGCCTCCAACGGCACCGAGGGACTTTTCCTGCTGGAGCGCGATCTGCTCGACCAGCAGGTCATCGATATCAATGGACGGAAAGTCGTCCGCGTGAACGACGTGGATCTGCACATCGATACGCCCAGGGATTCTGGCCCGCCGCGCGCGATTTTGCGCGTTGCGTCCGTGGATGTAGGTGCGCGCGGCGCGATTCGCCGCCTGCTGCGCGGAGTTGCGCCCAAGGCTGCTCTACACGCGTTCCTGGGCAAAATTCCGCAGCGCCCCATTCCGTGGAATTTCGTCGACGTCATCGAAACCGACCCGGCCCGCCGCGTCAAGCTGAAGATCGCGTATGAGGGCTTGGCCAGCCTGCACCCGGCCGACATCGCCGACATTATCGAAGACCTCGCGCCCGCTGAACGCGACGCCGTTTTCCAGACCCTGTCGGAGGAAACTGCCGCGGAGACCCTCGAAGAAGTCACACCAGATGTGCAGAAGGCGATCGTCGAATCGCTCGACTCCGAGCGCGCCGCCGAGATCGTCGAGGAGATGGATCCCGACGCGGCCGCCGACCTGCTGGCTGACCTTCCCGAGGAGCGCACCGAGCAGATTCTGGTTCGCATGGAGCCCGAAGCCCAGCAGGACATGGTCGAACTGCTGGAGCACAAGGAAGGGACCGCTGCCGGCCGCATGACCACCGAGTTTCTGGCGCTTCCGGTCGCAGCGACCGTGCAGAACGCCATCGATTCCATGCGCGAATTCGATGGCGGAGTCGAAGCCGTCAGCACGATCTATCTTGTCGACTCCCACGGAACGCTTTCCGGCGCCGTTCCCCTGGCCAGAATTGTTCTGGTCGGGCCTGCTACGCCGATGCTCTCGCTGACGCAGGAGCCGCTTATTCTGGCTCACCAGGGCGTGGATGACGCCGAAGTTGCGGAACTGTTCGACAAATATAACCTGCTGACGCTTCCGGTTGTCGACGAGCACAACAAACTCACCGGCGTTATTACCTCAGACGATGTAATCAGCATGTTGCGGGCGAAGCTGTAGCTCGCGACAAGCTTATCCATCCCTCATTAGTTTCACTTGCCAGCACTTTTCAGTTGGCCGATTCGCACGCTGCATTTATCCTGTGGCGTCGTCCCTAGCATTTTGCTCCATCCCTATGTCTGCGTTAAGCGATCATGAAGTTCTTAAGGCGCTGGAAAACCCGGATCATTCTGTTCCTCGCCGTCGTCGGCCCGGGGTTTATCACCGCCAATGTCGACAATGATGCCGGCGGCATCCTGACCTACTCTCAAGCCGGCGCGCAATTTGGACATCTTCTCCTCTGGACCATGATTCCAGTCACGCTCGCCCTGATCGTGATTCAGGAAATGTGCGCCCGCATGGGCGCCGTCACCGGCAAGGGATTGAGCGATCTCATCCGCGAAGAGTTCGGCTTTCGCATCACGTTTTTCATGATGATCGGAATTCTGGTCATCAACTTCGGAAACGTGGTCACCGAGTTCATTGGCATCGCCACCAGTCTCGAACTCTTCGGTTTGCCTCGCTACGCGACCGTGCCCATCTGCGCGGTGATCGTCTGGGTAATTGTTGTCTACGGGCAGTACAAGACCGTCGAAAAGATCTTTCTGGCTGCGTCGTTCTTTTACGTGACCTACATTTTTGCCGGGGTGCTGGCGCATCCGCTGTGGAAAGACGCGACCATCGCGACGTTCAAGCCGCCGGACATCAAAGCATTTCGGGATCAGGCGTACCTGTTCATGGTGATCGGCGTGGTGGGTACGACGATCGCGCCCTGGATGCAGTTTTATCTGCAGGCATCGATCGTGGAAAAAGGCGTAACCAAGCGCGGCTTCCGCGCTTCGCAGCTCGACGTCATCACCGGATGCATGTTCACCGACATCGTGGCGTGGTTCATTATCGTGGCCTGCGCGGCCACGCTTTACGTTCACGGATTCCGGGACATCAAGTATGCCGCCGACGCAGCCCAGGCCTTGAAGCCGCTTGCCGGAGACTACGCCTACATTCTCTTCGCTGTCGGTCTGTTCAATGCCTCGTTGTTCGCGGCATCCATTCTTCCGCTTTCAACCGCTTATACCGTCTGCGAAGGTCTGGGATTTGAATCGGGCGTGGGGTTGAAGTTCGGCGAGGCGCCGATTTTCTATTGGCTCTACACGCTGCTGATCATCGCGGGCGGCGCGCTAGTGCTGGTCATTCCCGCACAACGGCTGGTTGAGATTGTCCTATGGTCGCAGGTACTGAACGGCGTGGTGCTGCCATTCGTGCTGATCTTCATGCTTCTGCTGATCAATAAAAAAGAACTGATGGGCGAGTACACCAACACGCGCCTGTTTAACCTAATTGCGTGGGGAACGACAGCCGTCGTGATTGCGCTATCACTGGCCTGGATGTTTGCTTCGGTAAAAGGCGGAAGCTGAGAAAAGTTATGGCATGCCCGCACAGTTTGAAAAAACTACAATAGTTTTCCCGCCGCCAAATCACGTACCAGCGTCAAATCGGCCTCGAGAAAATCGAACGCCGGCAGATCTTTCGGCCAGGACCACTGCAGATCGCGGAAGATGCGATTCTCCAGCTCGCCCTTGAAATCGCGCACCACAAAAAACCGCAACTCCACCATGCCGCCGTTCGGATATTCGTGCTGAATTCGCACCAGTTCGTCGCCGATTGTGGCGTTGATTCCCAGTTCTTCTTCGAGTTCGCGGCGCAGCGCGTCGCGCGGCTGTTCGCCCTCTTCGATCTTTCCGCCGGGAAACTCCCACTTCAGAGGCATGGTTTGGTGGCGCGTGCGCTGGCACACCAGCAGCTTGCCGTCTTTGACAATCAAGCCTGCGACCACGCGTTTCATCGGCCTGCAGTTTCCAGTTTCTTGCCCACGAGAATGGCGCAATATTGCACAAGCTTCTGATGCTCGGGAGTGAACGCCGCCGGGAAGTGGCTGTCGATATCGAGCTCGCCAACGACTTTTCCGAAAGCGAAGACCGGCACCACGATTTCCGATCTCGTCTCGAGCGAGCAAGCCAGGTAACGAGGATCTTTACTCACGTCGTCGATCACGACCGTCTGGCCGCTGGATGCAGCCGCTCCGCAAATCCCCTGATTCAGCGGGATGCGGGTGTGTGGCGTCATGGCGCCTTCAAACGCTCCCAGCACCAGCATCGGCGGATTCGCGCCCGGCTCCATCATGTAAAAGCCCACCCAGTTGTATTTGAGCATGCGCTCGTGCAGCAGCTTCACCATTTTTCGCATGAGATCGTGCCCGGTGGGTTCAGCCAGGGCCAGGTCGCTGATCTCTAAGCGGACTTCTTCCAATTTGTCGGCAACGTTCATGATGAAATCTTAACTCACGCGGGTTGGTTCGCCACTATGGAACCTAGTACGTCGGTAATCCGGCGTATGCCCTTGGG
>Ga0209006_10004039_pt1 | contig 13363 bp, 13 predicted proteins | sample JacPin_JW_Ref_O2_FD_188567 | JGI IMG/M metagenome (GOLD analysis project Ga0209006, IMG submission 188567) | Forest soil microbial communities from Algoma, Ontario, Canada - Jack Pine, Ontario site 1_JW_Ref_O2 (SPAdes) (version 2) | ecosystem: Environmental > Terrestrial > Soil > Boreal... | reverse complement strand
TCCCGAAGTAATGGCGTCAACCACATGGCCCGTCACCTTGGATCCTCTACGTAGCGTTTCTCCCCTGCCCAGCGGCACATCCTGCATCACCGTCGCGGTCACGGCAGCTCCGCTTCCGGTCTTGTCCGAGCGCAAGGCAGAATTCAGGCTGATGGGAATAAGGGTGCCCGCCGGAATAGGTTCTGCAGATCGTGTGTTCTGCCGTTGGGCAGGTTGATAGGTCGGTTTCAGATCCTGCCCTGTTCCGGCATACAGGCACATCGGCAGCATGCACAGCCCCAAACCAAGCATTCTCAGATTGTTTTTCATTTTGTTTGTCCTAAAGGAATTCCTAAAGAGCGCCCCGGTTCTTCTGCACCAGTATTTTCTTCGGTGACCCCAGTACGCTCTGTGACTCGTTGTACAGAACCGAGAAGACTCAGTTTTATTCCGTGGTATTTTCTGTGAGCTGTGGGAATAAAACGATCGTTCTCTACTGGCTCCCATGTAAGATTGTGTTTTCGAGGGATAAACGAAGGAGTTCGGCGTTCTTACTATGTGGACGTGTCAAGAACGCAGTTTCAACCGGGTCGTTCGAAGAACTGGCCATGCCGCTCTTCGATCAGCTCTACAACTTTGCCCAGCGTATGACGCACAATCGCGAAGGGGCCGAAGACCTGGTTCAGAAAACCTTCGCCAAAGCTTTAAAGAGCTTCCCTTCTTTTCGGGTTGGGACGAATTTCCGCGCATGGATGTATCGCATCCTGCGTAACACCTTCTTGACCTCATGTACTGGGTTGAAAGCGCCCATGACTGTACCGCTCAGTCTGGATGAGGACGGAGTTGAAATGTCAGTTCAGCGCGATACGCGGAGACGGTTCTACTTGAGCGGTTAAATCGTCCGGAGCTCCAGACCGCGATCGATGAGCTGCCGGTTTATTTTCGCGAGATCCTCCTCCTTTGTGAAGTGGAAGAGATGTCGTATCAGGGGATTGCTGAACCCTTTCGGCTCCGATAGGCACAGTGATGTCGCGTTTATCGCGGGCGAGGCGAAGCTTAGGTAACCGTCTACGACGGCAGCTATCAACAGGAGTAGTCACATCAGCGATGGCGAAGGGGACAAACTATGCTTTGTGAGTACTGGAAAGAAAAACTCGACACTCCGGCGAAGAAACTCCTCGCCGCCTTGATTGATCCGTGATCTACCATCGAGCGAGCTAATTGTTGTGCTTAACGCTCTAACAGTCATATATGAAGGGTTCCCTTACTTCTACTTCCCTTGGTTTTGGTCCAATTCCGCCGATTTGCCAATTCTGGTGCAATTCAGCTCCAAGCGCCGTTTCTCGTTACACGCTCGGGAACCTCAACCTCCGCTATTCTTGGCGGAATAGAGAAGCGTACTGCCTCTGCGATATTCCGACACAAAGCGGCAGGGCGCTTCTGCGCTTTAGGATCCATCGACGGACCGAAAAGATTCGCCCCCGTCCAAGCCGTGGCGATCGTCATGATGGCGGTGAGGAGGAAACGTGGGGGGAAGGCAGTTCCCACCTGACCAGCGTTTTGTGCCTTTTTCAACGCCGCGACTTTCGAGTCCATAGTGGTGCCGCGTTCGGGCATGCTGTCCGCTTTCTGTTCCAGTGCGAAAAATGTCTGCGCCCCTGTTTGTAGACGCGCTCGAAATCCGATGGCGCAATAACCTTGCGCTGCGCGGAAATCGTGCTGCCTTCTTTGGTGGCATTCTGGAATCCAGCCCTGATTGCCCGTACTCCTAAAGTGGGGAATTCCTTACTGCTCGACTTCTCGCGAGTGATCGCACTCTTGCGCTACTGGAGCTTGCTAGGCAGGGGGGCGCCACGTGAGAGCAAATCTTTATGTTGACGTATTGACGGCCCCTCTAAGAAGGTTGTTCGTGCAAGAGAGAGCTAGACGGAGCCGACGGCTTTACCTTTTGAGGAATTTGGTGTCGGCAGCGATACCGAAGGCTTCTAGCAGGCTGGCTTGCACTTGTCTTGAGAGGGCGTTGATCTCGTCAACACCGAAGCTTGCGGCGCTAATCCGATATCTCAGCAGCTTCTCTCCCGCGGGAGTTTCAACAATCCGCAGAACGGCGTCCGCGACTTCTTGAGCGTTGCCAACCGTGGATAAAAGTGCCGCGTTTAACTTCGCCGGAAACTCCTTGGCAGCGCCGTACGTATCGGTCCGAGCCACATCGGCAGCCGTTACGCTGTTGCCGAAGACAGCCGTCTCATAAGCCCCGGGTTCGACAATCACAGATTCAATTCCTTGCGCGGCAAGTTCGTAGCTGTACGACTCGGCCAGCGCCTCGAGTGCAAACTTACTGGCGCAATAGAAACCCGCGGAAGGAAGAACCACGCGGCCGGCGCCGCTGCTGATGTGCATGAGCAGGCCGCTGCGTTGGCGCCGCATGTGCGGAAGTACCGCGCGATTTACGCGCACCGGGCCAAGAAAATTCGTGTCCATCAGGCGCTGAGCTTGTTCGGTGGTAACCGCTTCGGCCAGCCCTCCCAGGTAATAGCCAGCGTTGTTGATAGCCACATCGATGCGTCCTGCTTTGGCGACGGCGGCATCCACAGCCCGCCCCACCGAGGCATCATCGGTCACGTCTAATTCAAGGATGTGGATTGGCAGTGACTCCTTTTGCGCAAGCGTGCGTATTTCGGCGGCATTCTTGGCGTTCCGACCTCCAGTATCACGCATCGTGGCGAAGACAGTGTGCCCTTTACGCGCCAGGGTTTCGGTGAAGAGTCTACCGAAGCCAGTGCTGGAGCCGGTGACGAGAACCACCTGCTTGGAATTCATCCTTATCACTCCTTGCCTATTGCGGCGAGACCGTGCTGCAACCACTTTGATGCCGGAAGCAAAGTTTGGATACAGAAATGAATTCAGCAGATTGCTTACTGGGGAAAATGGAATGTAAGTGGTTCATGGGTCCACAAGGGCGCGCTCGTCGTATATCTACTGCGTCTCGAAGCAGCGTCCGAACGAAGCTTATTCTGACAGCTTGTCGGCGAATTGGTCGGCCGTCGTAATGTTTGTGAGTGAACGAGAACACAATCTGCTCGCCGAATGTGCGAATCGATTGCCGCGACGTCCGGCGAGGCAACATCGCCCCACCCATGGGCCCGGCGAGATGTCATTAACGAATTCATGGCTTACTGCTTTGCGAATGGGATGAGTTACTTGCTCTCGCCTGCCAAGGCGTGGTCAAGCGGCGTTGGGGAAATGTGGTCGAGGTAGTTGCTGATCGTCTTCAGCGCGATACCCAGCAGAAGCTCCATCACCTGTTCTTTTTTTATAACCTGCGGCGAGGAAGTTCTGAATGGTCTTTTCTTTCGCATAGCCGCGTTCGCGCACAAGTTCTTTCGCCAAGTTCACGAGGGCATTGAGCTTGGCATCTGGAACCGGCGTATTGTTCTGAACTGCTGCAATGACTTCGGCGGGGACACGGAGAAGGGTCTTCGCTATTTGTGAATGTGCAGCCGCGCAGTAATTGCAATTGTTCACTACACTCCCTGCCAGCAGAATGATCTGCCTTTGGCGGGGTGTGAAGGAGCCCTTCTCGAACAGGGCGCCCAACGCGAGATACCCTTCCAGGACGAGCGCTTTATTCGGAAAGATGGCCATCAGATTGGGGATGAAGCCGAGTGACTTCTGAATTCTTTCCCGCATCGGGAGATGAGCTAACCGTAAGCGGTGATCTTGAGGGCACTGAGCATATCGAAACCCGAGCGCTCAATCCTCCTTCTTTCCAATCTGTTCAGCGGCAATGCGAAATCCAGTGTTCGCCGCCGGAGTGCCCGCATACACGGCAGTCTGCAAAAGGACTTCTTTCAAATCGCACAATTCGAGATCACTGGCCAAACCCGCTCGCACGTGGAGGGCGAACTCTTCCCACCTTCCAAGCGACGCCGTAATTGCCAGCGCGAGGAGTCGTCGAGTCCGCCGGTCCAGTTCGGGACGAGACCAGATGGTTCCCCAAGCGTAGCGGGTTATCACCTCTTGAAACTCCCTCGTAAATTCTGTCGTGTTGGCGGTTGCGCTATCGACGTGCGCGTCGCCAAGCACGGCCCGACGCACTTCGAATCCAGCTCGGAGCGAATCCGCGCCCAAATTAGGTTGTGCTAGCAGGAATCCAAAGAGGGCCGTGGTAAATGAGTGTGGCCGTTCAATATTAGAGAGGTGCGCCGCCGCGAGGTGAACTGTTTTCGCTCCTGGGATCTCCCGCGCCAACATCTCTCCGTGCCCGCTCCAGGGTGTGGCAATGTCGCGCTCACCAGAGATCACCAGAGTTGGACTCTTGATCTGTCTGAGGAGATCTACGTGATTCATGTCGCGGAGGGCCGCACAGCATCCTAAATAACCAACGGGATCGGTACCCAAGAAGACGGAGCGGATCGAAGCCACGTTTGGATTTTGCTTGGCCAACGTGTCGGGTGAAAAGAATCGTTCCATTGCCACATCGACGACTGCCGACATTCCGCCTTTGACTACCGCTGCAATTCGGGTTTCCCAGTTGGCCCGCGGGATGAACTGTGCGGAGGTGTTGGCCAGCACAAGATGCGTGACTCGTTCGGGGGCGTGCACCGCCACCCATTGTCCAATAGCGCCACCAAGAGACAATCCGCAAAATGCAAATTGCGAAATCTCCAACGCGTCGGCCAGGGCAAGAATGTCCTTGCCCAACATTTCAATCGAATATTCACCGGTTGTTGCCTCCGAAGCGCCGTGGCCCCGTGTGTCGTACCGCAGAATTTGGAAGTGAGGAAGCAGATCACCTATTTGAAGCTCCCACATTGCCTGGTCCGTACTGATCGAGTGCGACAGAATTAGGACAGGTCGGCCGGCGTTTCCCTGCAGTCGGTAGAACAGTCGCGCATTGTGAATCGTTGCGAAGGGCAATTCATTACTCCTTGTCGTCGTCTTCGCGATCGGAATCTGATGCCAGGGCTTTCCGGAAAGCATCGGCCGATCCCAGATATTGCTGCGGCGTTTCCAGTTCCTTGAGTCCGGCACTACCTAAATGGGTTGCTACTTCAGGAGTCTCGGCAAGGACGGCAGCGAGATGCCTGCCCTCTTTGACACTCTTCCGAACGGCCGCCTCAACGACCTTGTGAGCCACATCTCGCCCCAGCTTTACTCCTAACAGCATCATGGCGCGCTCGGCAAAAATAGCTCCGTTCGTATTCTCAATGTTGAGGCTCATCTTCTGCGCGTCAACTGAGAGTCCTTCGGCTACTTCAGCCATCGAGGCAATTGCCACACCGGTCGACTGGACTACGGCCGCAACTACCGGCCACTCCGCGTGCCAGCCCCCGACGCCACGCTCGTGCTCCTGCAGCATAGCCGAGAGAAACGATGCCACCAGTCCCGGTACCCGGTGGGCAGCCGCGAGCGTGAGTGAACAGGCTGTAGGGTTGCACTTGTTCGGCATGGTTGACGATCCGCCGCGGCCGTTGCCTCCCGGTTCGGCTGCCTCTCCCACCTCGCTCTGCATAAGCAGACTGATATCGCGCGCCATTTTGCCAAGAGATCCAGTCAGCACGCCGCATGCGCAGATCAGCGTCGCCAGTTGATCGCGCTGAGTGTGCCAAGGGGTTGGGGGAGAATCTCCAAATCCAAGTTCTGTACTCAGAGCTTCGGCAAGCGGAATTCCGCGGTCGCCCAGCGATGCCAATGTGCCGCTCGCTCCCCCCAACTGCAACACCGCCGCAACTCGAAATGCTTTCTGTAGACGCCGCCTGCCGCGGCAAACCGAAGCCAGCCATCCGGCGGCTTTGAGGCCGAAGGTCACGGGCGGAGCGGGTTGAAGTAGGGTTCTCCCCAGCATTACGCTGCTTTTGTGACGGTCTGACAAGTCTGCCAGCGCTTTTTCGAGTCGCGACAGATCGTCGGTCAGAATCGGTTCTGCGCGCTTGAGCAGGAGGGACATCGCGGTGTCGGCGACATCCTGGCTGGTGGCTCCCCAGTGAACGAATCGCGCCGCCTCCGCGTCGGTCTTTCGTACCTGGTCGGTCAGCATCTTCACCAGCGGAATCGCGGGTGTTCCAGCGCGAAATGTGGCGTCAGCAAGGACGGAAATATCGAAGTTGGCTGGCCTTGCGGCAGCCGTGATCGCGTTCGCAGCCTCCGTTGGGATAAGTCCGTCTCGGGCTTCTGCGCGGGCCAACGCGGTTTCGAATTCCAACATCGCCCGAAGAACCGACTCGTCGGAGAACAACGCGGCAAGGACCGGCGTGGTGGCCAGGCTTTCAATCAAGCGTCCGCTCATGTCCGGCTCTGCACCGCGAGTCGCTTCGATTCGGGTCGGCTCATCAATCTGGAATAATTACACATCGAAAAATACCGTCTCGCCCTCTCCACGAAGGTGCACATCGAAGATCCAATTGCTCGCGCGAGCAGCATTTGGCTGGGCCAACAACGTTGGACGCCGATTTTCTGGCACCAAAGCCAAGATCGGATCCGCGTCGTTCGCTGGCTCCCCCGCGAAGTAAACTCGTGTCGACAATCTCTTTAAAATGCCCCGACCAAGAATCGATACGTTGATGTGCGGCGCCTGAACTGTTTCGCCTGGCCCTGACACGCATCCTGGGCGAATTGTTTCAAATGTGCAGGAGCCATTTTCCGCCGTCGCCAGTCGCCCAAAGCCACCAAAGGGTGTGCCCCCGTCACTGCCGACCGTACGCCCGTAGTTCCCTTCGGAGTCTGCCTGCCACAGCTCGATCATCGCATCTGGAACAGGTGCGCCTTCTCCATCCAGCACACGAAAAGTGAGCCACACTCGCTCGCCTTTCGCTCCATCGCCGGCAACACGCGAAAGACTCCATGTGTCAGTGAGCCCAAGATGCAAATACGGACCAACTGTTTGCGAAGGAGTCGGCGTCCAATCCATCGTTACCTTTCCTACCTTTCGAATGGCGTCGCTTCACGCCCACGCAGCACAAGGTCGAATCGATAGCCCAGGGCCCACTCCGGCTTTGTGGTTTCCAGGTCAAATTTGGAGACCAAGCGTTCTCGCGCCCTTTCGTCCGGAATCGATTGCAGAATGGGATCGTAGGCAAAGAGCGGATCGCCGGGAAAATACATCTGAGTGATCAGTCGCGTGACGAAGGCCGGTCCGAACAAAGAAAAATGGATATGTGCCGGACGCCACGCGTTGTCGTGATTGCGCCAAGGATAGGCGCCCGGCTTGATTGTCACAAAACTGTAGAATCCGTCGCTGTCGGTCAGGGTTCTTCCGGTCCCGGTGAAGTTCGGATCGAGCGGTGCGGCGTGGTTGTCTTTCGCATGCGCATATCGTCCCGCCGCGTTTGCCTGCCAAATCTCGATCAAGCTATTCGACACGGCGTGGCCGTCCCCATCCACTACGCGCCCGCGCACAATGATGCGCTCCCCCAGAGGTTCACTGGCATGTTGAAGGGTAAGGTCTCGATCGTTGGGATGAACGCTGGAATGGCCAAAGACCGGCCCAGTAACTTCAGAAAGAGTTTGTGGAAGCAAGATCAACGGCTGGGATGGCGCCCGCAGCCGTGTCGCTCGATACGCAGGATACAGATAATCCGGCTGGGTCCCCGGCTCATGCCGCCGGAAGGGAGCGACAGGTCTCTTGGGATTGCCACTCTTGCTCTGTACCAGTGAAGAAGACATGTTGATTTCACAAACGGACAGCTCACTACACTTGCCTGCCACAGATTGTACGTTGATTCAGCTCATGGGAAGCCCGACGTAGTTTTCAGCGAAGGTTTGCGCCGCCGCGCGCGAGCTTGTCAGGTAATCCAAGTCGGCCAACTGTCTGTGCTCCTCGAACCTGTCGTCCCCAGGAATCCGGTGCAGCATGGAAGTCATCCACAGAGAAAAGCGCTGTACCAGCCATACTCGTCTTAAACAGGTTTCTGAGTAATTGTCCAGCAGGTGGTGGTTTCCGAAGCCGTAGAATTCTGCAAATGCGGCGGCAAGAACCCGAACATCGGCAACGGCAAGATTCAGGCCTTTTGCGCCGGTCGGAGGGACGATGTGGGCCGCATCCCCAGCCAGATAAAGCCTGCCGCACTGCATCGGCTCCGCCACGAAACTGCGCATCCCGGTAACGCCTTTCTGCAAGATGGCGCCTTCCGTTAGCCGACGCCCGTCGCTCGTGGTGAGGCGCATCTGTAATTCTTCCCAGATCCTTCGATCCGGCCACTGCGCTAAGTCTTCATCTGGAGCGCATTGGAGATACAAGCGGGTGATCTCCGGAGTCCGCATGCTGTGAAGGGCAAAACCGCGCTCATGGTAGCAATAGATCAGTTCCTCGGAGGAAGGTGGCGCAGCCGCCAAAATGCCGAGCCATGCGAACGGAAAAACCCGTTCATAGATGGCTAATGCATTTTCAACGCTCGGCCGACACACTCCGTGAAAGCCGTCGCAGCCTGCAATGAAATCGCAAAGGACCTCCGAAGCTTCGCCATAGTCGTGAAATCGTATCTTTGGTGTTGTGGAATCGAAGTCGTGAATGGTGACACCCTCGGCTTCAAAGAAAATCGCCGCCTCTGCTCCCAGCCGTGCCGCGATGAGGTCTTTCACAACTTCCTGCTGGGCATAGATCGTGATACCGCGCCCCGTCAAGGCTTTGAAATCGATGCGATGGCCCTGCTTTCTGAAGCGAATTTCCACGCCATCATGGATCAGCCCTTCCCGCTTCATGCGCTCACCAACCCCCATTTCTACCAAAAGGTCGACGGTGCCTTGCTCCAGGACGCCGGCTCGCACCCGCTGCTCGCAGTGCTGCCGGCTACGTGCTTCGACGACGACCGAGTGAATGCCTTGTCGGTGCAGGAGATGCGACAAGACCAGCCCTGCGGGTCCAGCTCCCACAATCCCAACCTGCGTGCGTATTCTCACTGTTTCTTCCGGTGCGATTTCTGATGAGCCGGGCGGTGGTTGTGTTCCGCAGAAAACATCTCGATCACCTCGCGCGGCACAGGTCTGCTTTCAATCTGATCTGGGTCGGCTTCCGACGTCACTGCCCAGACCCTGATCTCAAAACATTCCACGGCCAGAACGTGCTTGTTAAACAACCTGTGGCGGACGCAAAAGCTGCTGCGGCGCCACTCCGTTATCTCAGATTCCACGACTACTGTGTCCGAAAATCGCGACGGCGCCTTGAACGAGGCGCGCAGGTCCACCAGCGGAATACCCAAAATTTGATGGTCGTTGAGCATCTGCCGCTTGGACAGCCCGGCCTTCTTGAACAAGGCAGTCGTGCATGCATCGAAATAGGCCAAGTAGCGAGGGTAGTGCACAATCTGGGCGGGGTCGCAATCACCCCACTCGATCTGTATCGTCTTCCGGTTAGTTATATTTGCCTTCTTGCTCACCAATGACCTCTTCCCGTCTCTTTTCAACGTGGCCCCGAAACCTGCGGGATTTGAAAGTAGAGATGATAGTGGCTGCGGCACCCAGGATTGAATTGCGCACCACAAGCTGCGCAGCGAGAATCACTTTGCATGTACTGCAGAATGGTTAGCGTCGCACCGCAGGCGCCGCAGAGTACTGCTTGTTGGGTCCATTCCCTCTCCAGCCAGACTGCTATCGGATGATCGGCGAGTGTCTCGTGGCAATCCTTGCAGGCATAGTACAGGCCGCAGCATTTCATCTTGATGGCGATAATGTCAGTAGGCCCGTGATAGTGCTCGCAACGGGTTTGTGAATCGAGACCTACGCCACGGACGTTGGGAGGAGTCAGCGCCATCGTTTCAGTTTAACAAGAGGAAAGAATTCACTCGATGGTCAACAATTCTTCGTAGAAGCCGCCGATCTCCCGTGCCCGATCCACAAAGTGAATCTCAAATATCCAGTGCCGCTTTCGGCCAGAAGCGCCCGGCAACCGCATCCGGTTGTGATTCTTGGGGTGGACATAAAGAGTGATCTTGTCCCCTGAGATCTTCTCATGCGGAAAAATGCCAATCAGATGGCCCGCAATGGGACCGCCGTACTCCCAGCCAGCGCGCTCCGACAATTGTGCCGCGTGCGCATAAAGCTCGGCTGCGGTGATCTCAGGATGTTTGTGAAAATACTGCTTGCCGCTGGCAAATGCCTCTTCATCAATAATATCGCGGCGGAGTTTGTGCTTCAGCGGATCGTTTCCGACAACGTAAGTCCGCCCGAAGTCGGCTTCCCATTCCTCAAATACTGGGCCGAAATCCAGAAAGACGATGTCATCCTCACCCACCGCTAAGTCAGGCGGATTCTCATCATAGGGAGCCAAAGTGTTGCGCCCTGCACGCACGATGCGTTTGTGCCAATAGCGCGAGATTCCGTACATGCTCCCGGCAAGTGCATAGACACTCTCGTTAATCTCGCTTTCCCTGGCCCCAGGCCGAATCAGGTTCTGGGCTTGGATCTCTGCGAATAGCGCCTCGGCCTTTCCTTGAGCATCCAACAGCCCAGCGACGAGCTCGTCTTCCGATTGCTCCATAGGAAATCAGATTACCGCATTGGGTTCTTTAGCGCCCATAGTGCGCGATAAAGACCGCCTTCCCCAACAAATGCTCCTTCGCGGTCGATACCACCATCGCGCCGCTGGAGTCCGGCGGCACATCCACTTTCTCGACGCCCAACGCGTATACGGTGAAGGTATAGCGATGTGGAGGCTCGCCCTTGTCCGGACAGGGTCCGTGATAAGCGTCGTTTCCGAGATCGGTGCGGCCCTGCATGGTTCCAGGTGGCAGAACGGCGCTGCGCTCGACGCCAGCTCCCTTGGGAAGTTTGTCAACGCTCGCAGGCAGGTCATAAACGATCCAGTGCCACCATCCCGAGGGATCGCCGTGCTCGTCAGGGTCGAATAGTGTTACGACGAAACTCTTCGTTCCAGCCGGTGCACCGGTCCACTGCAACGGGGGCGACATATTTCCCCCGGTGCATCCGAAAAGGTTCGCGACATAGACTTCGGGGACTTTGGCCGCGAGCTTCGCGTCCGGACTAGAGAGCACAAATTTAGGCTGAGATGGGGATTTGACTTGCGCTGTGCTGACGCAAACCGGCGCCATCACTGCGATCGTGATTAGCAGTACGCTAAAGACGTTGGATATTTGGGTTCGCAGCATGTCAACCTTTCGTTTATCGAGATTCAATTTTGCAATCAAAACGGCGGCAAAACCTACCCCAACACGAGCCGGTTTGGCGCCAGATCTCGCGAGCGTGCTTTGCCAACTCGCGCCAGAAATGACTACTTCGGAGGCTGATGACTGAGGCCCCAAACGTACGCGGCCAGGGCGGACGCCTGGGTGTCTGATAGTTGCGCTCCGCCCTGGGGCGGCATCGGGCTGCGAAATTTCTTGGGCTGAGGCACGCCTTGGTTGATCACTTTTAGAATTCCGGCAAAACTGCCGTCGCTCCACATCCACTCTTTCTTGGTCAGATCGGGCCCCAGCGTTGAGCCTGTGCCACTTGCGCCATGGCAACCGGTGCAACTCGCTCCCCCCACCTGACCGTGGTAAATACGAACCCCGAGCGCAACCATATCTGCCGTCGACCCTTCTGGTACGGGAAGGTTTTCGGTGTTACTCTCTGGCGGCTGGGCGGACGATTGAACGACTTTGCCAGCAGAGGCGGAAATGCTCGGGCAAGGAGCTCCCTGCGGCGCTCGGCCGGCGGGATCACCAGTGTAGACGATCCGATAAATTCGTCCGTGAATGTCCTCAGAGACGTAGAGCGCCCCGTCAGGCCCGACCGCAAGTCCTGTAGGACGATAGGCAGCACCTTCAGGAGTCTTCTTTGCTCCGGCAAAGCCGTCGGCGAATATCTCGCACGGGCCCGACGCCTGGTCGCCGTCGAGGGGCTGGAAAACTACGTTGTAGCCACCTTGCGGGTACGGCGCCCGATTCCATGAACCGTGAAACGCAATGAATAGGCCGCCACGGTAGCGGCTCGGAAAGCTCTTGCCCTCGTAGCGGACCATTCCGTTGGGCGCCCAATGGGCAGGAAATGCGGCGACCGGACCAATCTTGCTCGCGCAAACGCCGACCGCTTTGCCGCCGTCACCGCTGTATTCCGGGGCAAGCACGAGTCTGTTCTGCACGCCGTCGTAGTAGCACTCGGGCCAGCCATAGTCGCCGCCGGACTTCAAAAGCATCAACTCTTCAGCTGGCAGCGTAGCTTCTTCTTCGGGTTTGTAGAGTTCTGGCCAGTTCGAATGCAGCTGGTCTCGCCCGTGTTGGGTAACAAACAATCGACCCGTGGAGTCGAAGGCAAAACCCTCCGCGTTACGTATCCCCGTTGCGTAGCGATCAGCGGGTGAAAACATCTGGTTCGTTTTGTTGGCGTCATAGTGCCAGACGCCGCCACGAGTCTCAAGTTCGGTACACGGATTGTCGCCGGGTATCTTGGGTTGCCGGTTCTTCGCTTGGCAAGAATTGGTCGCGGTAGCAACGTCCACGTACATGGATCCATCGGCACCGATGATAAACGGATGCATGGGATGATCGCCACCGAGAGGCAACTTAGAAACGATCGTTTCAGGGGCATCCTTTGGAACGATGGAGTCGGCGGGAAGTGTATATCGCACAATGCGATCGTTGATCTCGGCATAAATCGACCCCTTATATATGCCGATGCCGACACCACCCGCTCCTCCCGTCTGCACAGTCTCGCCGAAGCGCTCAATCACGTTCGCTTTTCCAGCGCCCGCCTTGTCCTGGAGAGCCACCAGAAAGCCCCCATCATGCGGTTTGTCGAAGTCGTAGTAGTCTCCCGACCAGGTGTTGACGTAGACCACTCCGCTTGCACTGACCACCAGGTGGCGGGCGTGCCCAATGCCCTCGGCAAATACCGTGGCGCAAAAACCTTTGGGCAGTTTCAATCCGCTGTCATCGTGCGAGCACGATCCACTCTCCCTACTCTTTCCAGGACTGGGGTGATTTTGCGCCGAGACCGTTAAGCTGACGATGCATAGTGCGGAGAGTACGACAATGACAGACAACCAAGCTCGACATAATCGCAGCGATCGCATTGAAGCCTCCGGAGGTCGACTAAGGACTATCGCGAGCGATTCTAATACAGCTCTCAGCTTTGTGTGGCTCCTATCTCAACACGTCGAATTCGATCCCGAGAATGAATTCCCGATCGATTTCATCTTCATCCGCTGGCTTTCAATACTTGATTTGAGTGTGTCTTCGCGAAGGCCGGTTTTGTAACTTTTGGGTTCCGGATGAATCCAACTTCCGGGTAAAGATCTATCATGTTGCGAACAGTTAGGAACGAAGACTGGACCGGCCGATGCTGATTTATGTCCTGGCGTTTGTTGGCGGTGTTCTGACGATTTTGAGTCCGTGCATCCTGCCGGTTCTGCCATTCGTATTCGCGCGCGCGGACCAACCCTTCCGCCGTT
>Ga0209006_10004038_pt1 | contig 13365 bp, 13 predicted proteins | sample JacPin_JW_Ref_O2_FD_188567 | JGI IMG/M metagenome (GOLD analysis project Ga0209006, IMG submission 188567) | Forest soil microbial communities from Algoma, Ontario, Canada - Jack Pine, Ontario site 1_JW_Ref_O2 (SPAdes) (version 2) | ecosystem: Environmental > Terrestrial > Soil > Boreal... | reverse complement strand
CATCCTGACCTTCTCCCCCTAAAGGGGGAGAAGGAGCGCACGCGCCGTGCTCACCTAACATGCGATGGGCCACTTGGGAGGATCGCGAAATGAACAGACGACGTGTCCTCGCCGCCGGCGCCGCGTTCGCAGCCGTGCGCGCCCTGCCGGCGCGCGCGCAAGCCTATCCGGCGCGGCCGGTGCGCCTCGTCGTCGGGTTCGCCCCGGGCGGCTCGACCGACATCACGGCCCGCATCATCGGGCAATGGCTGTCGGCGCGGCTGGGGCAGTCGATCGTCATCGAGAACCGGCCCGGCGCCGGCACCAACATCGCGACCGAGACCGTCGTGAAGGCGGCGCCCGACGGCTACACGCTGGTGATGATCGGCGTGTCGAGCACCATCAACGCGACGCTCTACGACAAGCTGCCGTTCGTCTTCCTCCGCGACATCGCGCCGGTCGCCGGCATCGAGCGGCAGACGCAGATCGTGCTCGCGCATCCGTCGCTGCCGGCAAAAACCATCCCCGAGCTGATCGCGCTCGCCAAGGCCAGTCCGGGCAAGATCACCATGGCGTCGGCCGGCATCGGCTCGATCGGTCACCTCGCCGGCGAGCTGCTCAAGACGATGGCCGGCATCGACCTCGTGCACGTGCCGTATCGCGGCGCCGCGCCGGCCCTGACCGACCTGCTCGGCGGGCAAGTGCAGACGTCGATCACCGGGCTCGCGGGATCGCTCGCGCAAGTGAGGAGCGGGAAGCTGCGCGCGCTCGCCGTCACGGCGGCGACGCGCTCGGCGATCCTGCCCGACGTTCCCTCGGTCGGCGAGTTCGTGGCGGGCTACGAGGCGAGCGACTGGTTCGGCATCGGTGCGCCGCGAGCGACGCCGCCGACAATCGTCGACCGGCTCAACCACGAGATCGCCGCGGCGCTCGCCGACCCCGACGTCATCGCCCGTTTTGCCGCGCTCGGCGGCACGCCACTGGTGCTGACGCCGGCCGCGTTCGCCAAGCTCCTCGCCGACGAGACGGAGAAGTGGGGAAAGGTCGTGCGCGCAGCGAACATCAAGCCGGAATAGGCCGGTGTCGTCGTCAGAGATGCTGGCGCGCTTTGCCTCAGCGCCTCGTCTTTCATCGTGTTCCACGTCGTGGCCCGGCGAGAGCACGGGTTTTCGCCTGCGCTGTCGCGGATGGCGCCCGGTCACCCCAGGTGATAGCTTGATCGCCAAAGAGCAAATGCCAAACGCAAAGCCGGAGGAAGCCATGAACACCAACCTGCACATCCTGATGAACTGGCAGAAGCAGGGTTCGGACTGGAAGCTCCTGTCGCGCCCGTCGACGAAGTTGTGAGGGGACGGACTGTCCATGATTGGGCGTCGCGAATTCGTGCTCGGCACAGCCGCTGCTGGCGTGCTGATGCAACCGCGCTTCAGCTACGCCAAGGCATCACAGCCGGCGACCAACGTCAATTTCGACGTCCCGACGGGCGCGTGCGATTGCCACACGCATATCCATGGCGATCCGGCCAGGTTTCCGTGGTTTGCGGGGCGCACCTACACACCCGAGACCGCGCTGCCGGAAGAAATGACCGAGCTGCACAAGGCGCTGAGAATTCAGCGCGTGGTGATCGTGACGCCAAGCGTGTACGGCCCCGATAATTCCGCGACGATCTATGGCATGGCGGCGCGCGGCAAGGACGCGCGCGGGGTGGCGGTGATCGACGACAAGACCACCGAGGCTGAACTGGATCGGCTCGTGTCGCTCGGCTTCAAGGGCATACGCCTGAACCTCTCGACTGCCGGCATCAACGATCCCAAAGTCGCGACCGAGCGCTTCCTCGCCGCTGCTGCGCGCGTGAAGAGCCGCAACTGGCATATCCAGCTCAACACGACACTGCCGGTGATCGCCGCGATGAAAGACGCACTAGCCGCCTCGCCGGTGACCCTGGTGTTCGATCACTTCGGCAATGCGAAGGAGGAGCTTGGGGTGGCGCAGCCCGGCTTCTCCGATCTGGCGAGCCTCGTGAAATCCGGCAAGGCCTATGTCAAGATCTCGGTCACCGCGGGCCCGCGCGAGAACTACAGCTATTTCACGCCGCTCGCCCGGTTGCTGATCGATGCCAACGTCGACCGCATCCTGTGGGGCACCAACTGGCCACACCCGAATTCGGTGGACGGCAGCACCTCGAAGGTGACACCGCTGTGGCAAGTCGACGACGGGCTTGTGTTCAATCTCCTGCCCACCTGGGCGCCGGACGCTGCGGTGCGCAAGAAGATCCTCGTAGACAATCCGGCGCGGCTCTACGAATTCTAGTTGCGTGGGGTCCGTCATAGGGAGTGCGGCGCGCCGCACATCCGCACCATATTCTAAGACGTGGCGGAGAGGACCTCATGAGACGCGCACTCATCGCTTCCGCGATCCTGCTCGCCGCCGTGTCGGGCACGCGGGCGCACGCCGATACCGGAACCGCTGTTGCCGCATCGTTAAGCCAGGCTGACAGGACGCTGGTCGCGAAGAGCTGCAAATGCAGTTGGTCGCAGCGTAACAACGATCCGAATTCGGGGTTGTGGGTATGTACTGTCCCGCCCGGCTGCCCGATTACACCCGTCCGTCGCCCACCGCGATATTCCGTCTATCGTCTGCCTCTCAGGTAGTCACCCGCCGCCGTGGCAAGAAGGCTCGCGAGGTTGGCCGAGGCGACTCCGCGCGCGGCCGAAGCAAGCGGCTCATCCTTCCGCTTTCGGTCTTCGGGCTACGGCGGACAAGCCGAGCCGAACGCCAGGGCGGCGGTGTCGGCGATGACAGCATTTGCTTCACCGCGACAGAATGCGCCGCCGCCATGGCATCCGCTGCTGGAACTCCGCGATATCGCGATCGAGCTCAGCCAGTAGGTCCTTCCAATACTCCGACTCCTTGGCCAACCGCATCAGAAGGGGGCGAGCCTCGGCTGCGGTGGCGAGCGCACGTTCGGTTTCCGCCTTCTTTAAGCAGGCCTCGTACAAGGCGAGATAAAACGCGGCGACAATCTCTTGACACGCGGTATCCTCAGGCGCCAAAGCGGCCAGTTTTTGCGCCATCGGCAAACCGGCCCGCAACTCCCGCAATGCGCCGTCCGCATCGCCCTCATCTCGTCGTCCGGTGCAGCGAGTGCGGGTCGCATAAACGCCGGCAGCCCTCGTCCGCGAGTTGATACGGACAGGCGCTGCGGATATATCAGGGCCAAGTGAACTCGCCAATGATCTCGCTGCTAAGGCGGACACACTCTCTGCATGTCGATGCGTTTTTACCCACGATCAAGTCGCATAAATCGAAAACGCCGCGCCCGCAATTGGAGCAAATGCAGGTCCTGGCAAAGGGGTGCAGCGGGTCGCCGTCGAAAATACGGATCGCGAGGTCGGATTCATGCGCCGTCAGCCGAGCCGCGAGACCATGACGGTGTTCGACGCCGCGAAGCGCTACCGCACTGAGGGATGCCCCGCGATCGTGGTGGCCTCGCGGCTCGGCTGATGTCTCTTCGCGCGACTGGGCCGCCAAGGGCACAAAACTGCTCGGCGTGCGCGTCGTCATCGCCGCAAGCGGCGCCGTAAATCGGCTTGCCATTCCACGGACTTGGCTCCAATACTTGATCCGTCGACCCGAGATGCCACCCAAGGATCATGGCGGATATCTTCATCAGCTATGCGCGCGGCGACCGCGAATGCGCCCGGGTTCTCGCCCAGAGCCTGGAGCAGCGCGGGTGGACCGTGTGGTGGGACCGCGAGGTGCACGCCGGCGAGGATTTCGAGGAGGTCATCGAACGCGAGATCGACAACGCCCGCGCGACCATCGTGCTGTGGTCCGAGTCATCCGTCAAATCGCGTTTCGTCAAGGCGGAGGCGACGCGGGCGCTCGGATTGAACAAGCTGCTGCCGGTCCGCATCGACAATGCGCCGTTGCCGCTGCGCTTCACCAATATCCATACGACCGACCTGTCCGCATGGCTTGCACCCTCGAAAAGCGGCGGACGCATCCGCGGCAGCTCAGAGGCCGCCCGCAATGCCGCCGAGCTTCTGGTCAGGGATTTGAAGCATCATTTCGCCGTGCGGCCATCCGTCGAGCCGGAGGATGCGACCGAAGGCGCCGACGATCGGCCGCCCGAGCCGCGGCAGCAGCCCACGGCGCGGGCCCCGGCGAACGAATTCCGCTGGGACGAGCGGCAGCATGGCAAGACCTTCGACACGTTCGGAATCGTCGAGGACGACGACTGGGTCGTCGTCAAGATGCCGCCGCAGCTGCGTGACGATGTCGGCGGGACCAGAACCGTGGTCAAGAAGGGCCTGGTGGCCCCGAAGCCTACCTGAGCCCGGCGCGCGGCTCACGACACGCGGGCGACGCGCGCCAGCGTCTCGAGCGTGTTTTGCAGGTCCCCCAGCACGGTCTGCGTCCAGCTCTCGGCACTCTGCACCAGCTCGATGTTCTTGCGGATCGCCGCCGGCAGCGCCGCGAAGAATCGCGCCGTCGATGCATTCGCCTGCTGGTCGAGGTCCGGCTTCGCGGCCGCGGTCACCGTGCGGTCGCGGGTCGCGCGCACGATCATTTCCACCCAGTCGGAAACCCGCTCGATCACGCCGGGCCCGAAATCGACCTTGTTGCCGAGCTCCCTGAGCACGAGCTCGAAGGTCGTCCCGCCGGTCGCGCAGCACGCCTCGATCGCCACCTCGACGAGCCCGTGGATATTGAGCCTCCGCTTGAGCAGATCCATGACTTGGTGATGCGCGGCGCCGGAAATCTGCCGGTCGAGGGCGGTGAGCTCGTCCCGGTTCGCCGTGATCCATTCGCGCACCCGCGTCTCCAGCGCCGGGCGCACCGCCTCCACCTGCGGGTCCTTGAGCATGTCCTGGATGACGCCCTTGATCCGCTCCTGGTGCTCCTTGAGGCTCGCCGTCGAGCCGCGCGAGAGGGCGCGGGCGATCTCGGCAAGCAGCTTCCTGACCTTTTCCAGGAACCCCGCGAGCCAGCCGGCGGCGGTCGGATGGGGCGGCCGGCTCATGGCGGCCCGCTCCAGCGACTGCGTGAAGATGCGACGGATGTCCGCCTGGAGCCTGAGGTCCGCGCCCATCCGGTCGGCGAGGCGCACCGAGAGCGATTGCAGCAGGTCCTCGTGGATCGCCGCGAGCGGCTGCGCCAGCTCCTCGCGACAGGCCGCAAGATCGCCGGCGAGCTTGCGGGTATAGCTTCCGATGCTGTAGGCGCGCGCGAGCCCGCGCGCGATCGTCAGCTCCGGCTTCTCGTCGTAGAGAACCGCGTCTTCCGACCGCTCGCGAAACAGGTCATGCGCGCAGATCTCGTCCTGGAACCATTTCCAATTGGAGCTTCCGCCGGTCAGGATCGCAATCGCCCTGTCGCCGACCGCAAGCTTCGCGATCCCCTCGTCGATCAGCATCCGGCCCCATGCTTCGAGGTTGACGGGCTGCCCGTTGCGCAGCGCCTGGGCGAAGCGATGCTCCTCGGGCCGCGTCTCTTCCTTGGCCTTGTCGATCCATTCGCGGGCGATGTCGGACGCGCGGTAGTTGCGTATGCGTTCGAAGAATTCGCCGTTGCGCGCGATCTTGAATCGCCCGAGGTCGACGTTTCCGACCGACACCGGCGACGAATGCACCCACGCCTCCTCCAGCCCGTTGGCGGCGAGGTTGCGGGAGAATTTCTCCTTGATCTCGCGGCAGGTCAGGCCGACCAGGATCGCGCGGTCGGTGGTCTCGGTGGCCAGCCGCTCGACGTCGGCGCCGTGTCCGGCCGTCTGCGCGATCTCCAGCAGCCATTGGTAGAACAGGTCGTCGAACAGCCGGCCGCCGTAGAGCGTCGAGCCCCAGGAATCCTGGCGCGCGTATTCGAGGCGGCCGGCGCGCAGGACCGTCATGTCGAAGGTGCCGGCCCCCCAGTCGAACACCACGATGTCGTTGTGGAAGTCCTGCGCCTTGAGCCGCGTCCCGAGAAAATGAAACGTCGCCCCGACCGGCTCCGGCAGCGCGAAGGCCGGTGGAAACTTCGCCTGCTCCAGGAGCCGCAACAAGGTCTCGGCGCCGCTGTCGACCCACGCGACCGGGCAGCCGACCACGAGGACCGCATCGCCCGAGAGGCGGCTGATCTGCTGCGATATTCCCCGGGCGGCGCGGATCGCCTCGAGGAAGATGCGCGCCGCCTCGCGGTCGGCCTCGGACTGATGGATGTGGGGCTTGAAGTTGGCGAAGAATTCCAGCGGGCTCGGCTCCGCCGACCCAACCATCAGGAGGTTCTGCTCCTCGGCCTTTTGTCCGAGATAGATGCGGCCGCCGCGGCTGTTGTCGCGCAGGAAGCAGCTCGCGATCCGGTCGTATCCGTCGATCGTGACCTCGACGACGGGCGGATTGATCGATCCGGTCTGCGCCAGCGTGACGGCGGTCTTCGACGTTCCGAAGTCGAGACCAAAGGCGAAGTTGGGCATCGGACGATTCCTCAGGATTTGCGGACGACAACGCCCTTTTGAACGATCCTGGTCGCGCCGTTGTCGACGATCGCCTGCGGCGGAATCTTGACGCGCACGAGATCGCCGGGCTCGACGATGCCGAAGGTCTCGAATTCCCGGGCGTGGCGCGGCGTCCAGCTGAAATCGGGCCACGCGGGCGGCTCGCCGGCGGAAGCCGCGCCCCGTGCTGCGCTGGGCAGGCCGAGCTCCTGCTCGACCACGCGCAGAATCTCCTCGCCGGTGTCGCCGCGGCCGCGGTGCGCCAGGATGACGGCGCGCACCTGGTCGAGCTGCCTGGCGGATCGCTCGCTGCCTGTGTCGCCGAGCACGAGGCCGGACGCCAATGCGGTCCAGATCGCCGAATCGACGAGCAGCTGGCGCTCGAGCGCCGCGGCGGCCGCCGCGTGGTCGCTCGCCGGCGCCGGCGCATCGCTCGGCGCGAACGCGCGAACGAGCCACACCGCAAGCGCCGCCGCGACGGCGAGCAGCGCGCTCCACCATGGCGCCGGCCCGGCGAGCCATCGCCCCGCAAGGCCGGCAGCGCCGAGCAAGAGCACCGCAATCGCGATTCCACCGCGCGGGCCGCGCTTCGTCCGTCGGCCGGCCCGCGCCGGTATCGCGACTGCCAGCGCGCCAATCGCGGCCCCGAATGCGCCGACGATCGCGGCGAGCACGCTCGTCTGCGCGCCATCGCGGGCCGGCGCCGGAGGTTGCGGTTTCGCGTCCGGTGCCGGAGCGGTTGGTGCCGGCGCGCTCGGCGTCGCCGCGGCGTGCGCGTCGGCTTTGGGCAGGGGATTTGGCGGCGCCGACGGCGGACTGGGCGGTGCGGAAGGCGCGGGCGCCGCCGTGTCGCCGACCGGTGCCTGCGCCGCGATGTGCGACGTCGCCGGCGGGGACGCGGCGGACGACACGCGCACGCCGTGGATCGCCAGCGCCGACAGGACCAGCAACGCCGCACCGGCGCCCAGCGCCGCACCAAGCGCCGCGCGCACCGCGCCGGACCAGCGGCCCGCTTGTCCGGGCGCCCCCGGGCCGGGCACCGCCGGCAGATCGCCGAGGGTGGCGAATTCGCCAAGCTGCCGCAGGATGTGCGCTTTTGCGCCTGCGTTCAAAGCCTCGACGATCGCCGCGGCTTTACCGGTGACGAAATCGTGGGCGAGCTTGCGCCGGCTCGATGCGATCTCCTCGGCGATCGCGTTTCGGGCCGCCGGGCGGTCCTTGGCGCCTTTCAGCCAGAGCTTGAAGGCGGCCAAGTTGCTTTGCCGCAGGTCGCGCAAAGCCGCGGCGAATGTCTGCTCCGCGTCCTGCAATTCGCTCATCCCGCAAGCGCCCCCCAATCGCGCCGTGCAAGCAGGTGGCCTGGCAATGCGGGCTCGATCCCGCGCGGGACTTTTTTGCCGACGTCCTTCTGCCCTCGATCTTACGCATGGGCGGCAAACGAACACAACATGCGGTCGCGAGCATGCGGTCCCGCGCAACAGCCGGTACGGCTTGGAGACTCGTCCTTGTGGTGAGTCTTTCATTGCGTTGAGTTTCGGCCGCGGGCTCTTCGCGGCTATTGCGCAGGCCCTTTGCACGGGTAGATTGTGGACGCTGGTGCAAAGGGGGATCAACATGCGAACGCTTGCATGTGTCGCGGGATTGACCGCTTGCCTCGCTGCCGCGGGCCTGGCGCCGGCTTTCGCCGACGACGAGCTTTCGCGCAAGACCGAGGATCGCCTCGCGCATCTTCCGCATCCGGCCTCGCGGTTGGGCATCGACGATATCCAAAAGCTGAGGACGCGGCTGGCGGTGTGCTGGGACGTTCCCGCGGAGCTCCGCAATAGGTCCGAGGCCACGGTCACGATCCGGATCAGCCTCAACGTCGACGGATCGCTCGCGGTGCCGCCGGTCGTCACCAATCACAGCCAGCATCCGCTGTTCGCCAAGGCGGCCGAGAGCGCGATCCGGGCCGTGCGCAAGTGCGCGCCGTTCACCTTTCTGCCGACCGCGGCGTACGACCAGTGGAAGATCATCGAGGTGAATTTCGATCCGCACGAGATGATGCGGTAGATGCGGTAGCGCATATCCGGCGAAGGCCGCTCTTCCCGCCGCCGCGGGCCCGGCCTATCGTTTCGCGCAAGGGTCCGCCGTGGGGGAGCGCCGCATGGAACTGTCCTACACGCAGAATCTCGAGGACTACCATCTGTCGCTCGCGTTCGCGGGGCAGGCGAGCGGAACTTACATCGACGTCGGCGCCGGGCATCCGGTGGCCGACAACGTGTCGTTCTGGTTTTACGAGCGCGGCTGGAGCGGCATCGTGGTCGAGCCGCAGCCGGATCTCGCGGCGCTGTACAAGCAGCTGCGGCCGCGCGACCGCGTGGTGCGCGGGCTCATCGGGCGTGAAAGCGGCGAGATCGACTTTTACCGGGTCGACCGGCTGCACGGGTTCTCGACCACTGTGCGCGAGCATGCCGAGAAGGCGACGAAATTCGGGGTCGGCTACGCGACGTTGCGCATGCCGGTCGTCACGCTGGCCGAGCTGTGCGCGACGCATGGGTTGAGCGCGATCGACTTTCTCAAGGTCGACGTCGAGGGCGGCGAGGCGGATGTCCTCCTCGGCAACGACTGGACGCGCTTCCGCCCCAAGATGATCGTGATCGAGGCGGTCGCGCCCGGCTCGGGCGAGCCCGCCTGGGAGGCGTGGGAGCCGTTCCTGCTGGCGCAGGGCTACCGCTTCACGCTGTTCGACACCCTCAACCGCTTCTATGTGGCGGACGAGCATCCCGACATCCTGGCGCGGGCGCCGCGCGAGCGCGCGCCCTGGGATTCGGCGCGCCACATGTACGAGATCGGCCGCGCGCCCGAGAATGCGCGCCATCCCGACCATGCGCTGGCGCGCGATCTCGCCCGCGGCTTGTGGGCGATGCTGCCCTATCTCGATCCCGAGCTGGTGAAGACGTTGCTCGCCCGCGCGCGCCATGTCAGCGATCCGGCCGGGCTCGACGCGCTCACCGCGACCATCGGGACGGAAGCATTTCGGACCTCGCTCGGGCGCATCGCTTGCGGCTATGATGGCGGGCAGGTCGTCGACGAGTGAAACAGCCGGCCGCCATGAGGAGACCATCCATGCGCAGCTTCGCCCGCATCGTGCTCATCGCCTTCGTTTGCCTCGCGGCCGCGCACACGCCGGCGGTCGCGGACGACGCCGGCAAGCTGGTCGGCCTGTGGCACGAGTACAGCCCGAGCGACAACCTGGTGAACTTCCTGGCCGACGGCCGCGTCGTGATGTACCTGCGCAAGGGCGAGGTCGGCGATCTGCACACGCTCGAGGGCAAATGGAGCGTCGCCGCCAACGGCGACCTGACGGTGACGTTCGCGGCGATGGGCAAGTCGGTCACGCAGACGACCAAGCTCTCCTTCGACGGCGAGGAGATGATCCTCACCGACGAGAAGGGCGAGCTGACGAAGCACCGGCGATATACCGGGCCGCTGCCGGCGTGGACGCAGTGGTAGGGATAGGAAGCGGCGAATGGCGAATAGTGAGTAGCGAATAGCGAGTAGAAGCGAACTATTCGCCATTCGCTATTCGCCATGAGAGAATCCACCGCCGGTCATTCCTTGCGGCGATTGTCGCCCTCGATCTCATAGCGCGCTCGCAGCTCTTTCGCCTTCTCGGCGCGGCCGAGCGCATCGAGCGCGTCGGCGGTGACGCGGGCGGAGTCCTTGGTCCAGTTGTGGTGCGGGCCGCCGGTTGCCTCGTGTGCCGCGAGCGCGCGTTCGGCCGCGCAGAGCGCCTCCGACGGGCGCCCGCTATCGAGAAGCACGCGCGCGTGGTTGCTGCGAAAACGCTCGGTGAGCGCGTGGCTCGAGCCGAGCGCCTTTTCGCCAATCGCGACGGCCCTGCGAGCGAGCGGCTCAGCTTCGCGTGCCTGGCCGATACCGTTCAGCAGGCGAGCGAGGTTACTGAGATCGATTGCCGTATCGGGATGCTCAGGGCCGAGCACCTTCTCGTCTATCGTCAACGCACGCTCCAAGAGCGGCCGCGCCGCCGCCAGATCGCCCTGGGCCTGAAGCAGGAAGGCGAGATTGTTGAGGCTCGTCGCCGTGTCGGGATGCTCGCGGCCGAGCACCTTCTCGCGGATCGCCAGCGCGCGCTCCTTAAGCGGGCGTGACCCCGCAAGGTCGCCCTGGGCCTCGAGCACGACGGCCAAATTGTTGAGGCTCATCGCCGTGTCGGGATGCTCGGGGCCGAGCACCTTCTCTTTGATCGTCAGCGCACGCTCGGCGAGCGGCCGCGCCCCCGCAAGGTCGCCCTGGTCCCGCAGCAATGCAGCGAGATTGGCAAGGTTCGCCGCCGTTTCGGGATGCTCAGGGCCACGCACCTTCTCTTTGATCGTCAGCGCACGCTCGGCGAGCGGCCGCGCGCCCGCAAGGTCGCCCTGGGCCTTCAGCAGGAGGGCGAGATTGGCGAGGCTCGTTGCCGTTTCGGGATGTTCGGGGCCGGGCACTTTCTCGTTGATTGCCAGCGCGCGTTCGAAGAACGACCTGCTCTCCGCATAGGCCGCCAACGCGTGCTGCCGGTACTGTCCAACGAAAAGGAGCAAATCAGCGGCGCGGCTCTCAGCCCCCGATGGGATGCTGTCGCCGGCGGTCAAAGCGAGCGCGAGCGCATCGAGCCGGCGAGCGCGTGGCCAAGTTGCCGGATCGCGCCAGACGTCGGGCGGGTAGACGGCCGCCACAGCCCCGATCAAGCCGGCCCGCATCGCATCCCGTGCTTCGTCGGCGGGTCGCGCGGCCGCCACCTGTCTGATCAGGCGGTGCAGGCGGATGCAGTCGGTGGCGATCTCCGCGGCGCGCTCGTCGACGATCATCTCGCGATCGACCAGCGCGAAGGCGCGCAGCGCCGCTATCGCTTCGATCAGGCCGTCATCTTCGAGCGCCGTCGCAAGCGGCTCGCCCAATTTCTCGCGCGCCTCCGAGAACAGATAGAGCGGGATCGGCTCGGGGGCGAGCAGTGCGGCCTGCACGATCAGCGGCTCGGCAGCGGGATGCAGATGCGCCGCCTTCTCGATCGCTAGCGCAAAGGTCTTCGCCACCGTGAGGCCATCGTGATACTCGGCGGCCGCGTGGCGCGTGTCGTCGAGGAATTTCGCCGGCGCAGCATCGAAGCGCGCCCGGTAGTCGGCGAGCGACATGTCAAGCCGCTCGCAATAGGCCGCCGCCTGCTCGTGCGCCAATGGCAATCCGCCTAGCGCCTCCGACAATGATTCTGCGGCGGCGCGCTCGGCGACGCGGCCGGTACGCGCGATCAGGTAGTCGGCGCCGATCTCCTTCGGCCACAGCCGGATCTCGACCGGCTGCGCCACCCCGCGCCACGCATGCGCGTTCGAGGTGACCAGCACGCGCGCTGCGCCGCCGCGCGGCAGATAAGCCCGCAAGGGCTCGGCGTCGACCGCATTGTCGTAGATGAGCAGGACGCCGGCGCCTTCGAGCCGCACTCGCTCCATCACGGCGGCGAGCGCGGGCTCCTCCCTCTCGTCCGCCGCCACCCATTTGAGCCGCACCCCGAGGCCGACCAGATCAGCCCGCATGGTCGACTCGGTCTGCGCCCTGATCCACCAAGTCGCGCGATAGTCGCGGCGGTGGCGTTCCGCATAGGCCGCCGCAAGCGTCGTCTTGCCGACGCCGCGCAAGCCATGCAGCGCCGTGATCGCCACCCGGCCCTCGTAGCGGGCTAGTGCCGTTTCGATCGCGGCGAGCGAATCCGCGCGGCCGAGAAAATGCTCCGGCACTCGGATCGGAATGTTGGAGACCGCGAACGCCTCGCCCGGATAGGCGATCGGCGCCGCCGTCGCGGGCGCCGCCATGAAGGCGCGGAAACGGTCGCGCGCCTCATCATCCGAGACGCCGAAGAGTTCGCAGCGGCGGTAGTGGTCGATCAGGCTCGGCAGCCGGCAGGCCTTGGCCGCTACGAACAGCACGAATCCCGGCCGCTGTGCCGCCGCCTGCCAGATCGCCGCGTTGCGTTCGAGGGTGGAGTAGGGCGCCTTGAGGTAGTCGTCGGAGACGACGCAGAGCACATGGTCGGCGGCGTCGTGGCGCGCCTCCATCCAGGCATAGATGTCGTCGCCGGACTTGATCTCCCATTCGTGGACGTGCGGCGCGTGCCCGAGCGCTTCCAGCTCCTTGGCGATCCAGAACGCCCAGTCGCGGTCGCTCGCCGTGTAGCTGATGAAGATATCGGCCATGCGCCTCTGCGCCGGTTGGACTGATCGCGGCGGGCATCATCCCCGCGCGCAAGGCGGCGTGCAACCACCTTGGATGGTCGGATTATGGTCCGATATCGAATTGGGCGATTACTCCGGCCTGATGCCGGCGGCCTTGATGAACTTCGCCCACTTTTCGGTTTCGCTGGCAAAGAGCTTGCTCAAGTCGGCCGACGTCATCGGCATCGGATCGCATCCGAGATCGGCGAGCCGCGCCTTGACCCCAGGATCGGCGAGACCCGCGTTGATCTCCCGATTGAGCTTGTCGATGATTTCACCAGGCGTATGGCGCGGGGCGGCGATGCCGAAAAACCCGGTCCCATCATAGCCAGGCAGGAATTCGGCCACGGTCGGGAGGTCCGGCAATGCCGCCGACCGCACCGCGCTCGTGACCGCGAGCGCGCGCAGCTTGCCGGCCTTGATGGAGCTTATGGCCTCGGACACGGGAGCAAACTCGGCTTGAACGTGCCCGGCGAGCAGATCGAGCATTGCCGGCGCGCCGCCGCGATACGCCACTGGAACCAGTTCGACGCCGGCCATCGTGTTGAACAGTTCGCCGAAGATATGCTGGGTGGTCCCGTTGCCGCCGGTCGCCATGCTGATCTTGCCCGGACGGGCCTTGGCATAGGCGATGAATTCGGGAACGGTCGTGGCAGGGAC
>Ga0209006_10004037_pt1 | contig 13367 bp, 12 predicted proteins | sample JacPin_JW_Ref_O2_FD_188567 | JGI IMG/M metagenome (GOLD analysis project Ga0209006, IMG submission 188567) | Forest soil microbial communities from Algoma, Ontario, Canada - Jack Pine, Ontario site 1_JW_Ref_O2 (SPAdes) (version 2) | ecosystem: Environmental > Terrestrial > Soil > Boreal... | reverse complement strand
CATGGCGGCAGGACTGCTCACCTTCATCATCATGCTGTGGACGACAGCGCCCGCCCTCATTGTCCCGCTGTCGCTGGTGATGGGTTCGGTCACCGTGTGGGTTTTCTTTTGGATTCGACGCAATCCGAACGTCTCGACAAAACAAAAGCGAGTCGCCTGGATTTACTCGTTGCTCTTCCTAGTCTGCCTTCTGAAATTATTGGTCGCGGTGGACGGTACTAATCACGCGCCCGAGATGGCAGGGAAGATGCTAGCCTACATGCTCGCTTTTTCTCCATGCGCACTTCTTACGATCGGATGGGTGCGGTGGTGGCGCGTCCCTCCCCCTCGGCGCTCGCGGAGCTATGCGGTGGCATACGGCTTGGCCGCCGCTTCGATTTCGGCCTTATGCCTATACGGCGTGGTGTCTTACATACAGCTTGCGCACATGAGCGACTTGAACGAACACCGGCTAGCGACGGCGGGAGTTTACGTGGGATGCCCGTTGTCAGTCTTATCCGTCGTTACGGCGATTGTGGGCAATGGCCGTTCCCGCGTCATTGCTGCACTGGCGGGGGCCTCGCTTGCTGCCGTTTGGAGTATCGCCTACTTTTACGCTTAGACTCGGCTTGAAGGGGAACACCGCTAGCTAGTGTTGTAAGATCCCCATTTCGCTTGACCGGCTCTCCTCAATCTCTCTCGTGCACCGAATCCATCTTCATCGGGTGTATTCTTTTCCAACTATGCGCTATCTAACTTCTGCCCTGCTTGTGTTCGTTACTCTCGCCGCCTCTTCACTGGCTCAGCAGCCTTCCGCGCCGCAGCCCAAGCCAGAAGACACCGAGGTCTGGACGCCCGAGCCCAAGGTCGTCACTCCGGGGGCGAGCTGCGCTGCTGCACCTTCTGACGCGGTTGTTCTTTTTGACGGCAAGAATCTCGATGAATGGGTTTCTGCGCAGGATCGCTCTGCGCCGGCCAAGTGGATCGTCGCCGACGGCATCGTCACCGTCGCCAAAGATGCGGGCAACATCGAGACCAAGCGCAGTTTCAAGAATTATCAGCTGCACGTTGAGTGGAGAGTGCCGACGAATGTCACCGGCTCCGGCCAGGCCCGCGGCAACAGCGGAGTTTTTCTTGCCTCCACCGGCACGGGCGACGCGGGATATGAATTGCAGGTGCTCGACAACTACAACAATAAAACTTACGTGAACGGGCAGGCTGGCAGCATCTACAAGCAGGCGATTCCGCTCGCGAACCCGAACCGCAAGCCGGGAGAATGGCAGAGCTACGACATCGCCTGGACTGCGCCGGTTTTCAACTCTGACGGATCGCTCAAGTCGCCCGCTTACGTCACGGTTTTTTTTAATGGAGTGCTGGTGCAGAATCACTTCGAGTTGAAGGGCGAGACCCGCTACATCGGCGCGCCCTTCTACAAAGCATTCGACGGTGCGCCGATCAAGCTGCAGGCCCATGGCGATCCCAGCCCGCCGCTCAGCTTCCGCAATATCTGGGTGCGGCCGCTGGACTGATTTTTTCCGTCCGAGAAACTGGTCTGTACGCGCCAGTTTCCGAAAGAGCGGTAGTAGTGCAGTTTGGCTCACGCGCGAGGCCGGAGGAGCCTGAGATCCTTCGCTCCGCCTGAAAAGCGGCTGCACTCAGGATGACACTGAAGCGAGGAGTCCAAAGTGCACCTCTACCGAAAAAGCGATTGTCAAGATTTGTGATTTCGGGAAACTTTTCACCGCGAAGATCACAAAGAAAATCCGCTAAGGACGCTAAGAAAAGCAAAATCGCGCCTGGACGATTTGCGGCGAAACATAGCGGCCGAATCGCCTCGAAAACCTTCGAAAACGGGCCTGAAAACGGAAGCGTTACAAGTCCAAAATGTGCAAATCTCAAATCTGGGAGATAGGCATGCAACACGACCGTCGTCAAATGTTACTCTCCGATGAATTGCATAAATGGTTACTATTCATGGATTTAAAGGCTGACCTGGAGCGATTCGTCGGCGGATACCCGGTCACCTACGGCGAGTAGTTTTGAAAGCGGTTTTCACTTCCACAGTCTTTTCCACAGGCGGATGTGACCAATAACCAAGGTCCGCGCAAGCCCAACTGCCTGAGGGATTTAACGAGGGTGTCTAGGGGATTTACTGTAGGCGTTCTGATTTAGAAGCGCCTTCACGCAACGAGGTAAATCGGGGTCCCTCAAGGGGCTGAAGCCCCAGCAACTTTTGCAGGGTCTAGCGGCACCCGTTCGATCGCTTTCGCTAACTCAGGGCAAGCTTAAAAGCTTGAAGCCGTGCCGCCAAAGTCTCATAAAAATACGCGGCTTCGGCCCCTGCGAGAAGCGTTCTAAGAACTCACGTCATTTATGAGACGACAGCGTAGCTCTAACCCGCCTTATCCATTGCCGAAAAAAGATTGTTGAGCGACTCTGCCAGCGTGGGATGAGCGAATATGCCGTCGCGCAGTGCGGTGTAAGGAAGCTTGCCCATCATGGCGATCTCGATCGCTGACATCACCTCGCCACCTTCAAGGCCGAGCACTGCGGCGCCCAGAATCTGGTTGGTCTCAGCATCCACAACGGCCTTCATAAAGCCGCGTGCCTCGTCGACCTCAAGGGCTCGTGCCACGGAGGACATTGGCATCTTTGCGACTCGAATTTTGCGGCCTTGCGCGCGCGCTTCGGTTTCCGTAAGTCCGACGCGGCCTAACTGAGGGTCGGTGAACAGCGTGTACGGCACCATCCGGTCTTTGATGGAGGCGGGCTTTTTCTCAAGCAGATTCGAACGAATGATGCGAAAGTCGTCATACGAAATGTGTGTGAATGCAGGTCCGCCTTTGATGTCGCCCAGCGCGAAGACACCTTCGGCCGAAGTTTCCAGCCGATCATTCACATTGATGTAGCCCCGATCGTTGATCTGAACACCGGCCACCGCGAGATTGAGAGTATTCGAGTTGGGCAAGCGCCCCGTCGCGCACAGCAGATGCGAACCGACCAGAATGGTGGATCCTTCGTGGCCGGCAATCTCCAACTGGATGCTGCCTCCGGATTGGTCGACACGAGTTGCCTTTGCGTTGAGCGCGATGTCGACTCCATCCTGCCGCAGAATGTTCGCGATTTCATCGGCGACATCCGGATCTTCGCGAGTAAGCAGCTGACTTCCGTATTGAACAATCGTGACGCGGCTGCCGAAGCGACGAAAAAGTTGTCCGAATTCCAGGCCGATATAGCCGCCGCCCAGGATCAGCAGGTGATCCGGCACGACATCAAGTTCCATGATGGAGATGTTGTCGAGGAACGGAACCTGAGACAGGCCGGCTATGTCAGGACAAGCCGCACGCAACCCTGTATTGATAAAAATGTATTGCGCCGAAAGAGAGAGCGCCTCGCCGGTTTTCTGCCGCACCAAAACAGTTTTAGGCCCGCTGAAGCTCGCGTCCCCAAAAATCAACTGAAGGTTCGCAGTCTTTTCAATACGCGCCTGGCTTCCGTCGCGAAAGCTGGCGACGATATCGCGCTTGCGTTGGCGGACTTTCTGAATATCGATTCGAACCGGGCTGGTCTGCACGCCGTAGTCTGCGCCGCGCCGCGCGAGATAGGCGACGCGGCCGCTGGCCACCATGGTTTTTGTCGGAGTGCAACCTTCATTGATGCAGGTCCCGCCCACATGCTTTCGCTCAATGAGCGCGGTACGCATGCCTGCGCCGGCCAACGCGTACGAAAGCGGAACGCCCGCCTGCCCGGCGCCGATAATTATCGCGTCGTATTTCTCAGAATCGCTCACAGGACTCCAGGAGGGAAATTTGCGGGTCTCAGAAATTCTGGATCAGGCTACGAGTTCGCCCGGCTCTATTTCGTCGACGTAGCACCAAACCCACGATTCTCCAGGTTCGATGGAGCGAATGAGCGGATGCTTCGTTTTGTGAAAGTGTTTGGTGGCGTGCTTGTTCTTCGACGAATCGCAGCAGCCGACGTGCCCGCACTCGAGGCACAAACGCAGGTGAACCCACGTATCGCCCATCTTCACGCACTCTTTGCATTCGTGCTCGTTCGTCTGCCGGACCTTAATCGTATCGAGATGTGTGCACTCTTTCGCCATTGATTGCTCCTGAAACGACTCTCCTGAATACCACGCGAAGGTGCGATTCCGCCACCCTAGGGAAGATATTTTACTCCGCGATCAGCAGGTTTTCAGCGAAGTGCCACTCCTCGTCAATCCACTGCGCCTCGCAGCGGAAGCCGGCGCCTTGTGCCATGCCGAAGATCTCATCGGCAGTATATTTGTGGCTGCTCTCCGTCCAGATCGTCTCTCCCTCGTCGAAGGGCACCACCACTTCGGCCGAGGGAATGCTGACGACTTGTTGTCGCGTCGACATCAGGTGCATCTCGACGCTGCGCGCTTCAGAATTGATCTTCGCCACGTGCTTAAAGTGTTCTAACGCGAAGTCGGATTCCAGTTCACGGTTGATGCGCGAAAGCAGGTTCAGATTAAACGCGGCGGTCACGCCGAGTTCATCGTCATAGGCTGCTATCAATTGTGAGGCGGGTTTCTCCAGGTCGGTGCCGAGCAACAGTGAGTCGCCGGGCTCGAGGATGTGCCGGACCTCGGCTAGAAATTTCGCTCCGGCCGGACGATCGAAGTTTCCAATGGTGCTGCCGAGAAACAGCACGAACAAATGTTGATCTGGTTTTCGACGGGCCGCGACTTCCAAGAGTCCGTCCAGATACTCGCGCTCGAAGCCGACGATGCTGATCGAGTCGATATCGCGTAATTCGCGCTCGCACATGACCAGGGCCGAGTGCGAAATCTCGACCGGATAGTAGAAAGTTCGTTGACGCCGGCAAAGCGCCTCCAGCAGCCAGCGTGTCTTTTTCCCGCTGCCGCTGCCCAGTTCGGCCACAGCGATGTCGCCACCGAGGCGATCGACGATCTCATCCGCATGCCGTCGCAGCACTCGCTCATCGGCTCGGGTCAGCCCGTACTGCGGCAGACAGCTGATCACTTCGAACAAGGCTGAGCCGACATCGTCGTAGAGATACTTCGAAAGAAGCTCCTTTTGCCCCGGGCGAGTCAGGCCCATCCGAACATCAGCGGCAAATTCATAGGTTGCATTTGCGGGAATCGCATGAACAAGCATTGGCGAAGCTCCTTGAATCGATTTCTTCCAATCAATCTTTGCCGGTCAATTTTTCAGCACTCAGTGACTTACGCAGCGAAATCCCGCGTACACGTATTGGTAATGCGCCTGAAACCAGTTGCGAAATGTGGGCCGCAACATGCACGCGGCGGTGCGCGCCGACCCGCCTTTCATGACGAAGTGCTTGAAATCGAAAAAATCGGCTGAATATCCTTTATAGAAAGGGAACGCCTTGAACCCTGGGAACGGCGCAAATTCCGTAGAGGTCCATTCCCACCCATTACCCAGCATGCCCTCGACTCCAAATGCGCTGCGGCCTTCGGGAAACGCATTCACCGGCACGGGATCCCATCGCTCGAAATCAAAATTGCCGAATGCGGATTTCGGATCCTGGTCTCCCCACGGATAATTTCTCTCGCCATTCGTTTCTGATCCAAACGCGGCTCGCTGCCACTCCGCTTCCGAAGGAAGCGATTTCCCCGCCCAGCGCGCATAAGCCGCCGCCTCGGCCTGGCTCACGTACACCGGCCAATCCGGCGGCAAAGGAATGTCCGCGAACATCGTGCGATAAAGCCACTGGCCGTCAGATTGCTTCCAGAACGCAGGATGCGAAATGCAGTGAGTGGTCTTCCAATCCCAGTCGTCGTCTTTCCAGAAGAGATGATTCTCGTAACCGCCGGCAGCAATGAATTCAAGAAATTGCCCGTTGGTGATCATGAACTGATCAATGGCAAACATCGGCACGGCGACTTCGTGCGATTCGTATTCGTTGTCCCAGCCAAACGCTTCGCTGTTTCGCGGCAATCCCAGCGTCGCGGTTCCTGCTGGCACCTGGATCATTTGCGCGCTGACCGGAGATGCCGCAACGACCGGGCGCTCGGCTTGCGGAACTTTATGCTGCAACGGCAACTGATGCAGCATGTAGCTCAAGGTCTCGGCGTGCATCAGCCGATGCTCAATGGCAACGTTCAGCAATGTGCCGAGCGAAAATCCGTCGCGCGTATGAGCGCTCGAATCCAGAACAGCCTCGATTAGTTTTCCGTCGAGGGCCTCGCGGATCTTGGATACATAGCCGCGCACTTCAGCGAGCGAAGGCCAGTCCGAGGGCTGATCTGACGGCAAGCCGCCGCCGACGGGATCGATGCCAAAAGCAAAAAGCCGGTCGAACTCGGGATGAAAACTTTGTACCCCCAGGACATTCTCGTGCAGAAGGTTCCAGTCAAAAGCTTCGAGATGCCCCATATAAAAAATGATGCGATGACGCTCAGGAATGGGGCGCTCATACAACGAGTCGGCGCGAACGATGTCGAAAAGCGCGTCCGATTGCCGGCGCGCCGCCAACACGCGATCGAGGATTTGATGCTGGACGGCAACTTCGCTAGCGGCGGGCAATTCCGGCCTCCTGTAAATACAGTTTCGACGAGGTAGCGCGACTGTAGTCAGGACTGCCGCATGCAGTATACGCAAACAGACCCGACTTCGAACTGCGAAAACAACATTAAAATGCGCGGTGCAAATGATTGCATCCGCCAGCCACCTGTTCGCAGGCAACCCAAGCCCCGGTCTGCCCGCTTGCTTATGTTTGGATGACTAGAAGCGGTACAAGGTGCAGGCCAAAAAAATCTTTCTCAAGGCCGGTCTGAAGCAGGCAGGAGTCTAATGAACCTGGCTGGATTGCACCACAATACTTTGGTATCGGATTGTGTCGTTAACGGCAGGGCTGCACTCATTGCGGGCAAGGTGTTTCGTCATACGTTTATTGGACTAGCCCGCTCCGCCTCAGAAATTCGCGCGCGACGTCTCTCGCGTCCCGATGCTGGCCGTCGACGGCATAGTTCAACCGCCGCATCTCATCGTCAGAAATCTTCCCCGCCAGGGCGGCGAGCGCCGGTTGCAGCTCCGGATGCTGCTGCAATGTCTGCTCGCGAACCACCGGAACCGCATCGTAGGGAGGGAAATAGTGGCGATCATCCTCGAGAACAAAAAGGTCAAGCGCCGGAATCAGCCCGTCGGTGGCATTGCCTGCGGCCATGTCGATCTGATGATTCTGCAGAGCCCGCGTGAGCAGGCCCAGGTCCATAACCCGCGGAGCCTCTGCGAAGTGCAGCCCGTAGGTTGCGGCTAATCCTTTGAATCCGTCAGGGCGTTCCATGAATTCGTAACCGAAACCGGCCCGCCACTGTGGCGCGAACGCGGCCGCCTGAGACAGATTCTTCAGATTAAGGCGTCGGGCGTCGGCGCCTCGAATCTCCATGGCGAACGTATCGTTGAATCCGAATGAAGGCTCCAGAGTGAGTCCGAAGCGGCGTTCCTCTTCGCTCTTTACTCGTTGATAAACATCCGCACTTTCTTTGCCAGCTGGCTGCTTCAGGATCGCAGTCAGCGCCGTTCCGGTGTATTCCGGATAAACGTCGATTCGACCGGACAGCATCGCCTGCTGACAAATATAAGTACCTGCAAGATAAAAACGCCGCTCGACTTTCAGCTTCGTGTGGGCTTCGATCTGTTGCGCGATGATCTCGCCGAGGAGATACGACTCCGTAAAATTTTTCGACCCGACCACGATCCGATCGGAGCGTGACGAACACGAAGGCAGCAGCGAAATCACGATCGCAGTAGCGACGATCGCGAGTCCCGGATTGCTTCGAAGTTGCATCATCGCGGCGCCCGGAGGCGTTTTTCCAACCATCCGACGCCCAGATCCGCCGACAGCGCCAGGATAGCGGCCGGAATTGCTCCGGCCAAAATCACGGAGTTGTCGACCATCGCCAGGCCGCGAAAAATAAACTCGCCAAGTCCCCCCGCTCCAATCGCCGCGGCGATCGTCGCCAGTCCGATCGAGATGACGACAGCAACGCGCACACCGGAAAGAATCACGCTCACCGCAAGTGGCAGCTCGACTTGAAACAAAAGTTGTTTTTCTGTGAGCCCCATGCCGAGCCCCGCTTCCACTACTGCTGGATCAACTGCGCAGATCCCTGTGTAAGTGTTTCGAATGATCGGCAGCAGCGCGTAGAGTGTAAGCGCCAGAATCGCCAGCCGGTCCGCACGTTCGCCCAACCATGGCAGGGGCAACAGAAATCCAAACAAAGCCAGACTTGGAATGGTCTGGATGATGTTCGCGCCTGCGAGCACCGGCTTATTCAGCCGCGGACGATGCGCGATCACGATGCCCAGCGGAATCCCGATCAGCATCGCAAACAACGTGGAAATTCCCACAAGCCAGAGATGTTCGAGCGTGAGTTCGATCACTTGTGCTCGATTCTCCAGGATGAATCGAAAAAAATTCATGACGTGCCTCGATTCACAGACGACTCCAACTCGCCTCCGAATGCCTTGACGTAGGCGGCGGCCCACGGATCGGAGGAGCGCAGAAATTCCTGCGGCGCCATCACGGCGACAAGCCTACCCGCTTCCATGAGCGCAATCCGCGAGCCGAGCCGCAAGGCTTCGCGAAGATCGTGGGTGACCAGCATCACTGTTTTGTGCAGCCGCTGTTGCAGCGAAAGAAATTCGCGCTGCAATTCATCCCGCGTCAGCGGATCAAGCGCGCCGAAGGGCTCGTCCATCAGCAGAATCTTCGGATCAGCGGCCAGCGCTCTCGCGACCCCGACGCGTTGCCGCTGCCCTCCCGAAAGCTCGTGCGGATAGCGCGACCCGGTCTCTTCCGGCAGCCCCACCAGCCGCAGCATCTCGCGCACGCGCGCGTGAATACGTTCTTCAGGCCAGCCTTCAATCCTGGGGACCAACCCGATGTTTCGTTCCACCGTGAAATGAGGAAAAAGCCCGGCATCTTGAATGACGTACCCGATGCTTCGGCGCAATGCGATAACGTCACCATCCTGATTGGGCTTGCCGTTGACGCGCACTTCGCCGGAAGTTGGCGAGAGCAGCCGGTTCACCAGCTTGAGCGATGTGGTCTTGCCCGAACCGCTGCGTCCCAACAGCACGAGAGTCTCGCCATCTCGAACCTCCAGATTGAATCCGCTGAGTACTTGCACGCTCGAGACGCGATAAGAAACGTCGTGAAACTCGATCGCCGCATCCGCTGCTGCCGTAAGCATTCGCCAAGCATACCGGAGTCGGTGCGATCAGCTCCTTTTGAAAGATGAGATAATCCGCGTCGAGGGCCGCAGTAATGCCTATCACGAAAGCTTCAGCGTTCATCGCAGCAAGTGCGGCGGTCATCCTGTTTCTTGGCCTGGTGCATTTGCTTTACACCTTTCGCGGGACGATGCTCCACCCCCGCGATCCGGATCTCGCGACAAGAATGATAGCGGTTTCACCGGTAATCTCTGGCGAAACCACGATGTGGCGGACATGGATCGGCTTTAACGCCACCCACAGTGTCGGCCTCATTCTGTTTGGCGCACTGTACGGATACTTCGCGCTTCGCCACAGCGAATTTCTATTTCGGTCCTGGTTCCTGCTCGTGCTTGGACTTGCGCTTCTCCTCGGCTACTCAATCATCGCCCGGCTCTACTTTTTCAGCGCGCCGTTTCGCGGAGTCGCGCTGGCGACGGTTCTTTATCTTCTTGGAGTCGTCTTCGGCTTGGCGCAATCGAAGATTAGATAACTCGCGCGTCGGGCGATTCAGAATTCGAGCCGAGCGGGAATGAGATAATTCTGCGATGAGCCCCACGCAAACTTGGAATCCCGAAACTTACGCGAAAAACGCAAGGTACGTTTCTGACCTGGGTTCGCCGGTTCTGGAGCTTCTTTCGCCACAGCCTGGCGAGCGCATTCTCGACTTGGGCTGCGGCGACGGAGTGCTTACCAAAAAGCTCGTCGAACTCGGATGCCACGTAGTCGCGGTCGACTCCAGCGCACCGCAGGTAGAAGCGGCCAGAAAGCTGGGTCTTGAAGCTTACGTGATGAATGGCGAAGACCTTCCCTACCACGCGGAATTCGACGCCGTCTTCAGCAACGCCGTGCTTCACTGGATTCAACGCGCCGACGCTGTGATCGATGGCGTCTTCCGCTCTTTGCGTCCGGGCGGCCGCTTCGTCGCAGAGTGCGGCGGATATGGCTGCGTCAATAAGATTCGCACCGCTCTGGTCGAAGCCCTCAACAAAAGGGGCATCGACGGCGAGTCGAGGGTTCCGTGGTATTTTCCGACTCCTGAAGACTACGGAGCCCGCCTGCAGCGCGCCGGTTTCCGTGTGAAGAGTATTGCGCTGATTCCTCGGCCGACGCCGCTGCCCGGCGACATCGGCGGATTTCTGGAAACGTTCGGGCTGAGTTTCGTCGCTGGCTTTTCCGATCAGGAGAAGCGCGAATACCTTGACGAGATTCGTCGCGTGTTAGAACCGCAACTCGTCAATTCCGACGGAGTCTGGGTTGCCGACTATGTCCGCCTGCGATTTTCGGCGACGAAGGCATAGTAATCGCTAGTCAACGTAGCCCCCGAGGTTCGACGAAATCACTCCGAGCGCAACGCCTGCATCACGTCGACGCGCGCCGCCCGGGCCGCGGGCAATACCGATGCAATAAGCGCAACCGCCATCAGGATCAGCGCAGAAACGACGACCGGGAAAGCTCCCGGCATTTTGATCTCGAAAAAATACTTGCTTGCCAGCTCGGCAAGTACGAACCCGACCAGCGCGCCGGAGATCACGCCCGCTCCCGCCATGAGAACTCCTTCCGTGATGACGCGGGTCAACAGGTGTCGGCGTTGCGATCCGATGGCCAGCTGTATCCCGAACTCACGCGTGCGTGCGCTGACAGAAAAGGCAAGCACTCCGGCGACGCCCACGATGGCGATCGCCAAAGCCACCAAAGCAAATCCGCCGAACACAATGGAGTTGAGCCGGTCGGGGGTGAGCACTTCGGCGCGAATATCTTCCAGTGTGGCCGCATGCTCGACCGGCTGATCCACAGCGAGGTCGCGCACAATGCGCGTGATCGGTGTGACCAGTGCGTAAGGATCGATGCGCGTGTGGACGAACAACCGCCCGCCAAATATGCTCACGCCGCCGACGTCGTCGCGATCCGGGAGCTGGCCGAACGGATGATAGATCGTCAGTGCCGCTTGCGGTATGACGTGTTCATCGTCAACATCGGCGGTCACTCCTACAATTCGGCGTGGTCCTCTACTGATGCCGACGAAATCCAGCACCGGGTCACTCCACATCACATGGCGATCGATCGGATCCTGCCCGGGAAACATTCGCTGCGCGACGCTTTGACTGACGATCACTACGGGCTCGCCGCCGCGCCGGTCATCGTCATTGAAGTCCCGGCCTTCGGTGATGGGCACGCCGAGCGACGCGAAAAATCCTGGCGAGACCGCACGCATCTGCGCCATCGGATCTTCTTCGCGGCTGCCTTTGACGTGACCTTCGCCGGTGAATTGAAGTCCCGGACCGAAATTGCCCGCATCCCGCCACGGCACGCTCGTTCCTTCCGCAACCCCGTCCACTCCGGGCACTTCCTTGATGCGGCGCAATACTTCACGATTGAAATTGACGATCTGTTCCGAGGTCTTGCCGTAAGACATCACCGGCATATCGATCGCGAGAACGCGGTGCATGTCGAAACCGGTCTGCGTGGCTTGCATCGTGAGCAGCGTTTTGATCAGCATGCTCGCTCCGGCAAGCAGCATGAACGAAGCCGCAATCTGCGCGACTGCGAAGATGCGCAGCCGCCGGCTTGTTCCTCCGGTGATGCGCACGCCACCAGCGCTGAGGTTCATGCCCTGCGAAGTGTTCGCAGCGGGCAGCCGAGGCACGAAAGCCAGCAGCACCGCCGCTGCGATCGCCAGGCCGGCGCCGATCCAAAGCATGCTCCAGTCCAGCTTCAAGTCGAGCGCGCGAACCGAAAAGCGCGAAGCGTACCGCGCCAGAATACTCACCATTGGACTTGCGCTCACCACGCCCAGAATCGCTCCCGCGCCGCAGAGCAGCAAACTCTCCGCCAATAGCAGGCGGCGTAAGGTACCAGCGCCCGCGCCGAGCGCCATACGCACGGCCAACTCTCCCTCCCGTCGAACGGTGCGCGCCAGAATTAAATTCGCCACGTTGCAGCAGGCAATAATGAAGACCAGTCCCGAGGCAGCCAGCAATACCAGCAACACGGTCCGCGCGCCCGACGTGATCTCATCGCGCAGCAGCTTCGCGTCGATGGTGAATTGCCCGCTCGCCGGATACGCCTCAGAATGATCTTTCTTCATTGCGGAATATGCCGACCGCAACTCGGCTCGAGCTTGATCGAGAGAAACTCCCGGAGCCAGACGCCCGAACAATTCCGTCATCCGATGAACCCGGCCCGTGACCATAGTCGCCGAAAGATGATGCGGGCTGGTTACAACGTTCGCGATCACTTCGGTGTCTGCTGGATAGGGAACTGAAGGCTCAAGCACGCCCACGATCGTTGCCGTGCGTGTATCAAACCGAACCTGCTTCCCGATCACCGATGGATCGCTGTGCAGCGCCGTCGTCCAGAAGCGGTAGGTAAGCACGGCCGCGCCGGCTGCATTGGGGCCGTCGTCGCGCATGTCGAGCAATCGACCCAGCACCGGGCGCAATCCCATCACCTCGAAGTAAGAACCGCCCACAACACCGGCGCGAACTTCGCGCGGGTCGCCCAGTCCGATCATCGTGAACCCGATGGTCGAAAAGTCGCCGAACTCGCTGACCGATTTCACGCTCGCCTTCAAGTCGAGAAGTTCGGGCACGGAAAAATTTTCGTTCTCGGCCCCAATGCCCGGAGCACTCTGGTGGATATAAATCAGCCGATTCTCGTCGCGGTTCGCCAGCGGCCGCAGCAGAACGCCGCGCACCAGCGTAAAGATCGCAGCATTGGCGCCGATGCCGAGCGCCAGCGTGAGAATCACCGCGCAAGCCAGCCCTGGAGTACGCGACAAAGACTGCAGCGCAAATTTGAGATCACGAACAAAGGACATAATTCACCCCCAAGACCGTCGAGCTAAAAGCCGCTCCTAAAATTGTTGACGCCACATTGCATTCACCACACTCTGCTGAAGTCGCTCACTCCGCGCCCATCGTGCCGGTGCGCAACGGACCGTTCGGCTTGTAGGTGCTGATGATAACGCCCGAGGCCGCCGCCTTCGTGCTAACCAGTTTAAATTCGCGCGGTGGCGTTCCCTCCGCAAAAATACGTTTGCCAACGCCCAATAAAACCGGAAATACAAGCAGCATCAATTCATCCGCAAGCCCGTGTTCGAGCAGCACCGGGGTCAGTGTCGAGCTGCCCCAGACGATCAGTTGCGGCCCGCTCTTCTCC
>Ga0209006_10004036_pt1 | contig 13368 bp, 18 predicted proteins | sample JacPin_JW_Ref_O2_FD_188567 | JGI IMG/M metagenome (GOLD analysis project Ga0209006, IMG submission 188567) | Forest soil microbial communities from Algoma, Ontario, Canada - Jack Pine, Ontario site 1_JW_Ref_O2 (SPAdes) (version 2) | ecosystem: Environmental > Terrestrial > Soil > Boreal... | reverse complement strand
CGGGAGTTTGGCCGATGATGTCCTTTCTTGCTTTGCACCACATTGCCGCCCAGCGCGGTGACGGCTTGCGCCCCGAGTTGGTTGAATTGCTGGAACGCTCGCGCGCGATCACGGACGCTGACCCTGCTTCGCCCGCCATAACGGAAAGCGAGGGCGTTGTCGTAGCGCGGTTCCCGGTCGATCTAACCCAAGGCGACGCCGGCACCTCGCCTCAGGGCGTCTTTCGCTTTCCGACAGAGCGGAAATGACCGACGCGAGTGTCACCTTCTCGCTTCGTCGATCGGCGTCATTCCAGATGCTATCAAATTCGACGCGCCTTCCGGCCGGTTTTTCGTTGCAGGAAGTTATCCTCGGCTCGACTTTTTCGAAGCAGCAAGACAGGCTCGGCGCGGTCGCGAGCCTGGACCGATCGATGTCCAGGCCGTTTCCTGAGTTTCGTGGCACAACGGCGCTTACACGGTCCAGCGCGGTCTACCATCCGGGATAGAGGGAAATGAGACGGCCCCAGTCCGCCAAGACATCACGCCGGCGCATCTCGTCGATTGCGTCGGCGGCGTGCCACGTGCAGGACACGCGACGCAGCCAGCGATTGTCCTTTCCGCCACGATAGAGCCAGATGATCGAAGCGGCGAGCATCTGTTGTGCCGCTGTCATCGCGCGATAATCAGCCCGCCAGCTTTCCATGCCCCACGCATCGACAGCATCAGCGTGATAATCGTAGTCGGTGGGATGGATTGCGTGATGGTGGCGTCCCGGACCGTTGTCGCAAAACAGCGACGTCAGGCCGAAACGCTCAATTGCATCACGAAGGTGATCGTTGAATGGTGCGATGCCGTGCAAGAGACACACCGTGGCTAGTGGCCCTGCCAAATCTGCGAAGATCGTGGCTTCGGTATCATCCATATCAAATCGGGCCGTCACGAGCCGTGTCAGGCGATATGCTGGGAACCGCTCTTTCGCGCGCTCCGGATCGGCAAGTGCAAGGGACAGCAATGTTTGCACGCTGTCCTCGCCAAGGCTGCCGAAAGAATCTTGCTCCTCGACAGAGACGTCCAGCGCGGGCGCGCATTTGTCCGACATCATGTCTTCAGGCTTCCTGGAAGAGTTCGGTCTGCCGCTCGCGTTGGAGCAGAATGCGCTTTCGGCGAACGCCCCAGCGATAGCCTGAGATCGAACCATCCTTTTTTACCACGCGGTGGCAGGGAATCAGGATCGCGATCGTGTTCGAGCCGATTGCCTCGGTGACGTCACGGGCATCGCGTGTGCCGAGCTTGGCTGCCAGGGATCCGTAATTCGTGGTCTCGCCCGCGGGAACCTCACGCAGCATCGTCCAGACCTGCTTTTGGTAGTCGCTGCCGCGCATGTCGAGAACGATCCCCGGATCTTGATCGGGGTGATCGACGAGATGCTCGAGCTTTCCGACCATGTCGGACAGCCCGCTCCGATCATCGACGATCGCGGCATCGGGAAAGCGCATCTGCAAGGTGTCCAACATCGCCGTGCCCTGCTCGCCAAACTCGAATGCGACCAAGCCATCATCGGAAGCGGCGGCGATAAAATCTCCGAGGGAGCTACTCCCCCAGGCGTAGCGGATACGCTCTGACATCTTGGCCTCGATTCGAAGCTTTTGACTTGAAGTGATCATGGTTAGCCGGCGCTATTTTGCGTCGTGGAAGATGATGCCGACGGTATGCCGCATTCCGGACCGGACACGGCTGACGCCGTGCCGGAGATTGACGCGATAGTTTCCTTTGGAGCCCTGAACCGGCCGGTTGTGGACCGCGAAGGCAACGGCATCGCCCTGGCGCAGCGGAACGACCTCGGCACGACTCTGCATCCGCGGGCGCTGCTCGGTCAGGACGAACTCGCCGCCGGTGAAATCCTTCCCCGGCTCGGAGAGAAGGATCGCCACCTGGATCGGGAATGCGAGGTCGCCGTAGAGATCCTGGTGAAGACAGTTGAAGTCGCCGGGGACATATTGCAGCAGCAGCGGCGTCGGGCGCGTTTGGCCTTGATCGTGACACTGCTTGAGGAAGGCGGCATGTTCGGCCGGGTAGCGCTCGTCTTTGCCCATACGGCCGTTCCAGTCGTTGGCGACGCCGGCGAGGCGCGGATAAAGGGCCGTGCGCAGGGCACCGAGCAGATCGGGCAGCGGATATCTGAAATACCGATACTCACCCTTGCCGAAGCCATGACGGGCCATATGGATATGGCTGCGGAAGTGACCTTCCTCCGGGTAGAGTCCGGCGATCAGCCGGCATTCTTCTGGCGGCAGAAGCTTTTCCATGACCGCGCAGCCGAAGCCGCCAAGCTCGTCGGAGAGGGTTTTCCAGTCGTACCGGGCGACGCGCGCCTCCGCGGACTCAACCGCTGAGGTCGGGGAGATGATCGTCGAAGGGACGTTCATGCCACGGTCTCCCTATAGATCAGGGCCCGCTTGCGCTCCACGCCCCAGCGGTAGCCCGACAGGGTGCCGTCGCTCCGGACGACCCGGTGGCAAGGAATGCCCAAAGCGATCGCGTTGGCTGCGCAGGCGCTGGCAACCGCACGGGCCGCGTTCGGCATGCCCATGCGGTGGGCGAGTGCGGCGTAGGTCACTCTGGCGCCGCAGGGGATCGCAAGAAGAGCTTCCCACACCCGGCGCTGAAATGGCGTGCCCTGCCGCATGTCCAGCGGCAAGTCGAGCCCTTCGCTCGGTTTGTCGATGAACCGCATGATCTTGGACAGATCATCGCGAAGTTGCAGTTCGTCCGCGACCAGCCTGTTGTCCGGAAAACGCGTGGCGAGATCGCTGCTTAGCTCGTCGGTGTCCGATCCGATCAGGATCGCGCAGACCCCGACGGCGCTGCGGGCGACGAGAACTTTGCCCAGGGCGGTTTCGCCGATTGAAAAGGCAATCTCGCTAGAGATGGCTGCGCTTTCACTCCTCGCTACCTGAACTGGCCGAGAATAGGTGTCAGTGTTGATGAGGTCCATTTCCGTGACTCCATGATCTTTCCTCACCATCGACACTAAAGATGCTGCGATCGGCTCTCACTCCGATCTTTGCTTTCAAATCGAGATATCTTCTTCCGGCGTTGACCATATGAAAATGGCCGGGCGCGAGGCGTCCGGACTGAAAACGGATCAGCGATTGTCGAGTTTGTGGTCACGCGACGCGCGTCATAGTCGCATCCGCGAGCAAAAAGATTTCGCCGCTGAAGAGCCGCAGTTCAACGTCGCCGTTGTCCAGCATGGTCCATTCCGCGTAGCCGTCATGGACGAACTGCCCGATATGGGTCATCACGAGCGCCTTCGCCGGATCGCTGTAGAAGCGGCCAGCGATATTGGCGGGCGCCGCGACAGTTCTGCCGGTCTTCGCGCGTCGCGTTCTGGCGTCTCGTCCGCCAAGCGGAAACATCGTCTGAAAACCTTCCCTATGCTGGCCCTTCGATCCTGGTCCCGCAGCACGTGCTTTCGAGCCGGCGTGAATCGACGCTATCAAATCGGATCAGTACTACACGGCACGATCGGCGTGGCACTCCGATTGTTGTTTTCAAATTCGACGGCGATGTCGCGCGGAGGCTCCACCTATAGAGCGCTCCGAAACGTAAGATTGATCCTCATCCGGCCCATCTTCTCGTGCTCGCCCTCCTTCAGCTCCGGAACACCGTGGTAGCAGAGGCGCGACCGCCCACCCCAGACGGCAATGTCGCCGTGACGCAGCGCGAACTTCCGGATGGGATCGTTACGCTTCAGGCCACCGAACTGGAAGGTCGCCGGCAGGCCCAAGGACACCGACACGATCGGATTCGCGAAATCGCGCTCGTTCTTGTCCTGATGCAGCGACAGACGGGCGCCAGGCTCATAGCGATTGATCAGGCAGGCGGCCGGCACGAAGTGCGGATAGCCGGCTTCGGCAGCCGCCGCGATGGCGAGTTTAAGGAAGCAATCAGGCATTGCTGGCCACGGCTGACCACTCTCTGGATCGATGCGGTCGTATCGATAGCCGGTGCGGCCCGTGATCCAGCCGGCGACGCCGCAATTGGTCATCGCCACCGACATGACGTAGCCGCCCGGCGTGGCCATGTGCCGGAACGGCGCCTGGTCAACGATCGCCCGCAGCGCGCTCAGGATATCAGTCTCGAACGGGAGGGCACTGCCGCGCAGAAGCATGGCGCCGTCGGCCATGACTGCGCGAGGTGGATCTCGAGGTTCGATGGCATCGAACAGGTCGTTCACGATGGTGCCGCTCCGGCCGCGAAGGCTGCGAGCGTCGGATGAAGAACCGGTCGATAACCGGCCCGGAGCGCCATGAACGTGGATGGCGGTGTCACCAGGCCGTCGGCATCGCGTATCGCCTCCGGCGGCTCGTAGCCGCACTCGGTCCAACGGAAGGCGCGGCCGGCAGCGATCGTGTAGGCTGCGCCAGACACCACGACGACCGTGCCGCTAGGCAATTCACGGAGCGGAGCCGGCATGGCGTGAACGCGCCTTCGTCCGCCGGCGATCCGCTCGCGGTGGAGCACAGCGTCCATGGCGGCGGTTGGGGGCTTCCCCATTTCCGCTGCGTCCGCCCAGGCCGCGCGAAACGACTCTGCCGCCTTGCGCCGGCACAGGAAGCAGGGACGATGTCCCGCGGCCAATGCCACCGCCCCGTCCAGGAAGAAGAGTTCGGTCCAACTCCGGCCGGCCATGAGGTTACGACGCCGGCCCTTGAAGTTGCAGCTACAGATCAACCACGCCCTGCTCGCCCAGCGCTTTCTCAGAAGCGTCTTGGTCGCCGGGTCGTGGATGATGCCGCGGTTGCCCGTGAACATTCCTCTTTGAGCGATTGCCACGATATCGCCGAAGGGGGTGACTCGATTCTGCAGGGACATTGCCTCACGTCCAAGTCCGTTCATTTGAGGACATTGCCGCGCTCGCGGGGCATGCGCCAAAGATACCATGCGGCAACGGTGCGATGCGACGCCCCAGGCTTTCCCGATCTCGCGCAATGCGTTCGGCTTGGGCTGTTCCGGTAAGGACTTGAGCGACCGATACCTTCGCGCACCCCGAAATCGTCGGCCGGCAGAATGTCGATGCGCTCCAGCGAGTACATGAGCAGCATCTCGACGGACCAGCGGCCGATGCCCTTGATCGTCACGACGCGTGCGATCAACTCGTCATCGTCCATAATGCCGGCGACATTGCGCGGAGGGATCAGACCGGACAGTGCGCCTTCCGCGATGGCCTTGATCGTGGCGATCTTCGCCGCCGAGAAACCGCACGCGCGCAGGGCATCGAACTCGGCAGCCATGATGTTCTCGGGCGTCGGGAAGGTGGTGCCGGGATAGAGCGCCTTCAATCTGGCGATTATGGCGCCGCCGGCCTTCGCGGTGAGCTGCTGATTGCCAATGGCCCGGACCAACGCCTCGTAGGGTTCACGCGCCGCCTTGGGATCGTGCAGGCACGGCCCGACATGCGCGACGAGGCCGACCCAATCGTCATCGAGATCGCGGAGAAAGGCGACGGAGGCGTCGTAGCGGGCAAAAGCGCTCATCGTTCGCCGAAGGCTGCCTCCCGATCGAGCAGCACGCGCTTGCGTTCCACACCCCAGGCGTAGCCGGACAGCGAGCCGTCATTCCTCACGACCCGGTGGCAGGGGATCGCCACCGCGAGATTGTTCGCGGCACAGGCGCCGGCGACGGCCCGGACCGCCTTGGGCGAGCCGATCCGGCGGGCGACCTCGGCGTAGGAAACCGTCTGACCGACCGGGATCTGCTGAAGCGCCTGCCAAACCCGCTGCTGGAACGCGGTGCCACGCACATCGAGCGGCAAATCGAGACCGAGATTCGGAGCCTCGACAAAGCCGACGACACGCGCCACCAGGGCTTCATAGTCGCCATCGGCCCCGATCAGACGAGCCTTGGGGAAGCGGTCCTGAAGATTGCGCACCAGCGTGTCGGGATCGGCGCCGAGAAGAATCGACGCCACACCCTTCTTGCTCGATGCGACCAGGATGGCGCCGAGAGAGGTTTCACCGACGGCGAAGCGGATCTCCTCGTTCGCGCCACCGGCACGATATTGGGTCGGGGTCATGCCCAGCAGGCCGGTGGATTTCTCGTAGAAGCGCCCACTCGAATTGAAGCCGGCATCATACATCGCCTCGGTGACGCTATTACCCGAGTCCAGACCTTGGCGGACCTTCGCCGCACGATGCGCAACGGCATAGTCCTTCGGTGTCAGCCCCGTGATGGCTTTGAACATGCGATGAAAGTAGCTGGGGCTCCGTCCGACCGCCTCGGCCAGATCGTTCAAGGATGGCTCTTCCTCGCTCTCCTCGATCAGGCGGCAAGCCTGCGCGATGATCGCTGCATTTTCTCCCTCGATCGAAATTCCGTCCGGGTTGCAGCGTTTACACGGGCGGAAACCGGTCGCCTTGGCGGCCGCGAGCGTGTCGTGCAGTTGGACATTCCTCGGGTTCGCGGTCCGCGACGGACAGGACGGCCGGCAGTAAATCCCGGTCGTCGCCACCGAATACCAGAAGCAGCCATCCGCGGTCTTCTCGCGGGCGACGATACGGGCCCAGCGCGGATCATCGGCCATTTCTGAGTGAATGCTTGGCTGTGGCCTTTCCAGTGTCATGGTCATGTCGGTTCACTTCGTCGTGGGTGCTGTAGCGCGATCATGCCGCCGCACGGCGCCCGCCACACTCCGGTCCTTGCTTTCAAATCCAATCGGGCCTCGTGCCGCGGGCAAGGGGCGGCAGTTTTCATCTAGATGGCTGTTCCGACAACGCTCGGCTACCCGATTCCCGGAGCTGGTGGCCTCGTTTCCGGGCACGGATGCCTTTGCTGGTCGCGGCGTAGTAGGCAACCATGAAGATGAAGATCGCCACCGCCGCCGCAGGATGAACGAACCAGCCGAGTAGTCCTGCAAGGACATAGAGCAGTACCCCGATGAGAGGTCGCGCTATCTGGGCGGCGAACATTCCCGACGACACGTTCGCTTTCACCAGAGTCGGGTGATGGTGCAGGTAGATGAACAACGGCACCCAGGCAGCCGACATCAGGCCCGCGATCGATGCGTAAAGCACCACCGCCGCCTTCTGGTCCATCACGTCACCATCGCGAAATGCCCCCGCCAACACGCCCGTCGGGAATGGAATCAACGCGGCGGTGCCGAGCACGCCGAGATTGATCCAGTTCAGGGCGAAATCAACCTTCTGGAGCCGTTCAAATAGATAGTGATGGTTGAGCCAGATAACGCCAACATAGAGAAACGCCACACCGTACGCGATATAGGACGGCCATTCCTTTAAGAGTTCCTGCGCCAGCGAGCCGGGCTCGGCGCTTGGGCGATGGATCTCAAGGACGAGTAATGTGATGATGATGGCGAAGACGCCATCGCACAGCGCGACAAGCCGGCCCGTATCGGTGAAGCCGGCATCGTGTTCCTGCTCAGGTGGCTCTATCCCGGCCGGGCGATCAGCGCGGAGCATTTTAATTTGCAACTCGTGCATGGAGATCTCCCGAAGACCGTTAGATTTCAGGGTGTGCCGCCATGGCGCCGGAGAGAAATGAGGCCCGCACGCGAATGTGCGAGCCTCGCTTGTCACCGAAGGCGATCAGGCGCCCGGAACGATGGACGACGGCTGATTCGGATCACGCGGCCTTGAGAAGGCCGAGCTGGGTGAGCGCCGTGACGCCGTCGTCGAGCCCGATTTCCTCCACGATCTTGCCGTTCACGACCTTCAGAACCGTGGTGCCGGTGAAATGCATCTTCCGGCCGGTCGCGGCAGGCAGCGAGCCGACGAGGAAGTCGCCGAACGCCGGGCCGGTGTGCGTGCCGCCGCCCTCCCACTGGCCGACGACATAATCGCCATCGGCGATCAGGTCGGCGGTGGCGCCGAACTGCAGGTCCGGAAACGCGGCGCGGAAATCGGTCATGAAGGCCTTGATGTCGTCATGGCCCCGGCGCGGTTCGTGCAGCGAATACTTCAGCAGCATGTCCGGCGACGCGATTTCGTCGACGACCTTGAGGTTGACGTTCTCGCCCCAGAAATCGGTGAACCACCGAACGACGACGGCCTTGTTTTCTTCTTCTTTGCTCATTTGGAATCTCCTGGTCCCGTGAGGCCACCGACATCGGTCGACGGCCTGGGCAAAGGGGTAGGCCGATCGATTGGAGTTCAAACTCCGGTTCTTACCCCGCAATCGAAGGTGTCCGTCCGGGACATCGCCAAGGGCCAGTCAGCACGGTTAGGCATCGAGGCCATTCACGCTTGGCGAGGTAAAATTGATCGGCGGTTCACAGAGCACAGTCTTGTGTGCTGCTTGAACGGATTGGGGTCCGTCCGGTTTCTCCTAACGCGCGTTCTCATCTGGCTCGTTGACCACTCTGAGTCGAGGAGATCCAAGAGCCGTCGGGCTCGGTCATTGCACAGACCCCGCGTCGGTGCCTGCTGTTGGCTGCGCGATCGAGCGCGAAGCACTTGCTCGCTGTCGATTCGCATAATGTTGCGAATGGAACGATGCGAGAGTTGCTGCCATGGCTGGGCGCGATCGTCGCGCTGTTCGACTGACGCACCAAACGCATCCATATCGATATGGACGATCTTGCGCGGGATGGTGCCGCTCTCGTTCAACATTGCCCAAAAACAGCGGAGCGGTCTCCGATCGTTGTGCGGGCAACGACTGCTTTATCACCGGGAGAGTGCCAGCGTCGGTTCCTTTCTTGTTTCTAACTCGCTTCTCCTCCAAGGACAATGAAGCGAAGCACGGCCGTTCATGCCGCAAGCCATGGCAAGGTTTATGGCGGGAGCAGTTGTGTGGTCCTGTCGCCAACTCACGAAAGGTTCATACCGAACGCCTATTTCACGCGAACCCATCCCTTCAGTCCCTCCCGCCGGGTCAATTTGGGTGTCTACTCTACGAGTAGATAGAGATTGACATCGACGTGGTCCGACCGTAACAATCTCATCTAGCGATCTATCGATAGATAGACATATGCCGCTCGGTGAAGATGGGAAGTGATGCGCCGCGTCGAGATGCTGGCGTCGGCCCACCCCGGTTCGAACGCGAGAGGCCCAAGAAAGGAGAACGACAATGAGCCAGGTTAAGAAAGCCAAGGAATTCGCCGCCCTTCACGTCAAAGGGACGCCAGTGATTCTTTATAACGCATGGGACGCGGGCAGCGCCAAAGCGATCGTCGAGGCAGGAGCGAAGGCGATCGCGACCAGCAGTTGGTCTGTCGCGGCTGCGCAAGGATATGAGGACGGGGAAGATCTTCCGATCTCCATCGCTGAGCAGGTTGTCGGAAAAATCACTTCGAGCGTCGATGTGCCCATCACTGTGGATTTCGAAGGTGGCTATAGCGACGACGATCACAAGCTGGCTTCCAACATCTCGAAACTTCTTGATCTCGGAATCATCGGCATCAACTTCGAAGACCGTGTCGTGAAGGGCAAGGGCCTTTACGATACCGACCGGCAGGCGAAGCGAATCGCCGCTATTCGGCGCGCTGCCGATCACAAGGGTGTCCCTCTCTTCATTAACGCGCGAACCGACGTCTTCCTCGGAAATAGCGCTGATGTCGAAGAAGCCTTGCAGCGGGAAAAAGCCTACGCCGCTGCCGGGGCATCAGGCTTCTTCATTCCAGGTTTGACGCATGCAGATCAGATCAAGCGGATCGCCGAGGAGGCGACGCTGCCCGTCAATGTCATGGTGATGGACGGCGTGCCATCCAACGACAAACTCGCGAAACTGAGTGTCTCCCGCGTGAGCTACGGACCGATCCCTTATATCGAGGCGATGGAGGCGCTGCAGAAAAAGGCGACCAAAGTCTTTTCATAGTCCGGGTTAGGTCGCCTCAATGCCGAGCAGGCGTTCCTTCGCCTTGAGACCGCCGGCAAAACCTGTGAGCGAATCATCCTTGCCGATCACGCGATGACACGGTGCTACTATCGAGATTGGGTTCTTTCCGTTTGCTGCGCCCACCGCGCGAAAGGCTCGAGGCCTGCCGATCGCGTTGGCAACCTCCGCATAGGTCCGCGTCTGTCCAAATGGAATGTTGAGCAGCTCGGACCAGACCTGCTTCTGAAAAGGCGTTCCGGAAAAATCGAGCGGGAGGTCGAATGACTTGCGCGTACCCGCGAAATACTCCGCGAGCTGATGCTCCGCCTCCCGCAGAATAGGGTGCTCGACGTCTTCGACGAGGAATCCAAGGCGGACTCGTTTCGGATCGTCATTCTCCCACAGGACTGCGATCAAAGCGGAGTCGCTCGCGACAAGTTTGAGCGATCCGACTGGGGTCACAACGGTCTTGAACGCATAGGTCACTTGCTGCTCCTGTGCGACAGAATTTGGAAATGGCGTGCGAGGATCCCTGGCATCGTCCCCACCAATATGGTGTCGGCACCGTCTCGTTTGAAGCGCTCGACGTCTCGGTCATCCACTAGGATCAACCCTGCGCTTTCGTTCTACGTGGAGCAGGCACGGGGCGACTGACGAAGGGTGACCCTGCCAGCCAGAAGCGCCAAGGTGTTTCCTTTCCGCGCGTGAGACCGATCCGCGGCCCCGTTTCGATGCTCGTAAGCCGCACTCCTGCGAGATCGAACGGCGGCCGATCGAGCGCCCGGCCATCGAGACTTCCATCGATTCCGAGTGCCTGGCACAGCCTCCCGGGCCCTGAGCAAAGACCGCGAGGATCGGACGTTCCCCGTCTCTCGGCCATTTCGTCGATCCCGGCGACCGGTTGAATTGCTCGGATCAGAACGGCGCCGCCCGCTTCGGCGCCGCAGACAAGGTTGAGGCACCAGTGAATGCCGTAGCTGCGATAGACGTAGGCGTGCCCAGGAGGTCCGAAGACGCTGCCGTTGCGTGCGGATCGTCCGCGATAACTGTGCGACGCGGGATCAGCCGCACCGTATGCCTCGGTCTCAACGATCGGCCCACCCAAGCCGTTGACGAGCAAGGTAATCCCGATCAGGCCGCGCGCGACCGTTTCGACGTCTCGAGTAAAAAAGTCGACGGAGACGCGGGGGCCGGGCGGGGTAAGGGCGGGCTCAGTTGTGTTTCCCTTCATGCTTCGCCTCCGGCGAGCAGATCACGCACTTCTGGATGGCGCTCAACATAGGCAGTGACGAACGGACAGATCGTGCGGAATTTCCAGCCACGCGCGCGCACGTCTTCGAGGGCTCTGGCGATGAGACGAACAGCAATCCCCTGGCGTCGTATCTCGGGCGGGACTTCGGTATGGATGAAGGTGATGACGTTGCCCTTCAGGCGATATGTCGCAAGCGCTATTCGCTGATCAACTTCCACTTCATAGCGCGACGCGCTCTCATTATTGTGTACGTCCATGTGCTATCCTCAATATGTGAATCGAGTTCTCAACCCCTCGCTGCCACGACAGCACTCCCTCTTCCACCCTTCGATTAAGACTGGCGCCATGACTGGCGACCCTCGTCGCCAGCCATTCGCCAATTGCAAAGAAGCGCAGCTGGCAACAGCGCGGCCACGCGCTGCCTTCGCCGCTTGCCGTAACTTCCGCTGCCCTGGGCTATCTATTGCCGCCCGGCCATGATGCCGCCGTCGACGGGCAGGATGACGCCGGTGATCCACTTCGCCTGATCGGAGGCGAGAAACAGCAGGGCCTCCGCGGCGTCCTCGGGCTGGCCGTTGCGGCCGAGGGGATGCATCGCGTTGAATGTTGGGAGCACCTGGGCGACCTGCTCGTCCGTCAGGAAGGTGTTGAATACTGGCGTCTCGATTACGCCGGGTGCGATCGCATTTACGCGAATCTTGTCGGGCGCGAGTTCGATGGCGAGATTCTTCGTCAACGCGTGCACGCCGGCCTTCGCGGCCGAGTACGCGGCCGATGGCGTGGCGCCGATCGCCTGCAAGGCCCACATCGAGCCGGTCTGAACAATCGCTCCACCACGGCCCGCCGCCTTCATCGCCTTGGCGGCGGCTTGCGCGGCGAAGAAACTGCCCTTCAAGATACCGTCGACGAAGCGATCATATTCGCCTTCATCGACTTCGAGGAATGGCTTCGGTGCGAAAATACCTGCATTGTTGAAAAGCACGTCCAGTCGTCCGAAACGGTCCAGGGCCACCCTGACGACGGCTTCACCCGTCGCCGGCAAAGCGACATCGCCAATGTGCGCGATTGCCAGCTTGCCGGAAGGATCGATCTCCTTGACCGCGGCCTCTGTCTTGGCCGCGTTCCGGCCGTTAACAACCACCCGGCCGCCTTCGGTCACGAAGCGGCGGGCCACCTCCTTGCCCATGCCGGAGTTTCCGCCGGTAACGATCGCCACTTTGTCCTGAAAACGCATTTCACTCCCCCTCTCGCTCGCAACCTATCGATAGATAGACACAGCTTTTTAGCCTGACAAGAAACGACGGTCAAGGCCTATCTATCGATAGACAGACGTCGCGATGCGCGCTATGGATAGGTCTGTGAAGAGTGTGTGCGCACCTGGAAGATGATCACGATCACTTCCGCTCGAGCGATCTTGGAGCGGCGAATGAGCGATATATCAGAAGGCATCGACCCTCAAGCTGTTCCGAGCGGAACCGGATGTGTCGAATGCCTTGCTGCCGACCAGTGGTGGCTCCATCTTCGGCGCTGCGCGAAGTGAGGTCATATCGGCTGCTGCGATACATCGCCCAATCAGCACGCGACGGCGCACTTCCGCGAGATAGGCCACTTCATCATGACGAGCTTCGAGCCCGGCGAGAACTGGTTTTGGAATTATCGCACGGGAAAGCCGTTTTACGGCCCCAAGCTGGCGCTCCCGAGGTCGCGACCCCTGGATCAGCCCACCCCGGGACCAGAGGGGCGTGTCCCGGCGAACTGGGAGCAGTACCTCAACGAGTGAGAAAGCGTTCTGCGGTCCCGATCGCTCGAAATGAAGTCCACGGAAGGAAGAACCGATGTATCATCAGGTGGTCTCGCAGTGCACGCAATCCTTAAAGAATATCGAGGTTTGGTTTGACAAGGCGGAGCAATTCGCCGCCGCCAAGAAGTTCGATGTCGGTGTGCTGTTGAGCGGCCGGCTGGCGCCTGACATGAAGCCGCTGATCTACCAGGTGCAGAGCGCTTGCGATTACGTCAAAGCAGCGGCTGCATGGCTCTCGGGGCAGACACCCCCGAAACACGAAGATAATGAGGAGACCTTGGACGAACTGCGCGCGCGCATCCGGAAAACGGTCGATTTCGCGGAAAGCGTGACCGAGGCGCAGTACGAAGGCGCAAAGGATCGCAAGGTCAGCTTCTCCTGGGCGCCCGGCAAGGTGATAGGCGGAGAGGATTACCTCGTCCAGATGACGATTCCGAACGTCTACTTCCACATTGGCATGGTCTACGCGGTGCTTCGTAGCGGCGGCGTCGACGTTGGAA
>Ga0209006_10004035_pt1 | contig 13370 bp, 7 predicted proteins | sample JacPin_JW_Ref_O2_FD_188567 | JGI IMG/M metagenome (GOLD analysis project Ga0209006, IMG submission 188567) | Forest soil microbial communities from Algoma, Ontario, Canada - Jack Pine, Ontario site 1_JW_Ref_O2 (SPAdes) (version 2) | ecosystem: Environmental > Terrestrial > Soil > Boreal... | reverse complement strand
AAACAAGAAACCCCAATCCACCCCACCAACTGCCCCAAACCCAACAAACACACCAGCCACAAAACCACCCAACACAAAAAGAGATAGACCTACCCGGGAGGGTTCGGGACTGTCAGTGGGAGTGTCCGACGGACTGTGTAGGCACTGAGTCGAAAGGAGACTCATGCCTACAGCGACGCAGGTGCAGACGCAGCGGGCGCGAGGTTGATAGACCTCCCGGGGTGGGCGATCTACCCCGGGAGATCCGAGAGCTCCTCCCGGGACCGTGACCGGCTCAAACGTGCCCTCACGATCGCGGGGCATCCGCAGCTCTGAAGGACCTCACGAACCATCGCGGTCAACAGACCGCCCTCACCGGTCAAGGCAAACGCACGGATTTCGAGGCCGGTACCTTTTCGGTATCTTTTCCGCCCGATATACCGGCAACCACGTCTCAGCACGACGGGGCGCGTGGGCGGTTCCTTCAAGCCTGTACGCGGATCGCCGGCTGCTCGGCGCATACTTGGTCACGTCCCTCGTACTCAGGACTTTTCGAGCAGACAGGACTCGGGCTGTGGGGGACAACTCCTTCGTTAGTAGCGATCTGATCTGGGCGGTTGTGCTCGACCGGAGCCTGCGCTGTTGCGCTAGGCATCATGCCGTCTGAGCTGGATCGTTGTCATGATGCTCCCTTAATGTCCGATCCCGTACGCCTGCCCATCCTTCAGCAGGTCGAGTTCCGCGCGTTTTCGCTCTACTCGAACCACCCCACGCAGACCGTGCCGGTCCACGAGGGAGTCTTCTGTTTGGCAGGAGCCAACGGGCTCGGCAAGTCCACGTTTCTAAACGCCGTCGGCTTTGGGCTCACAGGGGTCAAGCTGGCCGGTGGCCGCCGACGCTCGCACCATGCAAAAGCGCGCGATTAAGCGCGTTGCCAGACGCCGGCGGGTCCACAACGGACGAGGCTGTCTCCTTCGACGGGGGCGAGCCGTTGGTCGCTGAGCAAAGACGTCCGGACGACCGAGCTGACGTAGCGCTCAACGGGCCCTTTCGTGTAGGTTGACTTCCTCCATCGGGCACTTTCCATGCAAGGACGCACACCGCACCAATCAGCCGAAGCCATGGCAAATCAAGTGCAGCAGGCCGCGAATCTGACCGATGCGGTCGCCATCCTGTGGACGTGGCTGGAGAAGCGCCTGGGCGAATTCGGATCGCTAGGGCTGAACATCCCTGAGCTATGCGACGTGGCCAGGAAGCGTCCCTTCGTCAGCATCAACGCCGTCGAGGTCAAACGGCTACGCGAGGAGCCATTGGTGGGCGCTGCGGAACTGTTGGCCCGGGTCGCCCGCCACCTGCGTTCGTACAACGGCGGCGTGGCCACAGCAAGCCGAGCGAGAGGGTTCAATCGCGCGCAGGTTATCGTCGTTTGGAAGCGTCCCGACCTGGCCAAGCGCGTGGGCGGTGGTGACGAAGCACCTGCAGCCATGGAGCACCCGTCGCTCGAGGCGCTTGCCCCTTGTCTCGCGGTATCCCCGGTGAAACTCAACCGGATCCTGCTCGAGATCGCTCGTCCTACCGGGATCGAATGGACGGCTAGCAGCCTGCTGCTCGAGGCCGGGATGGGGGAGCCTCCGACACTGTCGGTGCATCTCGATCCTCTGGAACATCACGGTCTCACGGGGTGGACGCAGGAGGGTCGCCCGCCGGTTGGATGGTTCGACGAGGCGAAGATAAACGAGGCGGATGAGGCAAGATGCGTGAGCGCCGTAAAGGCCGCCGTGGCCGCCGCTTCCGGTCCGCCCGCGATCCTCGTGATGCCGGAGCTGGCCGCGACGCCGGCAGTGCACGACGCTTTGCGCGACGCACTGCGCAACGCACCGAAGAAGCGCGACAAGCAGCCCCCCGCGCTCAGCGTGATCGGCCTGTACCACATCTCGTACAGCGGCGGAGTCGTTGCTCCGGAGTTGCGTGGAACGATTGCGGAGGCCGGTCACGTCAACGAAGCCGTCGTGCTTGGGCCGCGCGGTGGTGAGCTGTGGCGTCATCGGAAGCTCTCGAAGGCGTACGCCAAGGCCAAGCCCGCAAAGGGCAAGAAGCCTTCGGTCCCGGCTGTGCCCGAAGATACGGTGCTCGGAACCTCGCTGACGATCGTGCCGACCCCGGTGGGGCTCATGGCCATCGCGATCTGTCTCGACAGCTTCCAAAAACGCTCACGCGAACGCTTGGAGCGCAGTGGAGCCGACGTGGTTCTGGTCCCGTCCTTGAGCCCTTCGGTAGAACGCCATCGGACGTCTCTGAGGCAGCTTGCGCAGTCGCTGTGGGGCGCGACGTTCGTCGTCAATCGTGGCCTCCTGGATGGACACCCCACGCAAGACCTGTGGAACAGCAAGGGGGCACGCTCGTTCTGGGCCTTCCAACGCTGCAAGGTGAAGGTTCCCGCATCGTGGAAGGCTCCCGATCATCCATCCTTTGTGTTCCGAGCTTAGGGAAGATGCTGGAAGATGCTCCTATATAGTCCTTCTTCCACCTCAAGTATCCTCAACTATGGTCCGATGCCCTGAGGGAGGCAGCACGATGAGCACGCAACCGAAGCCCCCACGCCCGGCGCGGCGCCCCTCGCCCGGCCGGCCGCGCGACTTGCTGTCGTTGATGTCGGCGCCCCTGTCGGACGTTCTGGATGAGTTGGCGGCGGCGGCCGACGGCACCCACGACGAGCCCGGCGTCCCGGCCCGCGCCCTGCAACTAGCCGACATGCTGGTGGCGGGAGTCGTGCGCTTGATCCGTCTCGGAACGCGCTCGCAGCTCTCGCGCGCGGCGGAAGACATCGCCCACGCGATCTTGGATCCAAGCGCCGAGCAGTTGGCGCACAGCGCACCGGCGGCCCACGAGCTATTAATCTCGAGTGCGTCGGTGCTCGCGGCTGCCGTGGCGCCGTCGAGCGGCGGCGGCGAGATCGCCGTGCTGCGTTCGTGGCGAGGGAAGGCGCTCGCGGCGCTGCGACTGGTCGCACAGGAGCCCGAACAGGGGATCACCCGCAAGGAGCTGCAGGTCGCGATGGGGCAGCTCGATGACTCGGAGCGCTCGGACTCTCACCTCTCGCACGTATTCACCGATCTCGAAGCGGCCGGGTTGATCGAGCGCATCAAAACTGGTCGCGAAGTGATCGTCTATCTCGGCCCCACAGCCCACACCGAGCACGTCAGACGGATCATCCGCCAGGTCGACGAGGAGGCACAAGGTGCCGTCGAGCGGACGATTCGCAGTGTGCTGGAGGCGGCGATCGCAGACGGCAGCTGGGAGCTTGACCTCGTCGGTCCCGAAGCGGGCCTGCAGCTGATCGAGCTCCACAATTGCGTGATGCGGTTCCGTCACGAAGTAGCTAGCGCCGACGTGAGCATCAGAGAGGTCGTGGGAAGTGAGCCGGAGGCGATCGTGCGCGTCCGGGTGACGGGACGTGTGCTCGACGGAGGCGCAGCGTTGGCCGTGATCGACGAGGAGCTGCTGTGGTCGGTGCGGCTGCGGAGCGGACGGATCGTGAACGTCAAGCGTTGGGTGCAAACCCTGGACTGGCTCGGGCGTCCCCCCATCAAAGCGGCTCCACGCGAACAGCCGGTATGGCCCGTGACCAGCGCGGACGACCGCGTCATGGTGGTCGACGCTGCCGGCGAGTTCCGCAATACCGCCCGCGCGCTGGCATGGCTGCCAGGCGGCTCCAGACAGATCACAAAACTGCTCACGGTGGACCTGGCAATCACCAACGCCGAGAAGTCGATGCCGCCCTATCGCGGGCAGGAGCCGTCGCCGTTCCCCGACCCGCCCGATCGCGAGGTGGCGACGGACGACCAGCAAAGCCTGCGGTGATCGACCAGGGCTCCGAGCTCACTCAGTGGCGCTCAGAGCTCGATACAGCGAGCCTGGAGCTACTGCGGCTGCTCGCGATCGTCGGCCTTACGCCATTGCCGGAGGCGATTCTCGCCGATCATCGCAGTGCGCTTCCGTCCGAGCTTGCATCGGTCTTCGCCGCTGAGCAGCCGCGGGAGGCGCTGCAGTCAGTACGTTGGCTGGCTCTCGCGCAGTGGAGCGCGACGGGTCTATCGGTGCCCGACGAGCAGACGCGAGAAAGGATACGAGAGTTTCTCGGAAGCGAGGATCTCGCGCGGTCGAGCGAGTGGGTGGTGGCGTTCCTGGATGCGGCGCTTCCCGCGAGCAGCGATGACCCGCGACAATGGGGGAAGGTCGATGCGCTCATAGATCACGTGCTCTCCGCCGTCACAACTGCGCGGGGGCTATCAGCGAAGGACGAGACGAGCGTGTCGCTGGCGGCGCAGCTGGCGAGTCTCCTGGAGCGTGTCGGGCGCTACTTCGACAGTCGCGGACGCTACAAAATCGCGCGCGATGTCCTCACAGAAACACTGTCGATCTGCAGGGAGCAACCCGGCATCCCAGCCGGCCTACGCGGCAAGGTCTGCCGCTCGCTTGCGCGCCCTGCGCGTGGGCTGGGGGAGTCGGCCGTTGCGATCACGCTGCTCGAAGAAGCGCTGGCGATCCATGAGGCCGCGGAGGATGGCCCCGAATCGGTGCATGACCACATCGACCTGGCGGCAGCGCTCGGCGAAGGTTCCCAGGACACGGCGACGGCTCTCCGGCACGTGGACTGCGTGCTCGAGATGCTGGGCGAGAAGGAGTCCGTAACTCTCGAGCGCGGCCGGGCTTACCTGGTGAGAGGCTCCATCCTCGTCCGTGACGGGAAGCGCCAGGAAGGCCGCAGGGAGCTCGAGCGAGCTGTCGAGTTTCTTGAGCGCGTGGATCAACGGAGAGCAGGGCTTGACGCGATCGAAGCGCGCGCCGCGCTCGGCTACGCGCTCGCCGATGGGGGAGCCCGCGGGAATGGACGCGGCATGCTGGAAGACGCTCTAAATCGCACCGAAGAGATACTCGGGTCCGTCCACCCCGAGGTGGGCCTGCTGCTGAGCAAGCTTGGGAGCGTGTGTCGGGACGCTCGCGACTTCGGGCCGGCCCGAGCACATCTCGAACGGTCTCTGGATATCGCCGAGCAGCTGCTGCCGGAGCACCCAGCGCTCTACGTTCGCCACGCCAAGCTGGCGGAGGTCTTCGAACGCCAGCACAGCTATCGAGCGGCTCGCGATCACTGGACGGCGGGTCTCGGCCTGGTCGAGCGTCTCTACGGCGACAGCCTTCCGCTCGTCGAGGCACTGCAGGGCCTCGCCGGGGCGCAGCAGCGATTGGGGAACCACAAGGCGGCCGAGCTCGCCTATACCCGAGCGCTGTATGTGGCCGAGACGCTCGACCCCGACAACGCCCCGCGCCTGGCAGACCTTCGCAGACTCCTAGCCGAAACGGAGATCTCGCTCGGCAACGTCGGCGGTGCCCTGGAGGCACTGATCAAGGGGCCGCGGGACGGGGACGAAGAGGCTCCAATCTTCCGTTTGGCGACCGGCCACCTGATCGAGCGACTCGGCCACGAGCTTGCAGAGGCGTGTCGGGCGAGCGGGCAGCCAACGGCTGCCGCCGGCATTGCGCGCCAGATCCATGGGGTGTCGCGAGCGCTCGCACGCGGCGCGCTGGAGTCCGAGGACCCTGGCGCTGTGATGCTGGCAGCGTCCCTGGCCACGCAGGCCGGTGCACTGGATGACGCTGCCCGGGGGTTCGAACATGCTGTTCTCGTGGCACCTCCGGGTGACCAGTCTCTCAGCCGGGCGCTCGCGCTCGGCTGGGAGTCCCTCGCGCGCGCCTATAGGAGGCGCGGCAAAGACGACGTAGCCATCTCCAAGCTAGAGCGGGCCGTTGCCGCAGTCTCAGACGACCCGAACACGCAGGGTGCCCTACTCGTCGTGCTAGCCGGCCTGCACGCCAAAACCCGGCATCTCGAGCTGGCGATCGAGCTGGCGGGAGAAGCTTGCGAGCGACTGAAGCAGGCGCACGACGCCAGCGGCCTGATCCGGGCGCTCGCGCAATTGGCAAGGCTCCAGTGGACGGCTGCCCACAATCACGAAGCAGTGGACACGTTCCGTCAGCGGCTCGACCTTGTCCGCGTCAACGACCCGGACGATTCGCGCCAGCTTACAACCGCGCTGCAGGACCTGGGCCACGCTCTGCGCGGCACGCACCAGCTCGATGACGCGCTCGAGGTGGACGAGCAGGCTGTCCGCGCGGCCCGTGAGGTCGACGAGGGTCGACTGGTCGCGATGGCACTGCTCGGGTTGGCGCGCACGCACGAGGCCCGCGGGGATCTGCAAGCTGCCCTGGAAACCTATGAGGAGCGGCTGCGCCTGGTGCGCGCGTTTGCGAGCCCGGATCATCTAGCCGAGGGTGTAACCCTGCACGATCTTGGAGATGTGCGCCTCGCGCGCGGAGAACTCGACGAGGCGATCGGTCTGTATGAACGGGCGCTCGCACACAAGCAGCACGCGGGTCATCGCCGCGACCGAGCAGCCAGCATGTTGGCCCTCGCCAGAGCCAACGTCCAGCGCGGCAACGATGAGGATGCGGTGCGCATCTTGCGCGAACGTATGGCGGTTCTTGAGTCTGCAGTCCCCCGGGACCAGGTCGCGGAGGCCGACACGCTCACCTACATGGCTGCGATCGAGAACGAACGATCCAACCACGAGGAGGCACTGAAGATCTTGGAAAGAGTGTTGGAGCTCGTACCAAATCTCGACGACGAGCTGCGTCCGGCCCACACCTTCATCCAAGCCGCCGTGGCTGCGCTTGGGGCCGGCCGTGACGCCGAGGCGGCGACGCTCGCCGGTCAGGCCGTGGCGGGATTTGAGGGCGCCAGTCGGCCGGACGGAGATGGTCTTGCATTCGCGCTGGCGATGCTCGCACGAGCGCGCCGGCGCGAGCCAGCATCGATGCTCGAGGCGTTGCTCTCGTCGGTGCGCGCCTATCAGTCCACGACGCACGCGAGTCTCGCCGCTGCGGCACCGGTCGCCCGCACGCTGGGCGATACCTGTGCGGGCTTGGGGCTGGTTGAGCTCGCGGCGGCTGTCGAAGAGCTCGCCGGCGCAGTGCTGGAAGAGCACGGCCCCCTGCCCGACAGCAATGCGCAAGAGAGTTCGCTGGAGCGCGTTCGAGCAAACCTCGCGTGTGGACGGCTGGACGAAGCGCGTGATGCCCTCGAGGAAGCTGTGGTCGGTGACTGGACGCCCGCTCTGAGCGGCGAGTGGTTGCAGCTCGGACGCTGCCTGCAGGCCAGAGGCTCGCACCAGGATGCTGCTCAGGCTTTTGAACGCGCGCTGACGACAATCGCCGGCTCGCCTGAACGCATCGATATGCAGGAGGCGTTGATTCGCGGCGCCCTCGCCGACAGCGTGCGGGCGCTCGGCCGTGAGGGAGAAGCGATCGAACTGTACGAGGCCGCGGTCAGCGCGCTCGAGACCCGCCACGCGCGCGAGGCTCCAGGCGTGTTGCTTAGCCTCGGACGCGCGCTGTATGCGAGCAGCCGCCTTCGCGAGGCGGAAGTCGCACTAAGGCGACGGTTGACGCTCTTGAGAGCGACAAGACCCGATCCGAGTGCCGAGGGTGTGACGTTGCACGATCTCGGCAACGTCTATCGACTGCGTGGGCATACAAAAAGCGCGCTCAGTTACTACCGCGACGCGCTCGCAGCCAAGCTTGAGGGACATTCCGCCCCGCGCGACGTCGCGGTTACAACTCTGTCGCTGGCCTACATCTTGCGGCGCGTCAAGCCAGTGCCTGGTCCTCAGCTGGACGATCTCGCGCAAGAGAGCGAGAGATTGCTCGCTGACGCGATGCAGACAGCCGAGTTGCAGTCTCCGAAGGCGCTCGCGAGTGCGTTCGCGCGCACCGGCGGGAGCGCGCGAGGAGCAGCCGTTGGGTCAGACGTCGCTGCCGCATTGAGCGCGCTAAGCGCAACTGCGATCGCCGGGCTCGTGCGCCTGAGTCATGGGGACGCGCGGGTGCCGCTGGCGGTGGGCGCGGAGGCCGAGCCCGGGAGCGAGGCAACGCAGGAGCTGATCCTTGCTGGTCTCGTGTCCGGTGAGCCGACGGGCCGGAGGCTCACAGCTCGTGCTGAGCACGCAATGCGACTGTTGTGGTCAGGCGACCTTTACCCAACGCAGGGTCCGCGGCGCGCCGAGGAGCTACTGCTCGGTGCGCAGCTCTGTGCGATCGACGGCGACGCGAAAGCCGCGCTCGACTTGTTGCGAAAAATCGACGGGGAAGAGCAGTCGATCGATGCCGCGATCGCCCGTGCGCTTGAGCAGCGTTTGACCGGCGGAGCGGGCCCTGTCGCTGACCTCCGAAGCGAGCTCGCCGAGCGCCTCCACCCGGAGCTCGATGGAGCTTCTGTGCTGGGTATCGCCGCTGGGGCGCTCGACTGTGATGATCCTGACCTGGCGTGCCGCGCGCTGAGCCTGCTGGACGCCAAGCCGGGCGCTGACAATGCGCAGAAGCCGGATCTGACCGCGGATGCGGGCGTGGCTTGGCACTCGGTAGCAGTGGCGTTTGAGGCCGAAGGAGAGCTCGACGGTGCCCGCGATGCATACCGTCGTGCACGCGCCGCGTTCGCCACGTTGCACGTGGATCTAGAGATAGCGCCGATGCGACACCAGGCGGACATGCTCCGATTCGCACGCCAATCGGACGAGGCGCTGGCATTGGAGCACTCCACACCGTTCTCACCTTCGCCGGCCGGGACGAGAGTGTTGATGGCCGCCACCTGTTTGCGTGCCGCGCGTCTGCAAACCCTGATCGGTCGCCCGCTGGCCGGGAAGGCATGCAACTGGTGGGCATTGTCGTGTGCGCGCTTTGTCCCCTCCTACGGAACGCCTGCACGGAGAGTGGCCTCGATCACATCACGCACGCCTCGCGAGACAGATCGGGCGCGTGTGCAGGCGCTGAGCCCGTCAGCCATCGGCCTCTTGGAGCTGCTGCGCCAGGACGCGCATGATTCAGCCCTCCGTCACATCCTCCCCGGACTGCTCGTGGACCGTGGCTCGTGGCGTACTGCCGTCGTGGCCGCGCACGAGCTTGAGCGCGCTGGGCTCGCCGAATTGTGGCTGCGCAGTGGTTGGCTGCGGCTCAGCAAGCGCGGCGGCAAGGTCGCTGCCGCCCTATCTTCGTGATCGGACCCCGCAGATGGACGTAGCAATCACCTGGGACGCGGAGGTCTCTGGGCTCCACGCGGAACTGCAGTGCGTTGGCGGCGAGGCGATCGTCGTCGACGACGGCCTGTCGAGAAATGGCACCTTTCTCAACGGTCAGCGCGTCACAGGGCGCGCCCGCATGCGAAATCGAGACCAGCTTCGCCTCGGCCGCACGGTCCTCGCGTTTCGAACTGCCACGCAGGCGCCGGCGGTCGCAAATCGTCCGTTTATTGCCGGCTATCGGACTATCGAGGCTACGCAAGCGCCGGCGTGTCTCGCGCGGCGAGCCGCCAGGCCGAGCGCGCCGAGGCATCCAGCCACGGACGCGGGGGCAGGGAGCTCGGACCTGCGACTTTGCGCCCGATAGGTAGTCTGTACGCCAATGTCAACCGTGACCCCGATCGAGATCGACGCCGCTCGAGTCGAAGAGCTCACGCAGAGCGAGCTCGAGACGCTCAACGAGCGCACTGCGGCCTCGGCCGCCATGTACGAGCGCGCCGGCAACTCCCTTAGCGGCGGCGTCGCGTCCTCCTACCAACTGCGTGACCCCTGGCCGATCTACCTCGCCACCGGCGAGGGCCCGCGCGTCACCGACATCGACGGCAACGAGTACTGGGACTTCCACAACGGCTTCGGCTCGATGGTCCAGGGCCACGCCAACCCGGCGATCGTCAAGGCGGTGAGCGAGCGCGTCGCGCTCGGCACGCACTTCGCTGCCGTCACCGAGGACACCGTGATCGTCGCCGAGGAGCTTGCCAAGCGCTTCAACCTCGAGCGCTGGCGCATCGTCAACTCCGGCTCTGAGGCGACGATGGACGCGATCCGCATCGCCCGCGCCCTCACCGGCCGCGAGCCGATCATGAAGATCTTCGGCTCCTACCACGGCCATCACGACGCCGTCATGGTCTCCATCGGCGTTCCCTACGACGAGATCGGCGACCGCGACAACCTCGCCTCGCTCCCCTACGGCGCCGGCATCCCGCGCGCGGTCACCGAGCTGACGATCCCCGTGCCCTTCAACGACGCCGACGCGATGGAGCGGCGCATCGAGCGCCTCGAGCGCGAAGACCGCAAGCCCGCCTGCGTGATCATGGAGGCGGCCATGATGAACCTCGGCGTCGTGCTGCCGCAGGACGGTTACCTGCAGCAGGTGCGTGAGATCACCGAGCGCCACGACATCGTCCTCATCTTCGACGAGGTCAAGACCGGCCTCGCGATCGCCGCCGGCGGCGCCACCGAGCGCTTCGGCGTGCAGCCCGACATGGTCACCCTGGCAAAGACGCTCGGCGGCGGGCTGCCCTCCGGCGCGATCGGCGGCACCGAGCGCGTGATGAGCGTCGTCGAGGACGGCAGCGTCTACCAGGTGGGCACATACAACGGCAACCCGCTCACCATGGCAGCCGCGCGCGCGAGCCTGCAGGAGGTGCTGACGCCAACCGCCTACGAGCACCTGGATCGACTCAACGACCGTATCCTCGCCGGCTGCGAAGCCGTGATCGAGCGCCACCGCCTGCCCGGCTACGCCGTCGGCATCGGCTCCAAGGGCTGCGTCACCTTCTCGCCCACGCCCGTCGTCGACTACGAAAGCTTCAAGGCCAGCCAGGACGTTGCCGTCACCGAACTCGCCTGGCTGTGGAACATGAACCGCGGCATCTACATGACCCCCGGGCGCGAGGAGGAGTGGACGCTGTCGGTGACACACACCGACGAGGCCATAGACGCCTACGTGCAGGCGTTCGACGAGATGGCCGCCGCAATCACGTCCTGAGGCAGTCGGCGAGAGCGCCCAGTGCTCCGATGCTGAGGTTTCCAGAGTCTTCGCGTCAGGGCTCCTCCGCGCTACTCCACGCGGCGAACGCGTCAAACAGCCGGTAGGCGCGCGGGCGTGCCGCGGGTGCGTGTCGCTCGCATTCGGCCGCGATGCTCGCAGGCGTGATGTCGTGGGCGTCCAGCTTCGAGTCGTTCGCGCGCGTCCAGTCGGCCACGATCTCGCTCGTCACCTCCGGGTGGAACTGCACCCCCAGCGAGCGCCCCCAGGCAAAGGCCTCCACGCCGGCGTCGCTGTCTGCGAGGACCTCCGCCTGCGCCGGGGGCTCGAGCGTGTCGAAGTGCCACTGCAACCACGGCCCCTCCTGCACCAGCGCCGGGACACGGCTTCGCACGGTCCGCCAGCCGACCTCGCACACCGCTTCGCGGTTGACCCGCCCACCCAGCGCACGGGCCAGGAGCTGCGCTCCGAAGCACACGCCCAAAAGCGGAATGCCAGCCTCATGCGCTTCTCGCAGGAGTGACGCCTCGGCCAGCAGCCAGCCCAGATCCTCTGCGGCCGAGCGCTCAGAGCCGAGTGACACGACCAGTGCGTAGCTCGCGAGATCGGGGAGCGCGTCCCGCTCGGGCACCAGCACGACGTCCGCGTCGATCGCGCGGTCGCTGAGCCAGCTCCCGATGAAGCCCGGACCGGTGTCCAGGTCGTGCTGCAGGACCAGTGCGCGCTGGGTGCCCACCGCTCAATCATCCACCAAAGCGTGGCGGGAGAACCTGCCCTTGACAAGTTCTTAGCAGCTGCTAATCTTCTTGCTAGTTAGCACTCACTAAGAAAGGCAGGCAGCGATGAACCTCCCCAGCGAAGCGAAGACCGTCAACCCTCCGCACCGAGGATGGACGCTCGCGATCGTCTCGATCGGCCTGTTCATGGTGGTGCTCGATAACCTCGTCGTCAACGTCGCGCTGCCCAGCATCCACCGCGACCTCGGCGGCTCGATCCAGGCGCTCGAGTGGACCGTCAGCGCCTACGTGCTCGCTTACGCCGTCCTGCTCCTCACGGGCTCCGCGCTCGGCGATCGCTTCGGGCGCAAGCGCATGTTCATCTTGGGAATCGGGCTCTTCACGCTCTCCTCAGCGGCCGCCGCCGTGGCGCCCTCGACGGCATTGCTGATCGCCGCCCGCGCCTCTCAGGGCGTCGGCGCCGCGATCGTCACGCCACTTACGTTGACGCTGCTGGCCGACGCCTTCCCGCCCGAGCGCCGCGGCGTTGCCCTCGGCGTCTGGTCGGGCATCAGCGGCGTCGCCGTCGCGCTTGGGCCGCTCGTCGGCGGCGCCGTGATCCAGCTGAGCTCGTGGCACGGGATCTTCTGGATCAACGTCCCTATCGGCCTCGCGCTGATCCCGCTCGCCTACCTGCGCCTCGCCGAGAGCCGCGGCCCCTCCAAGCAGCTCGACCTGCCCGGGCTCGCGCTCGCCTCCAGCGGCCTGTTCGGGATCGTCTACGGGCTCGTGCGCTCGCAGTCACAGGGCTGGAACGACATGGAAGTGGTCATCGCGCTCGCGGCTGGCGCCGTGCTGGTCGTCGCGTTCGTGCTCTACGAGCTGCGCGCGGACGAGCCGATGTTGCCGCTCAGCTTCTTTGCCGACCGTGGCTTCGCCGTCACGAACGTCGTCTCCATGGCGATGTACTTCGGCATGTTCGGCTCGATCTTCTTCCTCAGCCAGTTTCTGCAGAACGTGCTCGGCAACACTCCCCTGCAGGCGGGTGAGAAGCTGCTCGTCTGGACGGGCGCCACGATGGTCGTCTCGCCGCTCGCCGGAATCTTCTCCGAGCGCTACGGCAGCCGCCTGTTCATGGTCGCCGGGCTCGCCCTCCAGGCCCTGGCGCTCGGCTGGCTCGCAGAGCTGGCATCCGTGCACCAGAGCTACGCCAGCATGATCGCCCCGTTCATCCTCGCCGGCTCCGGCATGGCGCTCGTGTTCGCGCCGTCCGCCAACGCCGTGCTCTCCTCCGTGCGCGTCGATCAGGCGGGGCAGGCCTCCGGCGCCACGAACGCGATTCGCGAGCTCGGCGGCGTGCTCGGCATCGCGATCCTCGCGACGGTGTTCACGAGCCACGGCAGCTACTCCTCGCCGCACCAGTTCGTCGACGGTCTCGTCCCTGCGATGTGGGTCGGCACCGCCGTCCTCGCCGCCGGCGCGATAATCGCAGCCGTGCTCCCGTTCAGCACCCGCGATGCCGCGGCCGCACAAGTGGCTGCGGAGGGCCCAGTCGAGAACGCCGAGCTACGGGAAGTCGAGCTCGTGGGGGCCGCCTGAGCGGCCCCCAAGCAACGCCCCACATGACATGGCAACCACACAAACATCAACAAAAGAGGTCCCACGTCAGCGCGTCCCCGCGGCTGAGCGCCGCGACGCGTTGATCGAGGCCGCGATCCACGAGTTCGCGCTCGGTGGCCTGCACGGCACCCCCGTCGAGCGCATCGCCAAACGCGTCGG
>Ga0209006_10004034_pt1 | contig 13370 bp, 8 predicted proteins | sample JacPin_JW_Ref_O2_FD_188567 | JGI IMG/M metagenome (GOLD analysis project Ga0209006, IMG submission 188567) | Forest soil microbial communities from Algoma, Ontario, Canada - Jack Pine, Ontario site 1_JW_Ref_O2 (SPAdes) (version 2) | ecosystem: Environmental > Terrestrial > Soil > Boreal... | reverse complement strand
GCCAATGTCGCATTGGTATGAGGTCTTCAACGGTGTTCATGTACCTTTCGGCGCCGTGCGTGGCCCGCAAGAAGTCATTAACGATCCGCAATTGCGAGCCAATGACATCGTCGTTCCGCTTGAAGGAGCTGGCGAGAAGCTGACCTCGACCATAAGCAGTCCTATTCAAGTGCACGGTGTTTCGAAAGTGCAGGCCAAGCGCGCTCCGAAAATCGGCGAGCATAACCATGAAGTTCTGAAAGAGCTTGGTTTCGGAGATGACGAGATCGACGGTCTGCGTAGTAGCGGTGCGATCCCCGGTGCACAACCAGGGGAAAACGTAAACGTAGAAGAGGTAGTCCGAGCCCGGTAAGAATCTCGGAGCAAACAAGCGATTGAATTTGAAGTGAACTCATTGGAGGATCAAATGGCAAAGACCCGTGAAGTTAGGAATGTGGCGATTGTTGGGACAGGAGTCATTGGCGCGAGTTGGGCTGCTCTATACCTGGCCCGTGGCCTTAACGTTATCGCGACCGACCCGGCGCCGAACGCGGAAGCAAACCTCCGCCGTTTTATTGACGCTGCCTGGAAGGATCTGCAAGTGATCGGGCTCTCTCCGAACGCGTCGCGCGAACATCTGCAGTTCACGACTGATATGAAGAAGGCGCTCTCCAATGCCGACCTCGTTCAGGAAAATGGCCCCGAACGGCAGGACTTCAAGATAAAGCTGTTCGCGGATATGGACGCTGCGACGCCGGAAGATTCGATCATCGCATCCAGTTCATCCGGATTGACCATGAGCGTGATGCAGTCTGCGTGCAAGCATCCCGAACGCTGCGTGACCGGCCACCCCTTCAATCCTCCTCACATCATTCCGCTGGTTGAGGTCGTCGCAGGCGCGAGAACGTCCCCGGAAACTGTTGAGCGGGCCATCTCCTTCTACACGTCGATCGGTAAGAAACCGATTCACGTCCGCAAGGAGGTAGTCGGCCACGTCGCGAATCGCCTGCAAGCCGCGCTCTATCGTGAAATCGTGTACCTCATCGAACAGGGTGTTTTGGATGTGGCTGATTCCGACGCCGCGGTGTGCTGGGGACCTGGACTGCGTTGGGGCCTGATGGGTCCAAATCTCCTGTTCCACCTGGGCGGTGGTCCAGGCGGGATTCAACATTTCATGGAACAGTTCACGGGGCCGTTGGCGGCATGGTGGAAAGATCTGGGCACGATTACTGAGTTCAGTCCCGAGGTGAAACAAACCATTGTCAGCGGCGTATTGAAGGAAGCCAATGGCCGTTCGATCGTCGAACTCGAACGGGAGCGCGACAGTATGCTGCTGGAATTGCTCGCGACCCGAGCCAAAGGAGAAGAAGCCGCGTCCGGCCGGACAAACGCCGCTGCGGATTAAATTTGTTTCCCCCAGGTGAGACGCGGAGCGCAGAAAACGAGAACAACAGAAGATGATCTACGTTCATTCTCTCGGCCGGGCATTGCGATTCTATCCCGGCCGAACTGCGCTTGTTCGTGACGGTCGACTCCTGACCTTTCGCGAACTCCATACTCGCGTCGAAGGCATCGCGGGAACGCTCGCCAGCCGCGGTTTTGGTGCGGGAGACCGTCTTGCTCTATTGCTGCCGAACGGGCCCGATTACATCGAACTCGTATATGCCTGCAGCCTGCTCGGCGTGATCGCCGTTCCGATAAATACCCGCCTTTCAACCAAAGAAATCAATGGAGTGCTGGAAGATGCTCGTCCTCATGGGATAGTTCGTCATTCCTCGCTCGCTGTCCCTGAAGTACAGTTGAGCTGGCAACAGGTAATCGACAAGGAGCCCCTTCGAATTAGCAGCGGCTCTGCTCCGAAGGCCTTCTACGACCCCGAGGCCGTTCTAGGTCTCATCTATACAAGCGGTACAACGGGTCGCCCGAAAGGGGTCATGGTGACGCATGGGAATATCCTTGCTGACATCCACAACTTTAACTACTGGATGCGCTATACCGAAGGCGGGACCTACCTGCACGCCGCTCCGATCTTTCACATCGCGGACTTTCCCAGCATGTTCGCGGCTCCGGCATTCGGTGCCACGCAAATCACAATTCCGAAATTTAGCGCACAGACTTTCTGCGAGACCGTGGAACGAGAGCATGTGACTCACACCGTACTCGTTCCGACGATGATCAATTTGCTCACACAATTTCCGAACGCAAGAAAGTATGACTTGAGCAGCCTGCAGGTGCTGGCGTATGGCGGTTCGCCTATGGCGCCGGAACTGGTCCACCGGACGCGGGAGCTTCTGCCAAACGTCAAATTGATTCAAGTGTACGGTTTAAGTGAAACAGGTTTTCTTACGGGATTGCAGGACCAGGAGCACACGGAAGACAAGCTGATGTCGTGCGGACGACCCTGCCCTGGCGTGGATCTTCAAATGGCGGACCCGTCAGGGAAAGAAGTCAAGCCGGGACAGGCAGGCGAATTGATCGCACGCGGCGCCAACGTCATGCGCGGTTATTGGAACAATCCTGAAGAAACTGCTAACGCGTTTCGCGACGGATTCTTTCGTACAGGAGATATTGGGCAACAGGACACGGCGGGATATTTTTACATTCTCGACCGGCTAAAAGACATGATCGTCACCGGCGGTGAGAATGTTTACTCCGGAGAAGTGGAAGCAGTGATCTACGGGCATCCCGCCGTTCGTGAAGTAGCCGTCTTCGGCGTACCGGATCCGCAGTGGGGCGAACTTGTAATGGCTTGCGTAGTCTTGAAGCTGGGTGAAACTCTTACCGTCGACGATCTGATTGCTTTCTGCCGCCGAAACCTCGCTGCTTATAAACTACCCAGACGCGTCGAGTTCTCAGAAACGGACTTGCCCAAGAACAGTTCCGGTAAGGTACTGAAAAAGACTCTGCGTGAGCATTTCTGGATGCATCAGCAACGCGCAGTGAGCTGACTGAGACTCACGATCACTCACGCGAACACTAAAACCAAAGCCCACGCTCGAAGGGGAACAGAAATGACCAAAACCGCGGTTTACCCATTGGCGAATGCCCTGATAAAAGTCGTCGATCTGTTGGTAGAAAGCCGCATCAGAATTGATGCAATGGAACAAATCTTGGTGAAAACGAATCCCGTTGCCTATGACCTTTACCTTGGCACGATTGAAAATCTGCGAGCCCAGAAGGCAACGGAACTTAACCAAGTGCTGACCCAAGAGCTCGAGTCAGAGCCTGCCAAAAGCTAGAGGGCCCACCCACTCTTCTGAATTTCTGATCCCGCTACTGTTGAGATCTGAATGCCACGAAACGAAGAAGTGTCTCAGGCAACCCAGGGCGATGAGTGAGAGACCTGGATCGGTAGGGTGAAGTAAAACGTTGCACCCCGCCCGCTGTTGGCGGCGGCCCATAGCCGGCCGCCGTGCGATTCCACAATGGAACGGCTGATGGCCAAGCCCATGCCGCTGCCCTGCGGCTTAGTGGTAAAGAACGCAGAAAAGATCTGATCCATCTTGTCCATCGGCAACCCCACGCCCGTGTCACTGACCGAGAACTGGAGTTGACAGTCCTGCAGTTGCGACTGCACTGTAAGTTCTCCGCCCTGGTCCCGCATGGCTTCGATGGCGTTGAGCATGAGGTTCATGGATACCTGCTGCAGTTGGACCCGGTCTGCCATGATTTTGGGAAGTTCAGCGGCAAGTTCCGCGCGCATGGCGACCGAGTATCGATCGGCCTCACCTTTAAGCAACGTGAGCATTTCCTGGATAATTCCGTTTACGTCGACGAATTCTCGCTGCGGAGGAGACTTCCTGTAGAACGAACGTATGCGGTCGATGATCTCAGCCGCACGATTTCCATACTTATCGATTCTGGCTGCGGCCGCACGAGCCCGATCAAGATTGGGCGGTTCGTGTGCGAGCCATTCAATGCAGGTGTTGGCGCTGGTGATGGCGGCAGCAATGGGCTGCTTGATCTCATGTGCCAGCGACGCAGCTATTTCCCCCAACGTGCTTACACGGTTAATGTGTGCCAGATCGGCCTCCAGTTGTCGCAACCTATCGCTCGCCTCTTCGGCCAGCTTCCGCTCGGTGACATCGACCATTGTGCCGAGCACTTGAATAAGCTCTCCAGTAGCACTCAAAACTGGATGGCCGATGCCGTGAATGTGTTTGAGCGTTCCATCGGGATTCACGACTCTGAACTCTACGTCGCAATTTATTTTCGTGAGGAATGCCTTTTCACTCGCCAGCCTCACCTTATCGCGGTCTTCTGAGTGTATTCGTTCCAGCCATTGGTCGAACCTCGGTAAGCCCTGTTGTGGATCAAAGCTGAAAAGCCGGAACATTTCGTCGGACCAGTACACGGTCTCGCGACTTGCACCATCAATGGCACAACTTCCGGTGTGGGTCAGGCTCTGAGCTTCCACTAAATAGGTTTCGCTGGACCGAACCGCCTCCTCGGCGTGCTTGCGTTCCGTAATGTCGGTCGAGCTGCCTACGAGTTGCTCCAAATCTCCGGCCTTGGAAAGGACAGGGTGGCCAACAGTGTGGATCCACTTCACCATTCCGTTTGGTAAAAGGATACGGAACTCATGATCGTAGTCGGCTTTTGCCACGATTGCCCGTTCGGTAATGCCCTTCCATTGAGCGCGATCCTCCGGGTGGACGCGTTCGGAATATTCTTCCAACGTCGGCGCTCCCTTAGCTGGATCGAAGCCGTAAATCCGGTACCACTCCTCGGAGAGGTGCACCGCCTTCCGATCAGTCAAGCGCCAAGCCCAGCTGGCCGTATGAGTCAGCTTTTGCGCTTCGCTCAAGTATGCTCGCTGGTGCTCCAACTCCTGGGTGAGAAGTTCTTGCTCCGTGACATCGATCGCGGTGCCAAGGAACCCTTTGAGAACTTCGCCCTCAACAACGGGAATTCCGACGCATCGAACGTAGCGTTGCCCTCCGTCCGGGCGAACAACTCGTTTTGTTACATCGCAGCCAGAGCTTTCCGCATTCATTGTTTTTATGGTGTCAGCCATGGAGTCGCGGTCTTGTGGGTGAACAGTGGCTAGATACTCTTCAAGTGTGGGAGCTCCCTTCTGCGGATCCAGGCCATAAATATTGAATAGCTCCTGAGACCAGTACTCGAAAAAGCCAGAGGGGTTAAAGGCCCAACTTCCCATGCGGGCAAGGCGCTGTCCTTCGCTGAGATACTGTTCACTCCTGAGCAGTTCCCCCGTTAGTCGATCTTGCTCCGTCACATCCATCCCGGTCCCAAGGAAACCCTGGAAAGCCCCCCCTTGCGTGACCGGAATACCGACACACCGTACGTGGCGGATCGTTCCGTCGGGCCGCACGATTCGTTTTGTAAAATCGAATGCGCGACGCTCTGCCAACATATTCGTAATTCGTTGTTTCATGAAATCTCGATCTTCCGGATGTACAAGAGCCAAATATTCTTCCATCGTTGGCGGCTTGCCGTTCGAATCAAGGCCGTGGATCCGAAACAACTCGGAGGACCAGTATTCGAATCCAGCTGCGTTGAAGGCCCAACTTCCCATATGGGCAACCCGCTGCCCTTCATTGATATAAAATTGGCTTCGCTGAAGCACCTCCTCCGTGCGCTTGCGGTCTGTAATGTCCTGGACCGTACCGAACATCTTGTAGGGCCGGCCCGACGCATCTCTTTTCACATCTCCGTTACTGTGCACGATGCGAACTTCGCCGGTTGGCCGCAAGACGCGATACTCTAAGTCGTAACGGGCGCCCCCACCGAGTGCCTCGGCGAGTGCTTGAGACACAAACTTCCAATCTTCGGGATGGATCTTTTGTCGTAGGGCGGCTAAGTCGATCAGGTCTTCTTGGGGCCGGAGCCCATAAATGCGATAGGTTTCATCCGACCAGGTGATGCGATCGGTCGCTAGGTCCCGTTCCCAGTAGCCAACATGTGTGATGCTCTGGGCCTCTTCAAGCTTGGCCTTGCTTTCCTGCAAGTCGTGAGACGTCAACTGCAGAGCGTCCTCCGCGCTCTTGCGATCTTCAATGTCCGTGAGGGTTCCGTACCATCTAACAATGTTTGCATGCCGGTCCCGAAGCGGGACGCCACGCACCAGGAACCACCTATATTGCCCGTCAACCGAGCGACGAAACCGCGCCTCGTCTTCGAAAAGGTGTCCGGTTGCAACCGAGATGCGCCACTTTTCGGAATGGCCCACAAGATCATCGGGATGGATCGCACGCTGCCAACCTGCGCCGGAAGTCTGCTCGATAGAAAGCCCGGTGTATTCGGTCCAGCGCCTATTCACAAACGTGCTGGAGCCGTCAGACAAAGTGGTGAAAGTCATCGCAGGAATTGTTTCCACAACGTTCCGCAGAAGCTTTTCTTGACTCTCGAGTTGGTGAATGCGCCGTCGATAAAGTGCCCAGAGGAGGGCAAAGAAGGCTACGGCGCAGGACAAGCGAAACCAGTAGGTTTGATAGTAGGCCGGGGCAACGTGCAGAACGATGACAGTTTCTGGCCCGTTCCACTGCCCCTCGCTGTTGCTGGCGACAAGCCGGAATCGATAGGGGCCGGGCCCCAGGTTGGTGTAAACGGCTTCGTGCGCGGCAACCGGCTGGCTCCAGCCACTGTCGAAACCTTCGAGGAAATATCGAAAGCGAACCCGCCCGGGCACCGCGAGGCTTAGCCCCGTGTACTCAAACGTGATTCGCCTGGGAGATGGAGGAATTGGAACGGAGACGGCGAGGTTTGCAGTGTTGTTATCGGCGGTGATCGACTCGATGTGTGGCAGCGCGGGAGCTGATTCGTCACTGATCTGGGATGGGTTAGCAACCGACAAGCCCCTGCTGAGTGAAAACCAGATCCTGCCCGTTGCATCCGAGACCACCGATCGACTCCGCTTCACTCCTTCAGTGCTCTCGAGACCATCGGTCTGGTCATAATCGCGGACATCGACTGCTTTCACAACACCGCCCATCAGTTTGTCGCGCGAGACGCGCAAAACATGATTTGAGGTCGCGATCCATAGCCGGCCGTTCTTGTCTTCTTCAATTCCGAATATTGGCGCTCGCAGTGACTCAGGTACTTCGCGGGGTACATGCATCTGCCCATCACGTAGGTAAGCGAGACCTTCGGCTGTTCCAATCCACAGGATTCTCGTTGAATCCTGCAGGAGGCAGTTGACGTCCTCGGAGGGCAATCCGTCGCTGCCGGTATAGGTTCGCCACCCCTTCTGCGACTTGGAGGTGACCCCCTTCGGCGTCCCGAACCACATCGTACCGTCAAGGCCCTCGACAATCGACGAGACTGTGTTCACCGCTAACCCGTCTGTAGTCGTGTAAGTCTTGAAATGACCGTTCTTTAGCTCGCTTACACCGCTACTGAGTGTCCCGGACCAGACCGTACCATCATGACTCCGATAGACCGCGTACACTCTGTTTTGTGCGAGGCCATCTGCTTGCGTGTAGGTTTTGGCTGTAAATGAATTGCTGGAGTAGGTCAGATGGGTAAGTCCACCCTGTTGTCGTCCTACCCAGACATCATCCTTGCCAGCACCGGCAATGGAGTAGACCACATCATTGGCGATCCCATCGGCGGTGATGGTCCCAGTCTTTCCTCCCTTCAGCCATCGCAAACCGCCCTGAATGGGTGCAATCAAAGTTCGGCCGCCGGAGTCCACGTGCACCGGCCCCATACTCTGCGATTTCAAGTCTGGCAGAAAGTAGGTAACGAAGGCGGTGTCTCGCAGTCGCTCGAGTCCGCGTGCGCTGCCGAACCAGATGTTTCCCTCCCGATCTTCGAAGAGGGCAGTTACCGGCCCAGTGGCGCTCAGTAATGAGACCCCATTCGCGTTGTACCGAAAGAGTCCACGACTCGTGCCAACCCAGAGGTTCGAGTCGCGGTCGCGAAGAATGGAAAGTACGTCGAGATTGAGAAGAGATGAAGGTACGCCCGCCAAAGTAAGTTTTGCTCCATTCCAGCGCAACATACCCTTCGGCGTTCCCACCCACAGTTCTGAATCTTGAAGAGGCAGAAGGCAATTAATCTTCGTATCAAGCCGCCCATTCGATGCGCTCGAAACGTGGCCTTCCTGGAGATAGTAGAGCCCTTGATGCTCCGTGCTAAGCCAAATCTTTCCGTCGCTAGACTGCGCCATGGCGATCACCACCGATGTGGGCGCCGCCAGACGATCAAACCAACTGAAGGGAGCTGCTCGCTGGTCACCAGCTTCGCCGTTCGCGACTCTTGCAGCGTCGGTGAGAAGAACTGCGGGCGACAGGCTTCTAAATCGATTGTCGCTGTACGTGAGAGTTCCTTCAGCTAATGATGAAAGCAAAACCGCACCCGACGTCCCGCGTGCCATTGCGGTTGTGCCGTTCTCGGTCTCGCCGCGGATAAGCTCAAAGTTTCCATTTTTGTAACGAAAGACCGTTGTGTTTTGTAGCAAGATCCAGAGGTTATCGCTTGCGTCAGCGACGAGTGTTCGTACAGGGCCAATCCAGATTGGATCAGGATGAGCCAGCTGGAATTGGTGAAAATTCAAGCCGTCGAAACGAAAAAGGCCTTTATCTGTCCCAATCCAGAGATAGCCATCGGAACTCTGCGCGATGGCCGTTATCGATCCGCCCGGCCAACCTCTCTCGGTTCCCCACGAGTCGTCGAGATATTGCGACACAGTCCGGGTAGGATCGAGTGCAGATGCCGACACAGCGAAGCAGACGCCAGCGAGTGCCGCGATGGCACACCTGAGTAGCCATCGCCTTCCAAAACCCTCCTCACGGTAGGTATTCAAACTTCTCAACCACAACCTCGCTTGGCTTCTGCATAGGATTTTTGTCGCTTGCAACGACGAAAAAGATCAGACGGAGTTTTGCCTGACCCGGTCCCGGCATGGAAAGCGGGAACTCATGTTCAGAAACGAGTTGTGCTCCGGCACCTGCAGATCTTCCGCGGAAGGTCCTGAAATTTGCATGTCCAGGTTCCCAGCGCAGGACATAGGTCAAGGTGCCTGATGGCGCCATAAAAGGGAACAGGTTTCCAGGACTGTAGAACGGTTGAATTGCATATTGTGCATCGTTCTTATTTGCAGCGCCGCCCCGGCCATGCACCTCTACGTCCATCTCGCGAAAGTGCTCTGCGCTGGCCGATTCGTCGAAGGTAAACATACTGAAGGCCGCGGCGGCTTCTAAGTGAGAAGTATCACGTACAGTTGCTGAGTACGTGCCGTATCCGAGGCTCCGATTTAAGAATATTTCTGCACACGACCAGCTGTCTGATTTCTTCTTGATCTGCATGTGAAGCGCTCCGCTCGCATCGGTCCATGCATTTTCAGGATCGTAGAGGTTGTTCGTTCCTCCCTTGTCACTCGCAGTCATGCGAACACCCCAATCATATCCGCTGAATTGAAGCGATCCCGTCGGGGCAAATTGGGGCGTTCCAACGCCCTTCACAATTGCCGCGAGGGCAACGGAAGCGCCTTGGGTCGGAGTCACATCCGTCGTGGGCAAGGCACGATAATCCGGCTCTACCAATAATGCAGCATACTCAAATCCGAGATGAGTTTCCGTGCTCCAAGTCGAGTCCGGTTTGATGGAAATGGGATGGTCTGGCAGGGGTTGCACCCACCATTGCCCGCTGTGTGCATAAATAATAATCTGCTGGCCTGGTCGAGCGTTTCTGACTCGTCCAGAAATCGTGTCGACCCTTTCCGGTCCACCTTGCGCCGCAGGTGGAATATGGGTGAACTCGATCGACGGTTCGGAATGGGCCTTATGCGACTGGCAACCGGTCAGCGCAATGCAGCAGACCAACAGCAACGATCGCTGCAAAAAACCTGGGACTAACAGCCTCTGTTGCATGTGACCCCACAATCGACTGCCGGATGCGCGAGGTAAGAGGTACCCTGCGCAGAGTGCTTGGACGGAAATCTTACCGTATTGAGTCCCGGTGTGCATTCTCAGCGGGATCCAACCGCTGATCATTCTTGTAGCGGACGGAAATGTCATCGCCGTGAACTCGGCAGAGAGTTTCTGGAAGGACGAGGTCAGATGGCCGAAGAGTTCAGATTCCACCATGTCTCTCGGTATCCCATCACACTCGCTGACGCTCATCGCCCTCCAACTCTTGGACTGAATCACAATGTGTACAAACGTCAATTTATCGTCTATTCGAACGGAGTTATCCTGCTGTCGCGCTAATGTCGAGACGTGCAGTCGCCCGCTCTGCTCTCAAAATCCGAGCATCTTCTTATGCGACTCCGGGAACGCTGCTTCCGTCCTGAGGGATGGGCCGCGAGATACCCAACCTTCTCATCTTGGCAAGCAACGTGGTCCGTTTCAGTCCCAGTTTGGCCGCCGCGCCACGCGGTCCACCGACGATCCAGCCGGCTTGCTCAAGCGTTTCCAAAATCAGAGCGCGGTCCGAGTCTTCCAACGTCATCGATGAGTGAAAAGTTCGGGTGCGATGCATACTGGGTGGTATGAGTTCTATCCGCTTTTTGTGAAGCGGATTTGGGAGCACCCCGTCCCGCGAAAGGATAACCGCGCGTTCCACTAAGTTCTGCAACTCGCGGATGTTGCCAGGCCACGAATACCATTGGAAAGCGGCCATCATTTCTGAAGGGATGCTATCGATTCGCTTCCCCATGCGGCGGCTGAATATCTTCACAAAATGGTTGACAAGAACAGGGATGTCTTCCCGGCGCTCTCGGAGCGCTGGGAGCAAAATGGGGAAAACGTTCAGACGATAGTACAGATCACTCCGAAATTGGCTGCGAGCTACCATCTTCACCAGATCCCGATTGGTCGCGGCCACTAGCCTGACATCCACTTTGTGCGTGCGGCCACTCCCTAGTCGTTCGAATTCCTGCTCCTGCAGTACGCGCAGCAACTTCGGCTGCAAGGCCGAGGGGATATCACCTACCTCGTCCAAAAACAGAGTGCCCTTATCGGCCATTTCGAAGCGCCCGATCTTCTGCGCGATCGCTCCGGTAAAAGCGCCCTTCTCATGACCGAACAATTCGCTTTCCAGAAGATCCAGCGGAATCGCCGCGCAATTCAGCTTGATAAAAGCTCGCCCGCAACGCTGACTGGCGTTGTGAATGGCATGCGCAATAAGCTCTTTTCCTGTACCTGTTTCGCCCTCGATGAGAACAGTCGAGTCTGTGGGCGCAACCTGCTCCACTTGGTCGAGAACAGATTCGAGGGCAGCGCTATTGCCGATGATCCTTTCGAACGCACGCTCGCCTTGTTCCGGCACGGGGTTCATGACTGTTGCACAATCTTCCACAGAGACCTCTACACTGAAGACTTCACACACGACTGCAATTGCTGAGGTTGCTCACATATCAAGTGCAGCACGGACCCTTTTCAGCAACAAGTGATGATCGAACGGTTTCGTGAGGAACTCGACTGCACCCTCTCTCATCGCTCGAATTCTCATCCTTGCATCTCCATGAGCCGTGATGAAGATGATCGGAATATGGCATTCCTCTTCCTTCAGCTTGGCCTGCAACTGCAGCCCCGACATCTTCGGCATGCGGATATCGACAATTAGGCACGCAGCCCGAGTATGCAAATCGGATTCGAGGAATTCTTCCGCAGATCCAAAGCACCGCGCCATAAGCCCAGCCGATTCCATCAGGTCGCGCAGCGAATCTTGCATGGCCTCGTCGTCATCAATGATCGCGATCAACTTGGACGTTCGCTCCATCGGCATGTGGGAAGGTTAACGTCATTACCTCCCCTGGAACAATTAAACTTTAGGCTGACTTAACCAGACTTTAGAGATTAGATTCCCTACTTTCGACAATCGAGCCCGAAGGGGAATGGGAGCACGCCTTCGGCGCAAGGCCCCGGGAAAGTGGCCGGCGGAGAAATCGCTTCACGCTTGCAACGGGCACATTCCTGCGGGTGCGGCCGTCATACGTCACTCGATCTCAGGGGCCCGCGGTTTTCTACCGCAATCTCTGCCGTGCGCGACGCTGGAAGTGCAAGAACAATTCACTTGGAGCAATCACTGAGGATGGGATTCTGGCTTGCGCCTCGCGAAAAACGCTTTGAATGCTTCCTTTGCTTCGTCGGACCTTACTCGTTCGGCAAACACCTGGTTCTCGATTTTCACCGCCTGCTCCAGTTGTTCACGGAATGTCCCCTTCATAAGCCGCTTGGAAGCCTGCACCGCGCCGACGGGTTTCGTAGCCAGGATCTGGGCGGTTTCCGTTGCTGTGGCTTGTAATTTCTGGTCAGGGACAACGCTTGTGACTAGCCCAAGCTCGGCTGCCCGCAAGGCGCCGAACGGCTGTCCCAGCAGGATCAATTCGGCGGCGCGCAGGTATCCGAAACGGAGTGGAAACAAGCAGCTGCTTCCAAATTCCGGCACCAACGCCAAGTTCACAAAAGGCAGTTGGAACTTCGCGCTCTCGCCCGCGTACACAAAGTCGCAATGCGCCAACATGGTCGTTCCGCCCCCAATCGCCGCGCCTTGTACCGCGGCAACCAGAGGTTTCTCGAAATTGATCAGGGCGTGGATCAATCGCGACTGCGGACTCTCCCCCGGTGCCGGGGGGTTCTTCATGAAGTCCTCGAGATCGTTGCCCGCGCAAAACGAATCGCCCGCGGCATGCCAAAGAACAACACGTACCTGATCGTCTTTGGCTGCGTCCTCAAGCAACCCCGCCATCGTGATATACATGGCCGAAGTCATTGCGTTCTTCTTGTTGGGACGATTCAGCTGTATCCCTAAGATGTTTCCAGAGCATTCCGCGATAATGTCAGTCATCACCGGCCTCCAGTATGTGAATTTCCGTGCATCGTATCTTCCTCCAATAATTTCTGCCAGTCTGGTCCGTGCCCATACGCCCCAGATGGACGCAGGCCGCGAGGCTGGTCTAATTCTGTCTCGAGCCTGTAGCGAACGAGTTGAGCTACAGTCACCATGGTCAAGCCATACTCTGAGCAGAACTGTGTAAGATCAGGGCCGCGCGCCATACTGCCATCGCGGTTCATGATTTCGCAGATCACTGCGGCGTGATGCAACCCTGCCAATCGTGCCAAGTCGACAGACGCTTCGGTTTGGCCGCGTCTATCGAGAACCCCATCGGGCCGGGAGCGTAGGGGAAACACGTGACCAGGACGCGCGAGGTCCTCAGGGCGGGTTCGGGGGTCGACCGCAGCCAGGATGGTTTGTGCACGATCGTGTGACGAGATTCCGGTTGTTACACCCCTACCTCTTGCATCGATTGAAACGGTAAACGCTGTGCCAAGGTTCGCGGTGTTGTGGTGCACCATCGGTCCCAACTCCAACTGGTCAAGCCGCTCGCCGGTCATTGCGAGACAGATCAAACCCCGCGCGTGGGTCGCCATAAAATTAATCACTTCAGGAGTGACCATCTCTGCCGCGATCATGAGGTCACC
>Ga0209006_10004033_pt1 | contig 13370 bp, 25 predicted proteins | sample JacPin_JW_Ref_O2_FD_188567 | JGI IMG/M metagenome (GOLD analysis project Ga0209006, IMG submission 188567) | Forest soil microbial communities from Algoma, Ontario, Canada - Jack Pine, Ontario site 1_JW_Ref_O2 (SPAdes) (version 2) | ecosystem: Environmental > Terrestrial > Soil > Boreal... | reverse complement strand
AAAAAAAAAAAAAAAAGTTTCACGAAAGATCAGCTCAGCTGATTTTGTTCCAAAATGCCATAAACCCCAACTCACCAATGAAATCGGGATGATAAGAACGAAGCTTTTTGTAAAGCTTATCTGCGTGCGGCTCGTAAATAGAATCCCATAACACTCTGCCGCGCCGTAACGTTTCTTCGATGTTCTCGGGGGTGAGAGACCTTGCAAAGGTGTAAAAACCAAAAAAAAAAAAGTCGCGAAAAGTTTACCTTTGGGACTCTGACCTCAAGCAAGATTTCACGTCGTCTTCCAGCGCTTCTGTCAGCGCTGCGAGGGAAAGAATAGTCTAAAATTGTCGGTCAGGTCAGGCTATTATTATTTTTTTCCGGATCATCAAGCTCGAGTGGGGTAACTCCTGGAGGATAAGGTTTTTTGGGCAAACTCACACGAGGAACGCCAACGAAGATTGCACTTTTTATTGTAGCTTCTCTCATCAACGCAGCCTTGTTCGTAGCTTCCGCGACATCCCTTCGAGAATCAACCTCGGCTGGGTTGGACCTCGTTACGAAACGGTAGAGATGCCCCACTGCACTTGGGCGATTCATGGTAAGGAGTGTACATGTCTAATTTAAATGAGATAAAATAAATAAATAAAAAATTCAGTGTATGCGGATTAGAGAAGCTTTTACTGTGAGTACAAGCCAGCCCGTTTCGGTTTCCCTTGCTTGGGCGTCTTGGAGGGTGTCTGTGAACAATCGGTGCAATTTCGCGAGTGGGGGACTGGGGAAAGAGTTTGGGTTGCGCAACGCCAGGAGTCGTTGTATCGCTGAGGGCAGATGCTTGATCATTTTCTCAATATTGAAAAAAGTAAATTGGCTACGGCATGCGGTATTATTACCATATAAGCTGACTCGCTGAGGAGACAAACGGTGTGAAGAACTACACATCTAGTGAGGGTACATGTCAAGAAGAACTAACGTACGGTAGGTCAACTCCGTGGATGGATACATACCGCATAACGGGCAATGGGCCGCGGATGATCGTGAAAAAACAGGGCAAGAGGGTATCGGATTACGATGCCAAAAAAAAAAAGTTTCAAAGGGCATTATAACACCCAGAGATTCAGGGGTGCAGGTATAGGTAACCCAAATCTGTGGGTTGGCCTTTGCCGTTCATGAGCGCGTCCTCTTGATTGACACCTTGCAGATCAAGCATCACACCTAGGGAAGAAATGAATGAGCGAAACAGTTCTCGGAAGAAGAGTGTTGTATCGACCAAATGCGAAATAAGCCTCGACATAGGAGGTGGTCTGCATCCAGGAAGTGATCGTAGACATGTAGGTGAATATTCCGCTCTTAGTGCATTGTGGACCGCCGTCGAAGTTCTAGCGATAAAAAATAATGAGGAAAGTACAGATGAGGAGCGAAGATGACAAGTACTTGGCAAGCAAACTCGGTGACCCAGAGAGGTAACCCGAAAGTATTCCACCATAGAATACAATAGGTCATAAATTCCTTGGCAGTTGGGGAGTAGTTATGGATGCCCATTCCGTCAAACTAGAAGGGAAGGTCAGTGAGGAGAATTGGATAGGAAGTAATTATACATACTGTGCAGCCATCACATTCCTTCATGAATTCTTTCATCCAAGTCATACCATTTGGATTGGAAGAAGTGGCGGGAGCAATAAGGCGATAGCCTTGATCTTTCAAAGGCTGAATGTATGTCTTCCAAAGATACGCTCCGTGAGAAGGAGGCATGTTGGACTGGTGCACTTCGTTAGGCCTAGAGGAATTCGATGAATTAAAATGTGTTTGAGGAGTGAAGACGTACTCATTCATGCCAAAGACACAGTTAGCGTAACCCTTGACGACAAGTTCTTGAAATTGTTGGATCTGTCGGTCACCCCACAACATGGGACAAAACTGCAAACCAAGTTTTCCAACATCGCCGGGCGATTGGGGACTCCAAGTGTATACGCTGATGAAAGATATAAAGAGAATGGATGGAGATTGGACAGAAAAATAACGTACTAGCCTACTGCGTCGGTCACAAAATTTGCAATATCGGGGTTGTCACCGTTCGCCCAGGCGAGACCGACTTTGCCACGTTTACCTTGAGGAGGAGGATTGTCTGAATTTGAAGCAGGAGATGTGGCTACAGCAGTGGTATGAGAAGTGGTTGATGGTGGTTGAGGTGGACGAGCTTTGCAACGTTTTGTGATATTTGAGTTCCTGTTAGGCAAAGAGCGAGGATGACGAGATATGTGTTGAGATGCTATAACCTGAGATATTGTAGCGAGTATAGCCAAATATATGACTGTAAAGAAAGAGAGAGGAGCCATAAAAGACAGTACGTTAAAAGAGGGACGAGTGTAAATAAGAGAGAGAGAGTTGATTACATAATTTATTTTAACATAACGACCGGCCATCTATCGGAGTTTTAATTTTATAAAAATATATTAATATTTAGCAGTTTTGTTTTTCTTTTTTCTTTTTTTCTTTAACCTCCAAGTTTGACACGAAGAAACCGGTTCACTTCATTTCATATCCAATCCCCCACCTCTCAAGTTCACATACCCAAAATGTCTGATGCCCCTGCCGTCAAGCTCACCGAGAACGGTATCCCTCAATCGCAACTATCCGAGGAACTTTCAACTTTCAAGGTAACTCGTACTTTCATATTTCATTTAACCCTTTTTCAATCTTTCACAGGTCTTCGCTGGAAACCTTGCGTATTCCACAACGGATGAAGGGCTGAAGGCTTTCTTTGCTCCTGTTCAGGACGATATGTGTGTATATACGTGGCATCATCTCTATCCCATTTGCACAGCCTCATTTGATCCACAAGCATTTCCGCTCAAGTCATCATGCGAGGCACCCGTTCAGCAGGTTACGGTTTCGTTGCTTTGACCACTCCAGAGGCTGCTGAAAAAGCAGTCCAACTTCTTCACAAGAAGGAGCTTGATACCCGAGAGGTCATCGTCGAGGTCGCGAAGCCTTCCGACCAGAAGGACAAGGAGAAGAAAGAGAGGAAAGCTAAAAGGAGACCTGGTAGACGTGGTACAAAGTCGGTTCCTGGCGAAATTTCCGAGGCCGAGGCCAATGCCGACGATGACAAGCCCGAGGCTACTGCTCCCAACGGTACCGATGAAGCTAACAAGTCCAAGAAAAAGAAGAAGAAGCCTGCCGTCAGTTCCCTCTTAATCCCCGTCATCATTAAACTTCATTCATCCCATTCCACAGCGCAAGTACAAGTCCGAAGGCGAAGGTGCAGATCCTGCTGCTTCCGCAAACGATGCCGCAGCCGATGAAAATGCTCAGAGGAGACAGAACCGTTCTCGTAAACCTAGACTAGTTCGCCCTCCTCGCCCCGCAGGTGAAGATCCGGTCGGAGAACCATCCAAAACTATGCTCTTCGTCGCCAACCTTGGTTTCAACATCGACGACGCAGGTCTCCATTCCCTATTCACAGACGCTAACATTAACGTGGTTTCCGCTCGGATCGTCCGCCGACGCTGGGGACAGCCCAGGAAAAGCAAGGGTTACGGATTCGTCGATGTCGGTGGCGAGGCTGAACAGAAAAAGGCGATCGAACTCCTCGAAGGTAAAGAAGTCGGTGGCAGGAACATTGCCGTCAAAATTGCTGTCAACACTCTCCACGACGAGGAAGCCGAGGGTGCAATCGGTGAAGCTACCGATACCCTTGACGTTGCTTCTTAACGATCCTGTCTCCCTCATAATCCTTACAACGATCGATATCCCCCTCCGCTTCTTTATGTCCAATTTACACAGCTACTACGTGACGGTCACTTTGCACTTCGTTCCCCAAGTTTATTAGTCCATTTTCGTCCCTCTATGGCCTCTCATAGTTTTTTACGTATATCACCAGCCGTAGTTCGGTCAATGGCATATAGCTTTCTCCCCCTATAATGCTTTGTTTGGCTCGTGTTTGTCTCTAATGGAAGAGTCGGATGACTATCTCTCAGACAAGTTCCTTGTCGACGCCACATCCACCGATAAGCCCAAGACCTATCGTCAGTTGCGAAAGGAAGCAGAGAGGCAGTCCAGGCTTGAAAATGACAAGAACAAGCTTAAAAGCCGCCACCAACGCGAGTTGGAGTCGAGGGAAGAGGGGCTAAGTAAAAGCTTGTTCGAGAGGGCGAACGAGGAAGAAGAAGAATCATCAGCGAAAAATAAAGCGTTGAGTATCATGATGAAAATGGGGTTCAAACCTGGCCAAGCCCTCGGCAAGAGCGACGACGACCACACTCGGAATGACATACAGGAAATACCCCCAAGGGGCGTCGAGTCGACGCCCGCGGAGAAGGGGGCTACTAAGCACAAAATCGAACCACTTCCGATTAACGAAGAGTGGAAAGGTTCGTTTTTCTTTTGGTTTTATCTTGCCCCTTACGCAGCTCTCGCGTTATTATAGTAGGAAAGAAGGGCATCGGATTGGGCAAACGCGCCGTTTCTCCTACTGCCTCTGCTAGGATCGCGAAAATGGCGAAAATGGCAGAAACGAGCAGCCGTGATACTTTCCGCGATCGATCGAGGAAGGAATACGAAGAGAGACGTGCAGAGGGGAGGTTGCTCTCTGCACAACGAACTTGTATCACACTCGATGAGAAGGCTGGCAAGGCGGTGAGAAACACTCTTTTTTTTTTCTATTCGTCTGTTGCGATGTGAAAATCAAAAAAATAAATATTTCATAAAGTTCCATATCCTCTGGTTGAACCTTCAAACTCCTAAATCGTTTCCCGAAGGCCTGATGGACGCATTAACCGAACACCCGTCGATAGGCGATTTTCCCGCAGTGATGCAACCTGATCAGCCGACTTCGGTAGAGGCTCGCGTACGGTTACAGATGCAATCGGATGCGCTCCAACCTTTACCAAACTCTGCCGAGGAGGAGCAAGAGGGCGAGGCGGCGGTGGTAACGCGAACAGATTTATACAGTTCGGAGACTATAGAAGAAACTGTCAAGTTCCTACAGCTGAATGTGCGCAGATCAATCTTTCGGATTGAAAGGATGTCCCTGATTCCCTGGCTCGAGCAGGCACCAGACAGGTTACGAATGGTACTTTCCTATCTACGCACAAGGTACAGCTACTGCTTTTGGTGCGGAATGCAATATAACAACGAGTCCGAAATGGACGAAGACTGCCCTGGCAGTGATGAAGAGGCTCACGACTAATTAGGGTTGATCTGAACAAACTCCCTAGGAAACCAGTTTGTATTCACTATGGAAACCAACCGTATTATGATTTCCAGAATACATAACGCGGCATTAAGTTGAAATTGGGAATCGTCGGTTCCAAAGCAAAGAAACAAGCGAGTGAGCGAAAGCGAATTCGAATGATGTACAAGCGCGTTTTGGTCTTGTCAAAACAAAACATAAAAAGAAATTACCTGTACAAGGAGTGTACTTATGTATCAATAACTATTTAAAGCACAAGTCAAGCGATCGCGCCGAGATGGCGACGCCGGTAATGGTCGGTCAGATCGGCTGAGCGAGGCGGGGTGGAGATGCGTACGCCGTGTGGGTAAGAGCGGCGAATAAACGGCTCTTCCAAAAACTCTGGAAGGGGTTTGGGTTGGTAGGATGGCGAGTTGTCTCCGGAGGACGAATGATGGTCGCTATTGGGCGTTGGCGGGAACGAATCCGAAGCAGAGGACAACTGACAAAAAAGAGGGGGCAGTGTAGGGAGTGTGAAAGGCATCGGAGAATATGCAGGAGAGTCGAACGCGTCGTCGCGGAGAAAGGAAGGTGATATAGGCGACGACAGGGGAGATTTCCGGCGGACGTAGGATGAGATTGGGGTATTAGCCGCGAGATCGGTGGTCGAATCGTAAACGTTGACGGAAAGATGGTTTACGATTCGTTTTCGAGGGTGTCGTGGAGAAGACGACGGAGGTGAGGGCTGAATATAATGAGAAAAGAAATTAAAGAAATAGATAGAGAGGAACTGACTCTCATGTCAGAGTCCATGTCAGTGGGTAGACTGGATGGAAGGCTTCCGCGCCTCTTGGCTGGCTATTCACTTGAGGATTAGGGATTTATTTAAACAAGGGGGATTGACAGGCGTACTATAGCGGTACCGTATGGAGAGTACCTGGATAATCGCAAATCGCGGAGAGAAGGAATGGATTGTGACCGTACGGGACGGGGAGATGAAGGCGGCGAAGAGAGCGGAGAGGAATTGGCTGGTTTATCTAGACCCAAGGAAGACATGAGTTCAACGAATGAAGGGAGGGTAGCCATGAAACTGAGGGAGAGACGGTGACCGAGACGAGCATTATAAAGGACATTTTGGTTGGCAAGGTGATCGTTTCAAGATTCAAGTTCAATGATGATCCCTGACGACGACGACGTTCAAAATGCGTACCAACTACAATCCAACGCTGCCATCAAGGTAACATTGCGATTTACACCTTTTTATCTTTTCTTACTTCCATCAGTAGGGTGCTGCGAAATCGACGGCTTTAGCTATCACTTTCGCTACCATCGCTCATTACTCATGGCCTCTATTCCGGTCTGTTCTGGTTCCCTCCTACACTTTGATGCTCATCACCGACACCCTGCAGACGACAAACCCTTCCGTTCAAAGCATTTTTGGTCTCCGGATGTCTGTCCCGCGTAGCAACCTCACATTATTTGTTCTAATTCAAACAAAGTAGTCACCATCTTCGGCCTTGTACTTGGTGCCGATAGAGCCCTGTTGTCTCACGAAGCCGAACGACGCGCAACGGAGAACGCTATCCGTAAGGAAGCAAGGATTGATCTCGCACGTCGAGGACTGGTCGCAACGGAAACAGAAATAGCCAAATGGAAAGCCGCAAGGGAACATTAGTTGATAAAATCAACCCCTTCGAAACCACAGCACCTCCACAGGTTGGGTTGCCCGATGGCCCCGGCTCATCATATAATACTTAGATGGACGTACGAACGGACTGTATTGACAGAAACACAAACCGGATTCCGATACTACCATGTCACCAGAGTCCCAAGATCAAAACATTGTTGTATCATTAAATAAGGAGACCGATAACGCGGAACAGCCTGCTACTTTTCTCTTTTTGTCATCCAGTCCTGCTTCGTGCCTCAATTGCGCTTCAATGGCTTCCTTCCGACGATCGATGTCATGAATAACTTACCTGGCTCGCACCAGGATAATATGGTTGCGTTGGACTTGCCAACTGGAGAGGGGGAGGTGGAGGTGGAGGTGGAGGTGGAAGAGGAGGGTCATAATGTAGCGGGGGTGGAACTGGTTGATATGCAGATTGTTGGAAATTGGTTGGCGGTTGTGGCAACGTAGCGCGCCGCGATAGAGAATTCGGATGAAATTGCGAAGACAGTGGCGGCGGAGGCGGCGGGGGTGGAGGACCGGGAAAAGGCTGTTGGCCGTTCACTGAATACGAATGAGGGCTCGAGTTAGGTAAAAAATGTGGGGGAGGCGGTGGTGGTGGTGGAGGCGGAGGCGGGATGGGTTGATATGGGTTCGCAGCGGGGAAAGGCGCCGCACCAGGTTGTGCGGTGTTGTAGGTCGCAACCTGCGGCAGAGGCTGCTGATCCTGTATTTGCCCGTAAGATTGCGGTTGTTGAGGAAGTGGCCTCGAGCCGGGACCGAAACTGGAGGCAAGCGGCGGCGGCGGCGGTGGAGGTGGAGGTGGTGGAGGTGGAGGTGGAGAAATGTGGTCGTGAATAGGCGTTTCTGGCAAATAACCTTGATATGGATGTGGCGTGCTTGATGGATTGAGTGGTGGCTGTTGAGAGGGATGATACTGTTGTGCTGGCTGGGACATATATGGCGGGAACTGGAATGATTGCGATGGAGGGAATGGCTGATGCTGATGAAAAGGGACCGATGGTGGTGGTACGGGAGTCGCCGTAGGAATTGGTGCAAATCCTGGATGATGGTTGAAATGTGACATGTTATAGCCTGCAGGTGCAGGGGTTTGAGAAGGTGGTGGTGCAAAACCGCCTGGTTCGGATGGATGAACAGGGACAGACGTAAAGTTTGATTGTGCATTGTTATGCAGCGGGACGAATCCCGATGACGAAGTTGGGATGCTATATCTCGGAGCACGAACTGGAGACTGGTGAACACCGTAACTCACTGGGGCGGCATCATATGGAAGTGGAGGTGGATAGTTAGACTGCGTAGGGTATGTGATATTTGTTCCTGAGATGGTACTGCGATGACGCAACGGATTTGCCGTCTGAGATCTGGAGGGGTCATACGGATATGTCGATTCCGCATCCGAGTATACAGTTTGATCGAATCCATGCGGAGGATGAGTAGGTAAAGTGGAATAACCTACCACTGACGATGGCCGTGGAGAGTATCCATCTTGCGGAAGCTTTCATTGAAATATTCAGTTTGGGGCCAAAGTTGAGAGGATCGACGGCAGCACTTACATGAAAACTCTCTCTCTGATGAGGATCTGAGAGGGTTAGTTCGCCAAAGTCGTTTGCAGCGCGATCGATTGATGAAGTTGGTTCATACGGAGGCACATAAAGATCGAGTTTAGGCAAAGAGCCCGATACGCGCAGAGAGGCTGTAACGGAATCTTGACGGGTATGTTCATATGGATTGCTTAGGGACGGCACTCTAGAAGGCTGTCTGCCGTGACCAGTTGTTAAAGAGGGAGAAGCGACTTCTCCTGTTGGAACAAAAGAACCCGGACCTCCATATTGCTTATTAGTTTTTTGCGGCTGCTGGGCAATTTTCTTCTCAGGAGGTGGTTCCTGGAAGGGCAGACACCATGAGCTGAGATTGTTTGAGAGGAAGGAGCAACAGACATTCGACCAGAACGTCAACTCGAGGTAAACTTCACCACAGTACTTCTCCTTGTTCATCAAAGTGAACCATTCTTTTGTTTGGCATAAGTGGTTAGTTGTGCAAATCAGGATAAAAGGTCAAGCTGACCATCCGTCTCTCCTTTTGTCAATACCTCAGTTAAGTCTACGGTAGTCTCGCCAACGAGATCAGGTTCCCGAGGATCGTCGGCATAGCAGCTAAGTCCCATGGACTTTCCACCTTTGATATTTCCGGAGAACTTTCCATTCTTCGGGGGAGGTCGAGGAGGGGTATCGGTGCCATTGGCTGTTCTTGCCAGCTCATCTTCGACGTCCTCATACAAAGTGAATCGGATCTCTTCGTCCCACTCAGGATGCTGGCCGCCACGTTTAACGGCTTTTGTTCTACGTTTCTCGCCATTCAATACCACAACACAGTATGGATCTTGCTTTCCGATATGTCTTTTGTTAGGAAGATGTTTCTGGATATTCATCAGGTGAGAGACAAGGGCAGCAAGGAATCAAACGGGACGCACTGCTTTCAACACAACGACGATGAGCGTCCCTATTTCTCTGGGGGTTGAAGACATGAGGCGCCCAATAAACCAAGGCACTGCCAACCTTAAAGCTTGCTTATGTAAGAAAATATTGGGATGAATACGAAAAAAAATGAATACGAAAAAAAGGCATATTACGGTCAAGGAATAATTCTACGAAGTCATACTCGACACGTTAGCCACCCCATTAGGCTCTACTTGTAGGCCACAGCCCTCGCTCTGTTGCTCCTGGGATATTGCAGAGTCGTCTTGAGCGTCGGGGGTGACCTTTACAGGACTTGGATCAACTGCACCCACAATTCTCGTTTCTGTGGGTATTGTTTCTGGTTCACCAACAGCAGAGGGTGAAGGTAACTGGTCTTTACTGTCTCCATCAATGGATCCCGCGATATTCTGGGCTTCTTCCAAAGGTCCTCGGATTCCGGTTGGCTCGTTCGATTGTTTGTCTATCTCTTCGCCGCTCGCATGCCCACCGGTCCTAAGGCTGTTGGTTGTCCGCAAGCTCGTCTCCCTCATGAATGAAGAAGTGCCCAAGCCTTGCTCCCTCGCACTCCAGTCACTCGTCTCGCTATCCCAACTCCCTCTCCTTGAGCTCCTGGGCCTCAGAGCCCTCACGCTGGCATCAACGTCTCTTTCTTCAAGTCGCTCATAATCGCCCATCACAGACTGACTGGCGCTTTCGGCGTATGCGTACCCCTCTCCGTGAAGGCTTCCGCCAAAATGGGATAGTGAATCACCGCCTATTGCGGAGGGAGGAGCCGAACTCCATCCGGGAATAACAGCGCGTGAGCCTGGATAGGCAAATGCGGACGATGCAAGTGTCAACAGGGATGCATTGTCTGAGGGCGGAGAGGATGGTCGTGGATTATTACGAGGGTGGTGGGTAGTATGAAGGGGTGCCTGTACTGATGAAATGGGACCGTTGGCGTAAAAGGAAGTCAATGGCGAAGTAGATAAACTTGTGCTGGTTCTGCTTGGCAAAGATAATGGCCGAGATGACTGTAGGGAAGGTGGCAGAGCCGAGAATGTCACAGATGCACCACTCCCAAGTACGGGATTAGTACTTGTCGAACCTGTCCGTACATGTGGCGGGAACCAACTGATTTGAGAAATAGGTGTAGCCGGGACTTGAGCAATGTGTGCCACTCCATTGGGAGTAAGGTCGACACTGAGGAGAGTGGTGGGTTTGGTACTCGCGGCAATACTCCCGAAAGTGCGAGGATCAGATAGACACGATGAAGACGACGGGGAAGGTGATGGGGACGGAGGAGAGCTAGGTGGAATCGGACGAACAGATGCATCCTCGTCTGCTTCCATCCTGCTGATAGGTGACCATGTTGCCTCCAAAGCGAGAGAGGTGCTGTCCATCGACCCTTCGTCATCCAGGTGTGTGAGCGCTAAGTCTTTTACTTCATCTCCATTAAGAGAGATAGTTTTCCGTCTGGCTGCGTCCGGCTTGTTTGATTGCTTGGTGGCACGCGTCTCGGAAGAGGGTGATGGAGATACACGTTTGGATTCCTCGGTAGCACCGTGCTTAGCATCGTTACCGCAGATAGGTTGAGGATGAGTTCCGTCAGAAAGCCTTTTTGACTTGACGGTTCCCGCTAATTTACGCTGAAACCAGTTGATAATTGGTTTGCTCGATCGACGGGCCTTCTTCAACGGTTGCTGCTGCTTAGGTTTGTTCTGTACAGCAGTTTGGGGTGCAATTTGATTAACTGGCTGTTGGAGGGGATTGCGAGAGGTGACCACAGGTGCCATTGGAATGACTCGGATGGAAGAGCTCAAAGTGTGCTCCAAATCCCGTGACCACAGGCTGGACACGCCATCCTGGCAAATCCATTCCTTTGGTCCCTCCTTCTAGAGAATATCACTAGCTCTTCGATACGACTTCCCCATACACGAATCTAACTTCCACACCCGAAGAATCCAATGATCTGATGCATGGCAAGCTATGTTTAACAACATAGGCTACAACGAAATATCACGGGAACCCACGTACATCTATTCCATCATCAGATCTGCATGGAATCACGCTAACCATTTTTCAGCTTCGTAGTGAACGTCCCATGTGCTGATGCGTCATCTTGGAGCCTATCATCTGTACACCTGCCCGGGATCTGAGTATGACCGAGGGACATCTGGATCCTGGCTGCCGATCACGCTAGATCTTGTTGTTGAACCTGGCAACTGGCACAAGAATACCGCCATTGCTTTATCACAATACGTTGTTACAGCACGTTTCCAACGTATCTCGTGTGCATCAATTGATGGACTAGCTTGCATTGCTATTGATGCGCTGGATGAAGGGCACAGCCCGGAATTGTTCATAATTCCTTGCAAGGATATTATCCAAGTGTCCTGGATCATCTCGTATATTCCTGCCCTCGCGTCCAGAAATGACACAGTCAAAGATCTATTATCAACGGGAGCCACGTCACACATTACAAATATGCGAAGTCCTCCGTCCACTCCTTATTCGCGCAATCAAGCGATCTTTCCCTCTATGGCTTTGTCGTGCGGTGCTTGATCTGCGTCGAGCATGGCCGAAGTCAGACAGTGGCTTCAGGTGTGTAGTTTTGATGCTCGGGTTGTCACCGGTCACCTTGTGGACCCGATGATCGTCATCAGGACATCTATTTTACGACTTTCCCAACAAACATGGCGGTACCCCTCATCTAGCCCAATCAAATCATCTGGAGGAAATGTCGTTGAATAAACTCGAACCAAGTACAGCATAGCGGTCCAACGTTATCTGAATAATTCCGCCATCACCAATCCACCTTCTTCGCTGCGGTTACCTGTATCCTTCCTCGATAACCAAATCCGTCGAGCCATGGCCACGTTTCGGTTCTTCTCTGCTCAAACGCTTCGATCATCTCCTTTTTCTGCAGCGTCAGTGCGATATCGTCTATGCCATTCAGCAGGCATTGCCTTCGGAAACGATCAGTGGTGAATGGGATTGCAGCCTTTCCATTTGAACGTCGAACTTCTTCCTTCTCTAAATCAACTTCGAGCTCCAACCCCGCCTCGGCATCGTTGGCTAATATTTTGCAGTCCGCCTCCGACAGCACGACAGGAAGCATACCATTCTGCATCAAGTTGTTGCGGAAGATATCGGCAAAACTGGGAGCAATGATACATCGAATACCAAAGTCGTTACTACAATGAGAAGATAAAGTTAGCGTCAAAAAAAAACTACCGCCATAGAGACTCACAGACTCCACGGTGCATGCTCTCGAGAACTCCCACATCCAAAGTTCTTCCCTGTACACACGAGAACTTTTGCCTTGTCGTACGGTGCACGGTTTAAGACGAAGTTCGTGTCCTTTCCTGTCCGCGGATCCTTCCGAAGTGTATAGAACAAGGCGATCGCGAGGCCTGTTCGTCTGAGGGTTTTCAGAAATTGTTTTGGAATAATCATGTCAGTATCAACATTTTCGATGTGAAGGGGCGCTGCAATTCCCTTCAGGATCGCGAACTTCTGGACACTCGAAGTAGCTGACCCCGACGATGGAACTGTCGTTGAATTATTGGATTGGGTCGGCAACTCGGGCTTCGGTGACGGATAAACAGGATCATCTAAGAAGTCGAGAACATTAGCGAGCTTCAGCTTCGGGGCTGCAGCCACGTTCGCGTCGGCGGCCGCTCCGATGAACATCCTAACGTCGGTGAGCTTGCCGGTGATAGCGGCGGCAGCAGCCATCGCAGGACTGACTAAGTGAGTACGTCCTCCGGCGCCCTGACGCCCTTCGAAGTTCCGGTTACTGGTGCTCGCGCACCGTTCCCCAGGGGCAAGTTGATCCGGATTCATTCCCAAGCACATCGAGCACCCAGCCTCACGCCAATCGAATCCTGCTCGTTTGAACACGAGGTCCAAACCCTCCGCTTCGGCATGCTGTTTGATGAGTCCGGAGCCGGGGACGATCATGGCATGCACACCTGGAGCAACTTTCGCGTTTGGACCAGCGGCTAAGATGACTCTCGCTGCGGACCTGAGATCTTCGATGCGGCTGTTGGTGCAAGAACCAA
>Ga0209006_10004032_pt1 | contig 13371 bp, 11 predicted proteins | sample JacPin_JW_Ref_O2_FD_188567 | JGI IMG/M metagenome (GOLD analysis project Ga0209006, IMG submission 188567) | Forest soil microbial communities from Algoma, Ontario, Canada - Jack Pine, Ontario site 1_JW_Ref_O2 (SPAdes) (version 2) | ecosystem: Environmental > Terrestrial > Soil > Boreal... | reverse complement strand
AATCTGGTTCATCGCTTTTGTCACAAACGACTGCAGGAGACTTTGATGTCCGGCCCTAGGTTGCTCATGCGCATCTTAGTTTTCGTCTACACGGTTGCCGCTGCTGCGATCCTAGTGTTTGCTCAATCGGGGGCAGGTGTTCATGGATTGGGCAGTGTTACCGAGTTTCCGGTGAACATGCAGCAAAACGTGATCGCTGGACGCACACCGCAAGGAACAAAAGTGGAGGCGAAGTTGACGATTGCCACGCTAGTCGGCGGCGCCGTGATCCCAGATGGGGCGATTTTCGTGGGCGAAGTTGTCGAGTCGCTCGCGAAGTCCGGGGCGGATCCTTCGCGCCTGGCGATTCGGATGGACTCGGTGCAGTGGAAGAAGGGATCGACGCAGATCAAAGTTTTCTTAACTGCCTGGTACTATCCGCTTAAGGTCGCGGTGCGTGACGATGAGTGTTTAACGGCATCACGCATGAGCGCGGGATGCGCCAATGGTATTGGCAGATCGAATTCGCCGGACATTGGGACGCCGCCACCGGTGGGTGTTTCGGACAAGCGAGTGGTGATGAAGGATATGCAGTCCGTTCGTCGAGACGACGGCACTGTCGTGCTGTCTTCATCCCGCTTCAATATCAAACTGGACAAAACCACAACGTATGTTCTGGCCACGAGTGACTTAGCTGCGAGTCGATAGAGTGGTTGGCGTCAGGATCATTAGCGTTCGGATTCTTGGTGCACGCGGATACCTCTTTTTCCACATTCCCTTTCAGAAAAACTTCTGCCATAATTGTTTGTGCACCCCAGCCCGCACAATTTTCCAAACAAAATTAAAGCGAGGAAGCGATGTCGGCCAAGTACATCTTTGTAACCGGCGGAGTTGTGTCTTCATTGGGTAAGGGATTGGCGGCAGCGTCCATCGGATGCCTGCTCGAAAGCCGCGGCCTTAAAGTCAACCTGATGAAGTTCGATCCGTACCTGAACGTCGATCCGGGGACGATGTCACCGTTTCAGCACGGTGAAGTTTTCGTCACCGACGACGGCGCGGAGACCGATCTCGACCTTGGGCACTACGAACGGTTCACGCACGCCAAGCTTTCTCGCGATAACAACTGGACTACCGGTCGTCTCTACGAGCAGATTATTGCCAAGGAGCGGCGGGGAGATTACTTGGGCAAAACGGTGCAGGTGATACCGCACGTCACCAATGAAATCAAGGCGGCGGCCAAGAAAGTTGCGCAGGATGTTGATGTGGCGCTGATTGAAATTGGCGGGACGGTCGGCGATATCGAGTCGTTGCCGTTTATCGAGGCCATTCGGCAGATGCGGCAGGAGTTGGGACGCGACAATACTTTGTTTGTTCACGTCACGCTGGTGCCGTTTATCGCTGCGGCCCAGGAATTGAAGACCAAGCCAACGCAGCACTCGGTTAAAGAATTACTAAGCGTTGGGATTCAGCCGGATATCCTTTTGTGCCGTACAGATCGATTCTTATCGAAGGAAATCAAATCGAAGATTGCTCTGTTTTGCAACGTGGAAGATGAAGCCGTCATCACGGCCAAGGACGTTGCTTCGATTTACGAAGTGCCGGTCGTATTCGCGCACGAAGAGGTCGACACGCTGGTGCTGCGTCGGTTGCATCTTGAAGCGAAGGATCGCGATCTTTCTAAATGGAACGATCTGGTACATCGCGTTTACAACCCTAAGGATGTGGTGCGGATCGGCATAGTCGGGAAGTATGTGGAATATGAGGACAGCTACAAATCTCTCAAAGAGGCCCTGGTGCATGGCGCTCTAGCTCACAACCTTAAGCTGGAAGTGAATTGGATCGAAGCCGAGGGATTGGAAACGGCCGACGACAGTTATCAGGCGCAACTGGAGGAGTATGACGGATTGCTGGTCCCGGGCGGGTTTGGCAAGCGCGGGATTGAAGGGATGTTGAAAGCGATCCAGTATGCGCGCGAAAAGCACGTGCCTTACTTTGGAATTTGCCTCGGGATGCAGACGGCTTGCATTGAATTTGCACGGAATGTCTGCGGATTGGCGGACGCCAACTCGAGTGAGTTTGATCCAGCGACGCCGCATCGCGTGATTTATAAACTCCGCGAGTTGCGTGGTGTGGAAGAGCTTGGCGGCACCATGCGGCTGGGAGCTTGGCCTTGCAAAATCGAGACGGGGACGCTGGCTTACCAGGTGTACGGGCAGAGCGAGATCAGCGAGAGGCACCGGCATCGATACGAATTCAACCGCGAGTATGAGGAACCGATGGTCGCGGCTGGGCTGAAGATTTCGGGTTCGACTCCGGATGGGACTTACGTGGAGATGGTGGAGATTCCGGGCCATCCATATTTTATCGGCTGCCAGTTTCATCCCGAGTTTAAGTCGAAGCCGCTGGAGCCGCATCCCTTGTTCAAGGCGTTCATTGGGGCTGCTTATGAACATGGGCAGAAGAAGAAAGTACAGAAGGACGCGGCCGAGGTGGAGATGTTTTTGCGTCCCGAAAAAGTGGGACGAAGATGATTTTGTAATCTTGTAATGGGGTAATTTGGTAATTTAAATCCCGAAACTACGGCGCTGGAAAAGAGTTTAGATTACAAAATTACCAAGTTACAAGGTTCTTTGACCTTATCCTTCCAAATCGATAACGTTCGCATCGGGGCGGGCGATCTTTTTCTTATTGCCGGCCCTTGCGTCATTGAGAGCGAAGATCATGCGCTGCGCATGGCGGAGATTATTAAGGGAGTGGTGCGTTCGCTGAATGTTCCGTTCATCTTCAAAGCCTCATACGACAAAGCCAACCGCACTTCGATTCGCAGTTTTCGCGGACCAGGCATCAAAGAAGGTTTGCGCATTTTGAAGAAAGTTAAAGACGAGGTGCATGTTCCGGTGTTGACTGACGTGCATCAGGCGTCCGACGTGGCTGCGGTTGCGGAAGTTGTCGACGTGTTGCAGATTCCGGCATTTCTGTGCCGGCAGACCGATCTGGTTGTGGCCGCGGCTTTGAGCGGACGTCCGGTGAACATCAAGAAGGGACAGTTCGTTTCACCTTGGGACATGAAACATGCTGTCGACAAATGCCGCGATGCGGGAAATAGTCAGGTGTTTGTCACCGAGCGCGGCTCTAGTTTTGGCTACAACAATCTCGTGGTTGACATGCGCTCACTTGCCATCATGAGGAAGTTCGCTCCGGTCGTGTTCGATGCGACGCACTCGGTGCAGTTGCCATCATCTTCGCAAGGCGACGGAGAGAAGCCCGCGGTCAGTGGCGGACAGCCTGAGTTCATTCCAGTTTTGTCGCGAGCGGCGGTTGCGGCCGGCGTGGACGGCGTGTTCATGGAAGTCCACGATAATCCGAAGGAAGCGAAGAGCGACGGAGCGAATGCGCTCGACACGCGGAACCTGCGGGGACTGTTGAAAGAATTGCAGGCGGTGAAGAAGGCCTTAGACGTGGCCCACGCCACGCCCTAGATTCATTCTTGAATCTGCTACCATTCCGGCGTCATCTGATTTTATTTCCTATGCATTGGTGGGCATCGATCGGCGGGTTTGTCCTTATCTTTCTCATCCTGATGGATGCGTTTGAGACTGTGGTCTTGCCACGGCGCATCAAACGCACTTTTCGAATCGCATCCTTGTTCTTTAGAAACTTCTGGGGATTCTGGACGCGGGTGGGGCTGCATATTCGGACGCCTAACCGTCGCGAGGGCTTTCTTGCCTACTACGGGCCGTTGTCGTTGCTGGTGCTGTTGGGTGTTTGGGCCATGGGACTGATTTTTGGATTCGCCTGTGTGCAATATGGATTGGGCGAACATGTGTCGCTTGGTACTGAAAAGATCACATTCGGGAAGGTTCTCTATCTGAGCGGTGAAACTTTTTTCACGCTGGGATATGGAGATATTACTCCGAATAACACGGCGGCTCGTGCGCTTTCGGTGCTGGAGTCGGGACTGGGTTTCGCGTTCCTGGGACTTGTAGTCGGATACCTTCCGGTAATCTACGGATCGTTTGCTACCCGGGAGGTCGAAATTTCTCTGCTGGATGCTCGCGCGGGATCGCCGCCGAGCGCGCTGGAATTTCTGGGGCGCTTGGGGTGTTGTCCCGATCAGAAAGTGCTTGACGGAATTTTTCGCGATTGGGAGCGTTGGTGCGCGGAGGTTTTGTCGAGCCACATTTCCTATCCCGTCCTGCTCTTCTTTCGCTCGCAGCATGGCAACCAATCATGGCTTAGCGCTTTAACGACGATGCTCGATGTGACGTCATTGATTATGGTGGGCGTGGACGGCATTCATCCCGAGCAGGCAAAGCTCACGTTTGCCATGGCGCGACACGCTGTGGTCGATCTCGCGCAGGTAGCGAAAGCGGAGTACAGCCCGCATGATCCAGAACGGCTGAGCGAAGAAGATCGCAATCGACTGAAGACGGAGCTCGCGTGGCGTGGCGTGACTCTAACTGGTGCCGAGGATGCCTCGGAGCGGTTGGCGGAACTTCGACTGGTATATGAACCTTATGTTCACGGGCTGGGGCGACGCCTCTTACTGACGCTGCCACCCTGGATTCACAAGGAGCGTCACAAAGATAATTGGCAGGGTGGTCCTTGGGATCGCGCGATTCAGGCGCGCGCGCTGGAACACCCTGCCCACTCAGCTGACGATCATTTCTAGCGCTTGGCGGGGGGTGGCGCATACCCTCCGCTTCGCTATTCCAGCCCGCGATGTTTCAGCATCGCTTTCGAGTTCGGTGGAGCGCCGCGCCACGTCTCGTACATTTTTGCCAGATCCTCGGTATTTCCGCGAGACAAAACCATTTGGCGGAAACGATCCCCATTAGCGCGTGTGAGTTCGCCGTGTTCCTCGAACCACGCGTAGGCGTCGTCGGCTAACATCTCAGTCCATAAGTAGGCGTAGTAGCCGGCGCTGTATCCGCTGGCCCAAATGTGGCTGAAGTAAGTGGAACGATATCGGGGCGGGACGTAGCTGACGTTGAGGTGCGTTTTTTCGAGCGCCTGCTTTTCGAATTCATCAGGATTCTGCAACGGGGCATCGGCCGACAGGAAGTGCCACTGCATGTCGAGTTCGGCGGCGGCCAGCAATTCAGTCATGCCGTATCCCCGGTTGAAGGTGGCGGCTTTGTGAATTCGCGCGGCGAGTTCTTCTGGCATGGCTTCGCCGGTTTTGTAGTGCTTGGCGTAGTGGGCAAAAATCGAGGGGTAACTGGCCCAGTGCTCGTTGAATTGTGACGGAAATTCGACGAAGTCGCGCGCGGTTGCGGTGCCCGAGAGTGTCGGATATTCGGAGTCCGCAAACATGCCGTGCAAGGCGTGTCCGAATTCGTGGAACATGGTAATTACGTCGGTGAAGCTGATCAGCGCGGGTTCTCCTGCGGCCGGCTTCGGCAGGTTCGCCACGTTGATGACCACGGGAGATGTTCCCAGCAGGTGCGACTGGCCGACGAACTCCGACATCCAGGCTCCGCCATTTTTGTTGTCGCGCTTGAAATAATCGCAGTAGAAAATTGCGAGGTGCTTGCCGTTGGCGTCAAAGACCTCAAAAACGCGCACGTCAGGTTGGTAGACGGGAATGTCGTGCCGTTCTTTGAAAGTGATGCCGTAGAGCTGAGTCGCGGCGTAGAAAACTCCGTTCTGGAGAACGTTGTCGAGTTCGAAGTAGGGCTTCACCTGCGCGTCGTCGATGTCGTAGCGCGCTTTGCGCACTTGTTCGGCGTAGAAATTCCAATCATAAGCCTGAACCTGAAAGCCACCCTTCTGTGCATCGATCACACCTTGGATGTCAGCGGCTTCGTGAGCGGCTTTGGCAGTGGCGGCTGGAACGATAGCGTCCATAAACTGCAACGCGGCTTCGGGTGTCTTGGCCATCTGATCTTCAAGCTTCCAGGCAGCGAAGCTCGGAAATCCCAAGAGTTTAGCCTTCTGCGCGCGCAGCTGAGCCAGGTGTGCGATGGTATCGCGCGTGTCGTTGTTGTCGCCACGCTCGGCGCGGTTCCAGGAATTGTTGAAAATGCTCTCACGGGTTTTACGGTCCTGGAGTGAAACCAAGTCTGGTTGTTGCGTGGTGTTCTGCAGAGAAATTACGAAGCCGTTGACCTTGCGATCTTTGGCTGCTTGCGCGGCGGCAGCGATACGGGCGTCTGAAAAGCCGGCCAGCGCCGCCTTGTCGGTCGTGATGAAGGCGCCATCTTTCGTGGCAGCAAGAAGCCTTGTGTTGAAGGTATTCGAAAGCGACGAGATCGCCTCGTTGAGCTTTTTTAGTTCAGTCTTGTCGGCCTCGGAGAGGTTGGCGCCGGCGTGGACAAACGAGTTGTACGTGTGTTCCAACAGGCGAAGAGATTCGGGATCGAGATTCAACGTGCCGCGCTGCTGATAGATCGCAGCGACTCGGGCAAAGAGCTTAGTGTTCAGGTAAATGAAATCCTGATGCGCAGCGAGTTTGGGAGCTTGCAGAGTCTTTACGTTCTGGAGCGTGGGATTCGTGTTCGCTTCGGTGACTCCATCGAAGGCTGCGATAGCGCGATTGAATAACCGTCCGCTCTTCTCCATGGCGACGATGGTGTTATCGAAGGTCGGCGCGGCCGGATTGTCGGCGATGGCCTTGATTTCGCCCTGCTGCTCCGCCATCCCGGCTTCGATAGCGGGCTGGTAGTCGGCATCCTTGATCTTGTCAAAGGGCGGCGCCTGGAAGGGCAGGGTACTGGGCGCGTAGAACGGATTCGACGGGCCGAAATCAGAGGCGGCGAAAGCTGCGTCGACGGAGCCGACCGCGGCTGGGATCAATGTGCTCATAAATAACAATATAGCTTTTGCGGTGAAGCGATCTACTGTCATCATGGGTTGGTGAACTTTCCTATTCGATTGTAATGCGTGAATTAGACGGTTGACAGGTCAGATAGCCAACACAATAAAAGATAATTCTTCGCGTCTGCTAACATTTCTCTTTCATGAAGCACGTTGGCGAAAACGTGGTGCGGATAGAGGCCGAGGCCTTGCGAGCGCTGGCTGACCGGCTGGCCGGTCCGATGGCTGCCGACTTCGACCGCGCGGTCGACCTGCTGTTCGGTTGCCGCGGCCGCGTGGTCGTGAGCGGGATGGGCAAGAGTGGGCTGATCGCGCGCAAGATTGCGGCTACGTTGAGTTCGACTGGATCGCCGGCGCTTTACTTGCATCCGGTTGACGCACTGCACGGGGATCTGGGGATGATTGTCCGCGGTGATGTCGTGCTTGCGCTATCGGCTAGCGGGGAGACGGAAGAGATTCTGCAGTTGCTGGCTACGATCAAGCGGCTGCAGGTACCGCTGATTGCCATGACTTGCGATTCGACGACGCCGGCGGAAAAGCCAAAAACACCAGGAGAGATCCGCCCTAATCGTGCTTCGACTCTGGCGACTTCTGCGGACGTGGCACTGGACTGTTCGATATCCGAGGAAGCTTGTTCGTTGGGGCTGGCTCCTACCGCTTCTACGACCACTATGCTGGCTCTAGGCGATGCTCTGGCGGTTGCGCTGTCGGAAAAGCGCGGGTTCAAGGAAGAAGATTTTGCCAACCTGCATCCTGGCGGGAAACTCGGCAAGCGGCTGGCGCGAGTCGAATCGTTGATGCACTCGGGAGATGCGATTCCGCGCGTGACTGCGCACACCAAGATGCCGGATGTGATCTACGAAATGTCGAGAAAGAAACTGGGAATGACTGCTGTGGTCGATGGCCATCGGTTGCTAGGTGTTATCAGCGACGGCGACCTGCGCCGCCTGCTGCAGCAGCGCGGCAAAGACACGCTCGACTTGACGGCTGAAGATTGCATGACGCGGACTCCGCGAACGATCGGCACGCAGGAGTTCGCGGCCACGGCGCTGGCGCGGATGGAAGAGATGAAAATTACTTCGCTGGTTGTGGTGGATGGCCCTGCTAGCGGGCCGCGCTTGCTAGGGATCGTGCACCTGCACGATTTGTGGGGGACGGAGATGGTGTGAACCGGGTCGAGTCCATATTGATTTTATTGTCGGACTTTAGGTGCGGGCGGCGGTCACTTCTTAGTGGCAGAAGCGTTGTAGTTTGGGTGGCGGCGCGGTTGGGTATTCGTCGAACTCGCCGTCCCAGCCGGAGCATCCGCGAGCGGTGACGGCACGGATTGCGATTTGTTCCAGATCGCGAGCTTTCGCCTTTGCTTGCGCGATTTGATCTGTGGTGAGAGAGCCGCCGCCGTCCAGCTCGTTGAGGTCGTTGTTGGCTGCCGAATAGCCGGCGTCGACCGCGACTGTGAACCAGACATAAGCCGTCAGGCGATCCTGCGGAACGCCGCGGCCATCTTTCAAAGTTTTCGCGTAGAAGTATTGTGCCTGGGGCAATCCTTGATCGGCAGCGATTTTATAGAGCGCCGGCGCCTTGTTGTAATCGCGATCGGCCATCACACGACCGAGAAAGTACGCGCCATAAGCGTTGTTGCGATCGGCAGCGATCTTGAGCCATTTCTGTGCCGCATCGAGATCGCGCGGCACTGGACCGCCGAGAAAGTAGAGACGTCCGGTGAGCCATGCTGCCAGCGGGTCTCCGCCCTGTTGTGCTGCTTTGCGATATAAGTCGAGGGCCTGGCCAGGATCGCGTGCCAGAAAGCTTCCAGTTTCGTAATAGTAGGCAAGCGCGATCTGGGCCGGACCATAGCCGAGATCTGAAGAACGCCGAAAATAATCGATGCCTTGAGCGTCATTACGCGATGGGCCGACACCGGTGATCGCGTCCATTCCACGCTCGTAAAGAGCATCGGGAGAAGAGCTTTGCGCGAAAGACAAGGCGCTGAACAGCACGAGAAATGAAGACAGGATGGTTCGACGCATGATTGGGTTTCCGTAAAGGAATATCACCCCAAGTATAGGAAATCGGGTTGCGAGTGTAGAGTTACGAAGGTTCCACATACCTGCGCGAATGGCGAGAGGGTAGAACAAAGTGATGAGTCCAGAAACAACGAATATGGTGCAGCAATCGGCGTTTTATGCGGTCATCTTCTGCTGGTGGCTGTTTGCCTTGACGTTCTGGCTCCGGAAACGGCCACCGAAAGTGCGCGAGGCGAAACGGGATTGGACCTCTCTCATCGGATTGTTGCTGCAAGCAGTAGCCTACTCACTTGTGTGGTTTAACACTTTGCGGTGGAAGCAATTGCCCGCGCCCGCGAGGTTCGAGTCGCCGGCCGCCACCTCAATCCTGGCTATGTTGGCGGTTGTGATCGCCGTTATTTCAGTCTGGATGGTGAATTCCGCCGCGCGATGGTTGGGAAAACAGTGGGCCTTGGCGGCGCGGCTGGTGGAGGGACACGAACTCATTCAGGATGGTCCCTACCGGCTGGTGAGGAATCCGATCTACACAGGAATGTTTGGTATGTTGCTGGCGACCGGACTAATCGCGGCGCAATGGATTCCGTTCGCCATTGCGATCGTTGTTTTTCTGGCGGGAACCTATATTCGAATTCGAAGCGAAGAGCGCCTGCTCCGGCAGGCTTTTGGTCCTGAGTTCGATGCGTATGCGCGTAAGGTGCCAGCATTCCTGCCGGGAATCTTCTGACTCGTAGAGACGCGATTATGGGTAACGTTCGCGCATGAAATCGCTGATCGCGGCGTAGGCTGCGATCAGCGCTTTTTCTTCCGGCAGGAAAACGATGCGGAAGTGTTTCGTTCCTGGACGCTGTCCGAATCCAGAGCCGTGCACGACCGTGACGTGCTTCTGGCGGATCAGTTCGGTGACGAAGACATCGTCTCCCTCGGGGATATCAATGCTGGGGTAGGCATAGAAGGCTCCGCGGGGCGAAACACAGCTTACACGCGGAGTTGCAGCGCACCACTTCATGGTCAAATCGCGCCGGCTCCGAAGTTTTTGTTTGACTTCCACGAGATGATCCTGCGGGCCCTCGAGCGCAGGCTTGATAGCGTATTGCTCGGGATGATTGGCGCAGAGGCGCGCCCGCAACAGTTTATTCACGCCTTCAAGATAGGGCTTGATGACGGAGGCGTCACCGCTGGCGATACCCCATCCGATTCGCCATCCGGGAGCGAGGTAGTTCTTCGAGAGGCCTCCAAAAGTAATGACGGGCACATCGGGCGCGACCTCGGCCATGGAGACGTGAGGGTCGTCATCGATAATCAGCTTGTCGTAAATTTCATCGGCAAAGATGATGAGGTTGTGGCGGCGGGCCAGTTCGGCGATGTGCTCCAGCATCTTGCGGGAGCACACGGATCCGGTCGGATTGTTGGGATTGATCAGCACGATGCCGCGCGTTTGGGGCGTGATCCGGCGCTTGATGTCGTCGAGATCGGGCTGCCAGCCGTCATCTTCGTTGAGATAATAAGCGTTCAATCCAATTTCAATCTTTGCTAAAACCGCCGAGTACAGCGGATAGTCGGGACATGGTGTGAGCAGGTTGTCGCCCGGATTCAGCAGCGCCGTCAGGCAAATGTCAACGGTCTCGCTCACGCCAGAAGTGACGAATACATCCTGGATGGTGGTGATGCCTTTGCGGGCGGCTTCTCCGCGAATGGATTCGAGGGCTTGCGGGACTCCGGAAGAGGGTGAGTATCCATTCTTGCCGTCGCGCATGGCCTTATAGACGGCTTCGATCATGTGAGGCGGGGTCTGAAAATCAAAATTCAGCGGGTCGCCGATGTTGAGCGGGAGAATTTTGTGTCCCTGGCGAGCGACCTCGTCGGCAATGCAGGCCAGGTCGCGGATAGCGTAGCGGACGTTCTCTAGACGTGCAGCGGGGAGAATTTCGCGGGCTTGCGACACGGGCATAAGAGCGCTCGCTTTCCGCCTCGATTGTAGCAAAGACTTTTTGAGCGAGATTGTACCCGCAGCGATGAGCTCAGTGGACGTTGAAGTCGAAGGTGACGACTTCGTTGCTGACTGACATGGCGGGCTCGAACTTCCATGTCATGATCGATTTGGCGGCGCTGTCGGCGAGAATCGGATTGCCCCCGCTTATGGAGACGCTTGCCACATTGCCGTTTGCCAGCACTCTGACATTCAACCGAACCACCCCGCCGATACCTTTGTTTTTTAGGACGACGGGATATTCGGGTTTTATGGTCTTGAGGATTCTCCGCGCGTGTCCCGCTGCCACTTGGGAGCTCGTCACCGGCACCAGGGCGAGAACCGAGCAGAGGGCCAATACTGCGGGAGAGCACACCGTCGAGTTCAAGACCGACAAAGATTTACCCGCTCACAGGGATGGAAAAGGCGAACGAACCCTGAAACCCTAGGGTAAGCGGCCTGGCGAGCGAGTCACAAGATCACAGATGGAGACGTCCAAAAATTCGGACGCTACAAGCTGCGGAAAAGGCCGGGTGCGGAGTTTTTATTTATCGTTTCTCCGCAACCTCGCGTTCTCTGCGGTTGTTGTTTCTACTCTCCGCGGTCGATCTGGGCCTTTTGCAAGGTGTCGGAGTAGTCGACGTAGACGGCCTTCCACTCGGAGTAGAAATCGATGGCGCCGATGCCGCCTTCGCGATGTCCGTTGCCGGTGGATTTGGTGCCTCCGAACGGCAGGTGCACTTCTGCGCCGATCGTGGGGGCATTGATATAAGTGATGCCCGTCTCTAAATCGCGGATCGCTGCGAAAGCTTTGTTCACATCTTTTGTGTAAAGCGAGGACGACAGACCGTATTCGATATTGTTCGAAATTGAGATCGCGTCTTCCAGATCTTCACACGGGATGATGGCAACCACTGGCCCGAAAATTTCTTCTTGCGCAATGCGCATCTTGGGGTCGACGTCGATGAATACGGTTGGTTCGAGGAACCAGCCGTGTTGATAGTCGCCTTTATCGAGCCGGTTGCCGCCGGTGACAAGTTTCGCGCCTTCGTCCTTGCCGATCTCGATGTATTTCAGACTATTCTTGAGTTGTTTCTCATTTACCGCTGGACCCATCTCCACCGTTTCATCGAGTCCGTTGCCGACTTTGATCTTTTTTGCGCGCGCGACGAACTTGTCGATGAACTGGCGGTAGACGCCTTTTTGCACGATGATGCGGCTGGTCGCGGTGCAACGTTGCCCGGTGGTGCCGAATGCGCCCCAGAGACCGCCCTCCACGGCAAGATCGAGATTGGCGTCGTCGAGCACCATCATCGGATTCTTGCCGCCGAGTTCGAGCGAACAGTGCTTCAGACTCTTGGCCGCAGTGGTTCCGATAATTCGGCCAACCGCCGACGAACCTGTGAACGAAACGGCGCGGACAGCGGGGTGTTCGGTGATGGGCGCGCCCGCTTCGGGACCATATCCGGTTACAACGTTGATGACACCGTCGGGCACGCCGGCCTCAGTCAGGGCGTTCACAAGGTTGAAAGTCGAAAGCGGAGTGTCTTCGGCGGGCTTGATCACGCATGCGTTGCCGCAGACGATAGCGGGCAGAAGCTTCCAGGAAGAAATGGCCATGGGAAAATTCCACGGCGTGATCATGCCGCAGACACCGATGGGCTGACGGACGGCCATGGCAAATTTGTTGGGGAGTTCAGAGGGTGTGGTCGGCCCGAACAGACGGCGGCCTTCGCCGGCGTTGTAGTAGGCGGCGTCGATGGCTTCCTGCACATCGCCGCGCGTTTCTTTCAGCACCTTGCCCATTTCGCGAGTCATGTCGCGTGCGTGGTCTTCTTTGTGTTGGGCCAGGATTTCGGCGGCACGGAAGACCATCTCCGCGCGGCGCGGAGCAGGGACCAAGCGCCACTTCGCGAACGCTCGCTTGGCGGCATCGACGGCGGCGTCCACATCGTCTTTATTGGAGCGCTGGAAAATGGCGACAACTTCGCGCGTGTCAGCCGGATTGCGGTCCTCGAAAGTCTGTCCGCTGGCCGATTCGACCCATTCACCGTCGATGAAATTCTTGAAAACTTTGGTCTTGGTTGTGCCGCCATCAATCACGGGCTTGGTCATGGTGTCGGTTGCCATCGGAATGCCTCCTGAGGGTATTGCAACCTTCAATGCTAACAACGGTAGGGAATGCGGGCAAGGCGAGGGAGCCTGGTGCGGCCAGTTCAAACCAGGCAGTTCGTTCTCATTACCATGTCAGCCAAGCGGCGCGGTCAAATGTGACGTACCCCCCTCCCCCCCGTATATTGCAATCAGCAAGTTAGCGGCGAAAACTAGCAAGATCCATCAAAACGCAGGAATTAAAGTCATAATCTTGACCCGAAACGAGTTAGGTCCGAGTCATCGCTTTTTCGTGGTGAAACTCTCGCCATTTGCCAGACATTGATGTGGAGCACGAATTTAGATTCTCGAGCGTTTCAGCGGAGCGATCAAGAACTTTAAGGGCAAATATATACTTGACACACGCGAACATCCAGCGTATAGTTTTCTCATGAAGCAGCCACGAACTTTACAAGAGGCCATTGTTTA